>WNGQ01007259.1_pt1 | contig 14822 bp, 14 predicted proteins | sample 5407661 | NCBI WGS metagenome assembly WNGQ01 (sample SAMN13153382, study PRJNA577476) | soil metagenome | isolation source: 60 cm soil or saprolite under Garry oak tree replicate 2 | place: USA:California | collected 2016-06-15 | reverse complement strand
GATGCCGTCATCGGCTTGCGTGGACCGATCGCTCCTCCGGAAATGTGTAACGGGCTGATGGTTCCCATTGTCTTCTTTGACCAGATTTACTCGTTCGACCGTGATGCGCTTATAAAGTCCATCCCACGCCCGGAGAAGGTTACCGCGAAGGAATTTCAGCCGGCGGCTGAGGAGCTTTTCGACCGGATTATGCAAATGACGGATAATGCAGGCGCGACCGATGAGAATCGCGCGCTGAACTATCTCGCTGTCCGCTATCCGGCGATCTATGCAAAGGTCGCCGAACAATTCGCGACTAATGCCTCGTTGAGCGCGGTAGAAGTTCGTCCATCGCCCTTGAGCGCCGTGCGAAAGATAGTGGATGTGATCTTGGCTTTCACTAATCGAACAACGGACGTCACGGAAAAGTTTTTCGTCCGCGTCGATGTGACCGAGGAGTTTCCCTTCCTGGCCACCAAGATGTCGCCTTACTATGATCGGTGAAGTGAAAACCTAAACAGGAGATAAATGAAAATGAAAACACCAGGATTTAGCGCAGAGGTTGTTTTGGATCCGGCGATCCAAAATAAGCATTACGGGGGGTTGTTTGCTGAAACGTCGGATCAGGGTGGAGTGATTCCGCAATTGATGATGTCCGACATCTGGGATTTAATTGATGGGCTGTTTGGGAGAGGCGGTGGCGGGGCGGTAGGCGGAGCCGCAGGTGGGGCAGTAGGTGGGGCAGTAGGTGGACCCGTAGGTGCGGGTATTGGTGCGGCCCTAGGTACAGTCTTAGGCAGAGAAGTTCACTGTTTGATTAGAACGGGGAAATTCTGCGACTGAGGCAAACCGTTAGTGGTATGTCTCGGTGAGGAGCTTGACCAAAGACGCCTATGATCGGTGAAGTAAAAACCTAAACAACAGGAGATAAATGAAATGAACATTCCAGGATTTACCGCAGAGGCCTCGCAGTCTAAGACGACTAGGCATTACGGACTTGCAGCGGCTTTTGTTCAATCGTCGCTTGCTGCCAATGTTGTCCCTGCGAAGTGCTTTAACGAGGGGTGGTGCGGAGACTGCGACCCTGTGAAACACGCAATGCCTTGCTGCATTAACAGAGAGATTGAATGGATAGAGTGTGAGCCGTCGCCGTGGAAACCAGGTACGCCGCCGCCGACAACCTCCTCTTGCCGGAAAATCTGTTGTGTGGATGGCCAGCCGCAATTGACTTAACTTACTGGTTACAAAGATGTCACCGTATTACGACCGTTAAACCTAACTAGCCGAAAGGAGATACGAAATGAACACAATAAACATGCCGGGATTTACAGCGGGAGCATCACTATATGGAGCGAGCGCTGGCGACCGCTACATCATGCATTCAACAACGACTGGTAGCATAACCAACGAGGTATTACCGCAGATGAAATTCGATCGATGCCTACGCATGTGGCGGCATTTGTATATTGGATGCCGATTGGACGGTGGAGATATTGGTTGGTGCAGTGACTACGCTGATATGTATTGGGATGCCTTGCAATGTGATGGATAAAAAAGGAGGTAAAGATTTGCTGGTTTGAGAGCTGCACCCCTGATCGTGTATCGAGTGGCTTGTTCTCATTTTAGACAGGACAAAACTTTCAATTATCGGGCGGGCACGGGTCTTCTGCCTGTCATTCGGTGTTGTTATATTTGAGGTGTGAAATGAACATGCCTGGATTTACAGCGGACTCATCGCTTGGCCCAACCACCGGCACATATCGGGTAGATACTGTTTTCGGCAGATCCGGTAGCATTCTCCCCATGTTGAAGAAACAAAGATCATGCACGACGACGTACGCCGGGTTCGTAGTGTATCCGATGACCGTGTGCTCCCCATGGCCCGACCTGGTGACCGGCCTGGATTGGCAGGCGTTTGCGGACAGCCCAAGCGTTCCGAATTGGACGCCTGCTTCGCAATCGGTGAAGCAGCTTAATCTCTCCGCCGCTCGCAGCGCCGCATCTCGGTTTTCGCCATTTTGTCGCGTTAGTGGCGGTCCGTGGTTCGCGCAGGTCACCACCACTTAGTCCTGCGATGACGCGATTCCCGATTTCTCTATGCTAGAGATCATCGCCGCGCCTGAGCCTTTTTCCATTCAGTGGACCGGTGACCTTCGGGACATTCCGGCGCCCTTCAGCGAGCAACAATTTTTTCTTTGGGGAGCGCCTTCATGTAGTTGCTGCGCCGGGTTCACCCAATGTCCGGATGGCAGATGTGTGCCCCACGGGACTAGCTGCGACATTCACCCAGCCTGAAATAAAACTACCACCGACGCTATGGAACAAGCCAGCAAACATAGCCTAAGGGCCGTTAAGTTAAGCGCAGGGTTTGGAAGCCTTGCGGCAGCCTTGAATGAAAGGGGATGAATGAAATGAAGACACCAGGATTTACCGCAGAAGCCTCGCGCTGCAAGACGAGCGGGTGCTATTCTCCTGTAGAGACGCGAGCCTACAAAGACGGAGGGCAAGGCGTTATGTCTCAGCTTTCCGTTGGTCGATTTCCGGGATCGCACGGTGTTGGCGTTTTCGGTGGCATCGGAGACTGGCTTTGTAGGTTTTGGTGCGAGCTTTCGTACTCCGCGTGTCTGGACGGTTGCGAAGGCACTTTGGACAATCCGAAGCCATCCCTCAACTGCGTGATTTGCGATCAGCAGCACACTGCATGTCTGCAAGGATGCGGGGGGAGTAATGCGGGACCCGTTACTGCATCATGCGGTTGAATGAACTGTTGTTTCATCGGCGACGGCTTCGACTTCATGACCCAGTTGAACTGGGCAACGCCGAGGGGTTGCTACGCTGACCAACCCGGAAACGGATGCCGCGGATAGTTTTCATTCGGGAACGTTTCTTCAATTTTCGCAGGATGCCGATTTTGGACAAAAAACGGTCACGGGCCCTGCCAACTTGACTCTTATCGAGTTCCGGCGTTGGCCTATTGCCGACGGCGGTACTCTTTTAGCAACTCGCGCAGGCGATCGTGCGGCAGCGCTTCGACGCGATGATTGTCGCGGCCGGTCATCGAGTGGTTATCGACTAACGCGTTCACGACCGCTTCTTCAGTCGCTTGTACCACAGCAGCGAAAATCGGGTCCATCAGATCATTTGGGATTGTCGTCACACTATGCGTGACTTGATCCGGACCTGCGACATTCGGGTTCGCAGTTGAAAATGCGACGAACAAATCACCGGAGCCGTTCCCCGAAACGGCTCCGGTGCGAGCAAGCCCGAGCGACACGCGGCGGGCAAGTCGCTTTAATTGATTTGGTAGCAACGGAGCGTCCGTCGCAACCACTACGATACACGAGCCGCTTTCTTGTCTGTAAACGTCACCCGGAATCTCTTTTCCAACAGGTATGCCGGCGATCGTGAGCTGCGCGCGCCGGCCGAAATTTGCCTGTAGAAACACACCAACAACGAAACTTTGTTCTGCAGCGTCTTTTCCGGCATCTTGCGACCGGATATCGACCTTTCGGGAGGCGGTCCCGTTTCCTCCTTTAAATTCGTAGCAAATCATGCCGGTCCCGCCGCCCACGCTCCCCTCCTCCAGCGCACCGCCGTGGGCACTATCGAGCGCGCGCCAGACATCTTCCGGCTTAACGTGAAAGCCATTGATATCGTTAAGCCAGCCGTCCCACGTCTCTGCGACAACGGGCAAGCTCCACCAGTAGCCAGTCTTATCAGCAGCACCGTGTTTGACACGCCAGGCAATCACCGCGTCGCGCGCGACCCCTACGCTGTGTGTGTTCGTGATGACGATCGGCCCTTCAAGAAATCCGCTTTCGTCGACCCACGCGGTGCCGGTCATTTCACCATTACCGTTTAAGCTGAAGAACCCGGCGTAGACCGGATCATTCAGCGAAGCGTGTCCGCGCGGCAGGATCGCAGTAACACCGGTGCGGACTGGTCCTTTCCCGACTTCTAGTTTTCCTTCGCCGCTGATCAGAGTCGTGTAGCCGACTTCGACACCAGGCACATCGGTAATTGCATCTAACTTTCCCGGTGTCCCTTCGAAAGGAATCCCCAGATCGCGCGCCCGAACTGTTTTGCTGTCAGCAGCGGGTGTGGCAGGCGGACGCTTTATCGGCTCACGCGCGTAGGAATCGAGCGCGATTAGCAGCGAGAGTAGGAATACAAAGACCAAACCAGATGCCGACGTTCTAAACATGCGGAAAACGTCCAACGCTCAACGTCCAACGTCCAACGCTCAATTGAAATCACAGAATTGTGGTCTTCTAAATTCGTGTTCATTCGTGTCGATTCGTGGTTAGAATTCTCTTTTCTGTTTCCCGGACACGCTGACGCAGTTAGATTGAACGCGTGAGTTACGAGGTTTTCGCCAGAAAATATCGGCCGCAGACTTTCGATGATCTGGTCGGGCAGGCGCACGTCTCGCGCACGCTGAAAAACGCGGTTGCCCAAAATCGCCTCGCTCACGCGTACCTCTTCGTCGGTCCACGCGGCGTCGGGAAAACATCGACTGCACGGATTCTGGCAAAGTCGCTCAATTGCGTGAAAGGACCTACGGTCACGCCGTGCGGTGAATGTGATAACTGCCGCGAGATTGCCGGCGGCAATAGTCTCGATGTGATCGAGATTGACGGCGCCAGCAACAACAGTGTCGAAGACGTCCGGCAACTCCGTGAGAACGTTCGATACGCGCCGGCCAAGGGGCGTTACAAGATATATCTGATCGACGAAGTTCACATGCTCTCGCCGGCGGCGTTTAATGCGCTTTTAAAAACTCTCGAAGAGCCGCCCGAGCATGTGAAATTTATTTTCGCGACCACCGAGCCCCAGAAAGTGCTGCCCACCATTCTGAGCCGCTGTCAGCGGTTTGATCTCCACCGCATCGCGGCAAACCTCATCGCGAAACATCTACAATTCATTGCCGAAAAGGAGAACATTACGCTTGAGCCCGCCGCTGCGCATGCGATTGCGCGTGGGGCCGAGGGCGGTTTGCGCGACGCGGAATCGATGCTCGATCAACTCGTCGCGTTTTGCGGAGAGAAAATCAGCGAAAACGATGTGCTCGATGTTTTCGGATTCACAAGCGAACAAACCGTTGTCGATCTTACAGGTCGGATTTTGCGACGTGAAACTCCGGACGCGATCGATCTGCTGCATCAGCAAAGCGAAGCCGGTAAGGACATGATGCGACTGATGTCGGACTTGATTGCTTACCTGCGCGACCTGCTTGTATTCAAAGCAAAGCCGGATGCACTTAAAGAAGATGTCGAGGCTGATGTGCAAACGTTACTCGCGGCACACGCCGAGCTTCTCACGACAGACCGCTTGCTTGAACTCGTCGATCAATTTGCCGCCGCTGAAGGCCGCATGAAATGGGCGCCGAATAAAATGCTGCATTTCGAAGTAGCAATCATCAAGGCGATTCAAAGCCTGGGACAGGCAACGCTGGATGAGGTAATCGAAAAACTTAGCCAGTTATGTGATGGAAAATCTGTTTCACAAAAACAATCTCCATCTGTGGTGACAGGTGGGCCGCCTGCATCCGGGAAGCAAGCAGCCGACACGGCTGCCACTACAGCAGCTGCCGTCACCGATAGCGGCTATAACGAGAGCGCTCCCCGCGTAGCCGAAACTTCACCGGACGCGAATGAGCTTTGGCAACAGGCTCTGGTCAAAATTCCCGCGCAAAAGGCCTTCGTGCGAAATTCTGCTGCGGCAGCCCATGTCCTTGGGATCGAAGGGCGCAATTTCCAGCTTGGTTTCGCGCCTGGCGACAAAGCGATGATGGAAATCCTGGGGACGCAAGCCAATCGCAAATTTCTTGAGACATTGCTACATGAGATCACCGGAACGGACTGGAGTGTGAAGCTTACCGTCAGGGAAGAACTTCCTTCCAAACAGGCACCGCCCTCAGAGGGTTCTCGACCTGAAAATTTTAAAGGAGATCCGCTTATTGAAGAAGCGATCGGGTTGTTCAATGCTCAGATAGTCCAGGAAAGCTAAAGCGCGACCGCCCGGCATCGCAACGCAAACACCATGAACTTAAACAAGCTAATGAAGCAGGCGCAGAAGATGCAGGAGCAAATGGCCAAAACGCAGGCCGAGCTCGAAAGCAAAACTGTTGAAGTGAGTGCGGCTGGCGGAAAAGTGAAGGTGACAGCAAACGGCGCCGGTGACGTTCTCGCCATCAAGATCGAAAAAGAAGTCGTTGATCCAAATGACGTGGAATTTCTCGAAGAAATGGTTCTCAGCGCGGTTCAGCAGGCGGTGGAGCAAGGAAAAGCGCTCGCGCAATCAGAGATGAGCAAGGTCACTGGCGGTCTCGGCATACCGGGACTGCAATAATGACGAAATCCCAATGACGAATCCAAAATGACAAAAGCGCAAACCAAACGGGACTGCTATTCCGCTTCGTCATTTTGTCATTCCTTCGGCATGCGGCATTCGTCATTCGTGCTTCGTCATTCCTATTACGTCTGAGCCAAAATAAGGTCGTAGTTTTTCTGGAATCTGAATGGAGCCATCCGGCTGCTGATAGCTTTCAATCAACGCTGCGAACAACCTGGGCAGCGCAACGCCAGAGCCATTCAGTGTGTGGCAGAACCGATTTTTCCCGTCGCGATCCTTGAATCGAAGCTGCATCCGGCGCGCCTGGAAATCTTCACAGTTTGAGCAGCTTGATACCTCCAGATACGCATCTTGTCCCGGCGACCAGACCTCGATGTCGTAGCTCTTGGCCGCAGCAAAACCCAAATCGCCGGTGCAAAGCTCGACGACTCGATAATGTAAGCCGAGCAGCTGCAATACGCGTTCCGCGTTAGCCGTAAGCGATTCCAGTTCGTCATACGACTTTTCAGGTGCCGTGACTTTGACCAGCTCCACCTTGTCGAATTGATGCACCCGGAGAATGCCACGGGTTTCGCGGCCCGCCGCGCCAGCTTCGCGCCGGAAACATGGCGCATAGCCAACGAATTTCCTGGGAAGATCGACTGCGCTGACAATTTCATCGCGATGAAGGTTCGTTAGTTGAACCTCCGCAGTTGGTGCAAGAAACACCTGGTTCTCCTCCAAACCGTACATGTCCGCTTCAAACTTGGGCAGCTGCGATGTGCCGATCATGCAATCGCGCCGAACCAGAAATGGCGGACTGATTTCGGTGTAACCATGCTCTCGCGTGTGCAAATCGATCATGAAATTGATCAGCGCGCGCTCCAGCCTCGCGCCCGCACCAGTGAAACAAATAAAACCGCTACCGCTCAATTTCGCGGCCCGTTCCATGTCTAAGAGATTCAGTTTCACGCTGAGCGCGACGTGATCGGCCGGTTTGGTCAATCGGGGTTTCTCGCCCCAGGTGCGCACCACGCGATTCGCGGCTGCATCCCTACCGATCGGGACACTCTCATGGGGCAGGTTCGCGATCCGAAGCAGCAAATCATTTTGCTCTCCCTCGGCAGCCGTTGCCTGCGCATTTAGGTTGGCAATCTCTTCTCCGATTTGTCGAACATGCTGCTCCAGTTCCTCAGTCGGTTCTCCACGCGACTTTTTGACGCCGATTTCCTTGCTCAATCGTTTGCGATCAGCGTTTAATTGCTGCAGCGCAGTTTCGGTCTTCCGGCGCTCTGCATCTACGCGCAATACATCGTCGATTTTGGCTTCGTCTCCCCCACCCCGCGCGGCAAGGCGCTCGCGAACGAAATCCGGTTTCTCTCGAATCAGACGAATGTCGAGCATGGCGCAGTATGAATGACGAATATCGAATGTCTAATGACGAAGAAATGACGAATTGCTGTAGCGTCCGCTGTCCTCAGCGGACGAAGGCCGGAGATGTGCCGAGCAGTGCGCAGCATTCTGGAATTCCTTACTCTTTTGTCATTCAGAATTCGAACTTCGATCATTCGATCCTAACTAAAGCTAGTGCGTGACAACGAGTGGCCTCGTACGATATTCTCTCCGTGGAAAAACTGGATCTCCTCGCCGTCGCCCTCGGTCTTGCCGCGCTGGCCGGGATTAATCTTTATCTGACAGTTTTCGTCACCGGCCTGGCAATTCACTTTCACTGGATCACGCTTGCGTCGCAGTACCAATCGCTCGAGATCCTCGGTAACCCATGGATCATCACAATTGCCGGCATTTTGTATTTCTTGGAATTCTTCGCGGATAAAATTCCGTGGGTCGATTCGGTCTGGGACGCCGTTCACACCGTGATCCGTCCCATTGGCGGCGCGCTGCTTGCAATTCAGGTGCTCGGCCATCCAAGTCCCGCATACACTATAATTGTGGCGTTGCTCGCGGGCGGCACCAGCTTGGTGGCGCACACCGCAAAGGCGGCTACGCGGCTCGCCAGTAACTCGTCACCGGAACCATTTTCAAATATCGGGCTGAGCCTCGGCGAAGACGCGGCCGTGCTCGGTGGACTCGCTCTCGTTCATTTCAATCCCATCCTTGCCCTGGTCATCTTTCTAATCTGTATCGGCGCATTCTTCTACTTTGCGCCGAGGATTTGGCGCGGGATGAAAGTTAAAATCTGGCTGGCTTGGCGGAAGCTGAATGGACCGGCCGATCGCGACGTGGTCGTGAAATTACCATCGACGTTGCCGGCACGGCTCGCACCGGTTTTCGGCAAAGAAAATGTTCTCGGCGAAACGATCGCGTGGGCTGTGCCATGCGTCAGCGGACGCGGCGGGCCTGCCCGCCGTAGCCTTGGCGGAGGCGGGCGGATTCCAGCGAATTTGTTCGGCGCTCTTGTGGCCACGAATGAGGAGCCGCGCAGGCTCATTTTTGTCGCACGAAAAGGTGGACGCCCACTCGCGCGCGCAATCGATCTAGAGGGGTTAAACGTCGCTCGCGAACCGAAATTTCTTGCCGAGAACCTTGTCATTTTTCCTGAGGCTGGAAAAGGCCCCAGGTATTTGTTCGTATTCGCGCGACCGCATGCGGTCTTGGTCGAGCAAATCGTTCACGATCTGAACCGGCGATTAAGCGAACCGGTGCTACAGGAGCACGTCACCGCGGACTCCGCGAGTCCGGTTGGGTAGGGCACGCGTCTCGCGAGTTAATACCAGTCCGGCTCGGACCTTCGGCGTCGCGCCGAAACAATCTTTGTCTAAAATGCCGCCTTGGCGTCAATGGTAAGCGCTGCACAAAGTCCGCGAACCCGAGACGGCTTCGCCAGCACACGAGACGCGTGCGCTACCCAGAACGCGCGGCACGGCGCGCGTGACATTTCGGACAGTTGTTCTCATAATCTTCGCGTGACGACTGTCGCCGATCGTTACGCACAATTGCGCGATACCGGTCGTGTTCGTGAACTGGCGCTGTTTGTCTCGCCGCAAATCCCATCGGAGCTGGAGCTGCAAGCTCGCTGGTTTGCCGGAGATTTCGGCAAGCATTTCGTCAGCACCGCTGGAGATGAAATCGAGGTCGTCCAATTTGGTACGTGGAATCGCGAAGCTGGACCGGACTTTCGTGATGCTGCGATTCGAATCAAAGGCGGTGATCCAATCCGCGGTTGCATCGAGATCGATCTTCTGGATCGCAGCTGGGAAACGCACGGTCACGCGACCAACCCGGCTTTTGACGAGACTGTGTTGCACGTGTTTGTCGAGAGAGGCGATCGCGAATTTTTCACGCGGACGAAATCGAACCGCAACGTGCCGCAGGTCCATATTGATCCAGCGGTTCTACCAGACGCATTCAGTGCGAATATTCCGCTGGCGCGACCGGGTCGTTGTCAGGCGCCGCTCAAAGATCTGCCTGAAGAGCGCGTCGGCTCCGTGCTGGACGCAGCGGCGCAATTTCGCTTGCGACAAAAGGCTGCGCGCATTCGCCACAAAATTGACAGTCGGGGACGCGATGAAGTGCTCTTTCAAGAGCTGGCAGCCGCGCTTGGTTACAAGGAAAACAAGCTGCCTTTCACGCTGATCACGCAGCGGCTGCCATTGAAATTCTTGCGCGAAGCCACGTCGGACATCGAATCGATGTTGTTTGGCGTGGCTGGTTTCCTGGAAACCGCGGATCTCGATGTCTACGAGAAATCGACACGCGAATATGTGCGCCAATTATGGGACCGCTGGTGGCCGCATCGTAACGAGTTGCAGCGGCTAGTCTTGCCAGGCAAAATCTGGTGCCTCAGCAGCACACGGCCGTTGAATCATCCACAGCGCCGGCTGGCGGCACTGGCAATCCTCGCGCGCGATTGGCCCCGTCTTCAGCGCGCCTCTGGGAAAAGTAGTGTCAGTGCGGCAAAATATTTCTTTCAAACGCTGGACCATCCGTTTTGGAATTTTCACTACACACTCACTTCCAAAGCTGCGCCAAAAAAAATGGCCCTGATTGGCGAAGCGCGCGTTGCGGACATCCTGGCCAATGTGCTGTTTCCGTTTTGGCTGGCGCACGATCTTGATCCTTCGGCGTCGCTCGGGAAAAATCTGTGGACGGAGTATAGAAAACCGTCGCGCACCAGCAGGGCTTGCTTCAGATTTACGAGGACTTTTGCATGCGCGATAATTCCGATTGCGCGCAATGCCCGTTCCCGGAGCAAATTAAGAAATGGGAATGAATTACACAAATTAAAACGCTCGTTCAGCAAAAACATGCGATGAAGAACTTTAACGATTTCGCCGCTTTGCGCGGCGCCCTGCAGGAATTAAAAGAGATGGAACGTTTTGACTTTTTTAACCGTTTTAACTGTTTTAACCTCCCCGCCACCAAGGTGAGATTCTTGAATCGAATCAGAACTAACCGTCTGCCCACACAAAAGGGCCAACAAGAGGCGTTCACCCTCATCGAGCTGCTCGTTGTGATCGCGATCATTGCCATTTTGATCGGTCTGCTCTTTCCCGCTTTCCGCGCTGTGCAGGATCAAGCCAAAAGAACGCAGGCGAAAAACGATCTCACCCAGATCGTAAACGCGGTGAATGCTTACTACACCGATTACGGCAAGTACCCGCCGGCAACTGACGATGTGGTGATTGCAGATAATTCCACTTTATTCAATGTTTTGCGCGCAGCAGAACCAACTCCAACTTACAATCTGCGCCAGATCGTTTTCATTAATCCGCCCTACGTCAAGAATGACACAGCGGGGAATAGACGATCCGGTGTGAGTCCCACGGATGGGAAATATTACGATCCTTGGGGAACGCAATATCAAGTCGCCATCGACACTAATTACGATAATCAAATGACGAACCCGTACAGTTTGAATGCTGGGCCAACAACGCTTGGAATAGGTGTAATCGCTTGGTCCTTTGGCAGTGACGGTCAATCGCAAAGTGTTCCAGGCCCTGCTCCCGATAAGAATGCAGGCGTGAACTCTGACGACGTGATTTCTTGGCAGTGATTTATTTTGGCGTGCCTGCAGCGGAGCCGATTTTGCGCGCATGCTTTGTTTCGGTTGCAATCCGCAATCGAAAATCTAAAATCGAAAATCACATTGCGGGTGTAGTTCAATGGTAGAACGGCAGCTTCCCAAGCTGCACACGAGGGTTCGATTCCCTTCACCCGCTTTCCAGTGGCGCAGTCATCCTGAACGAAGTGAAGGATCTCGCCCGTGATGATTGATCACACCCCTTGGCCTGCGCGTTCTATACGCAATAGTGAAATCCCTCGCTCTCTGCGCGATTCGGGATCACAAATTCATCTCCCACCAAAAAGTTTGCGAAATGACTTGAAGACGCGACCAGGGAAGGAGAACGCTTTTTGGGGCACACCCTGGAATTGTTGAGCAAACGGCCACTGCTGGCCACCATGGACCTGGCAAGCGCCTGTGGGCACTTTATCGGCGGGCAAATCGATGTCGTAGGCTGTTCCAGCCGACATGCATCCCGTGGTGGCGAGTTGATTCGAGAGTGAACAGACCGTGGCGTGTTGGATCGGCATGGTCGGTTGCAACTGCTCGGCCGGATAATGTTGCGCCGCCTTGTTCATTACCTGCGTCCAGACCGGGAGCGCGAGCGCGGCACCGTAACCGCGTGAAATAATTGTTGTCGGTTGATCGAACCCGACCCACACACCACACGTCAGCGTGCTGGTGTAACCCAAGAACCATGCATCCTTATAATCGTTCGTGGTACCAGTCTTGCCGGCTGCCGGCAGTCTGAATCCCAGGGAACGCGAGTTGGCGGCAGTCCCGCGCGTCAAAACTTCTTCCATTAATTGCGAGGTCATCCAGGCCGCGCCCGGATCGAGCGCCGGCACCGTGATATGCGCGGCGCGATAGACTGGCTTGTGGTTCGCATCGTCGATTCGTTCGATGACGTACGATTGCTTGCGCACTCCGGCATTCGGAAAAACCGAGTACGCCGCAGTCAAATCTTTCAGGTCCGTCTCGAAGGAACCGATGTAAATGGCCGGACCGTGCGGAACGTTTTGGGAGATGCCGAGAGTGTTCGCCACCTTTTGGACAGGGTCGAGCCCGGCGAATTGGCCAACGCGCACGCTCATGGTGTTGCGCGAATGAATCAGACCGTAGGAGCAAGCAAGAATCCCGCCGTACGTTCCATCGGAATTTCCCGGCGACCAATTCCCGGCTCCTTCTATTTCACCGGCGCGAATTGGACCGTCGCTGATCGCAGCGCCCGGCAATAGGCCGTGAGTGAATGCAACCGTGTAGACGAATGGCTTAAATGCGGAACCAACCTGCCGGTTTGCCGGCGCCAACGCGCGATTGAATTTGCTTTGAGCGTAATCACGGCCGCCGACGAGCGCACGAATTCCGCCGCTGGCATTATCGATTACAACCACCGCGCCTTCCAAATAAGGCATGGCCGAATCTCCTTCCCCATTTTCAGGGGGATGATAGGTCGCTTTTATCGGATGATGAAAATTGGATTGATGCTCGATTTTCGTGAGCTGCGTCTCCAGCGCGTCTTGTGCGGCGTTTTGCACTGCCGGATCGAGGGTGGTGTAGATCGACATACCACCGTCATCGATCTGGTCTTGCGTTAGCAACAGATTCAAATCGCGCTGCACCGCGTCCATCGCGTAGTTCTCCTGAACAAAAGGCATTCGCCTGGGGTTCGTAGCAACCTTTGCCTGTTTGGCGGCTTCGGCATCCGCAGGCGAAAGTTTTTTTAATGCTACCATTCGATCCAGAACAGCGTTGCGCTGGATCTTCGCGCCCTCCGGATTTTTCAGCGGCGACAGCCGGTTCGGGCTCCTGATCAATCCCGCAAGCAGCGCTGCTTCAGGGAGATTCAGTTTTGAAGCGCTCTTGCCAAAATATGCTTGCGACGCGGTCTCGACTCCATAACAGCCGTTGCCGAAATAAATCCGGTTTACGTAAAGCTCGATGATTTGTTGTTTCGTAAACTGGCGCTCGATTCGCAGCGCCACCATCGCTTCCAGCAATTTACGGCTGAGAGTGCGGCCACCGAGTGGAAGACTGTTTCGGGCGAGCTGCTGCGTGATACTGCTTGCACCTTCTTTGGCTGAGCCGCTCGTAATATCGCGAACCAATGCGCGCATGATCCCGCGCCAATCAATCCCCTTGTGATCATAAAAGCGACTGTCCTCGCGCGCCAGCACCGCAGTGATAAAGAACGGCGATACTTCGCTAAGTGAAACCTTCAGCCGGTTTGCGCCTGCCAGGCGGCTATAAATTTTCCCATCGACATCGTAAACGGTATTTCGCTCGGGCATTTCACCGACATTCTTCATGTCGAAGGTTGACGCCCACGTGCCGTAAAAAAGGAAGACCGCGAAACCAGCTCCCGCTAACAGGATAAGCAGCGTAACTTTCCAGCCGTATCGGAAAAGACGGCTTCCGCCTTTCTTTTTCCTCGATCGGAGACGAGCGAAGAATTCCATTGCTGAAAGGTTAAAAAAGTTAAAAGAGTTACAAGGTTAAAAGCGGTTTAACCTTTTTGACTCTTCAAACCTCTCAGCGGTTCAACGATTTACCCCATTTAACGTTGTAACCCTTTTAACAAATTAGAGGTTCAGCTTCACAACGCCCTCGTGCTGCTCGGTCGGACACGGCGCATTGGTCGGAACCTCCGTCGCAGCATCGCTGGGCTGAACGACTTTCTGCTCGATTAAGTACCGCTCGACTTCTTCGCCACTAACATCTGCCAGCATATGCCCGTTAATTTCTACGCAGGGCGAAAGCGGTTGCCCGCTCTTGGTCTCCATCTCCCAGCGGAACGCGGGGTTCTGGATAATGTCCTTCTCCGTGTAGGGAAGATTGTATTTGGCCAGCACGGCGCGCACACCGGCGCTCCAACCACAATAGGTCTTCAAATAAGCGGTGATTTCAGGCGTTTGCATTGGATGAACATATCACAACTTCGAAAATTGTAACCCCCTGAGTGTTCGATTCGAGGGGTTAAAACCCGGCGCGCCCTCGCCACGGCAAGCACGCGCCGGTCGCGCCCCACCGCTAATCCGCCTTACGTGAGGAGCTCAGCCTTACAGATCTCCGATCTCTTTTCGTAAATCTTCCTTCGATTTACCGAGTTTCTGTTGAAGCCGCCCGAGCAACTCATCCTCTTTCCCTTCGGCAAACGCGAGATCATCATCGGTTAACTGAGCGTATTTTTGTTTCAGTCTGCCTTTCACTTCGTTCCAATCGCCTTTGAATTCTAGTTTCGTCATTGTGATAAAGGTTACGCATGCGGACCGGAGATCAGTTGCCTTGCGCTAGATAAATCGACGTACACGCGAGTGACGATTCCGGCGCGAATCCTTTGTGAACGCGCGATCCTCCAGCGCGCGCACGCCGTCATCTCTGCGACTGATCGTCAATTGGGAACGGCTAGCGCGCTTCGAAGACGAAACGGTCGGCGGGGAGCCAGCCGGGACCGGAAAGAAAGAACAACAGACCAACCGCCAAAGGC
>WNGQ01006329.1_pt1 | contig 14828 bp, 10 predicted proteins | sample 5407661 | NCBI WGS metagenome assembly WNGQ01 (sample SAMN13153382, study PRJNA577476) | soil metagenome | isolation source: 60 cm soil or saprolite under Garry oak tree replicate 2 | place: USA:California | collected 2016-06-15 | reverse complement strand
GGCGCTGGGGCCGTAGTCCCAGGTGAGGTAGACGGCCCCGTCCGTGCCTGCGGCGATGAACGGGCGGCCGCCGAAATTGCCCAGTTGCACTGGGATCAGCCGGGCCACCTGCGGGAAACTGCGGCCGTGGTCGAACGAGGCGACCACCACGGGGAACTGGTGGTGCGCGGTCTGCTTCATGAACACCGCATAGACGGTGCCGTTCGGGGCCACCGCGACGGCGGGGTCGAAGGCGCCCGACGACGCGGGGAGCCTGACGGGCCTGCGGAACCGGGCCCCGCCGCTGGCGGACCGGGCGAAACCGATGCCGTGGCAGCCTTCCCAGACCACGTAGACGTGGTGGCCGGTGCTGTCCGCGGCCTCCTGCGGCGAGGTGCTCTGGCCCCGGCAGGGCCTGCTGATCCTGGTGGCCGGCAGCAGCGCCGGCCGGGCGGCCGTGGCGCCGCGCTGCTGGGCCAGGCGCGGCGCCCGGTTTCCCGCCTGCGCGGGCCCGGCCGCCATGGCGGGCGTCAGGGCCAGGGCCAGCGCGCCGAACAGCGCTGCCCTCGCGGTGAACCGGTATCGCATGCGGCCTCCCAGCCTTGCCGAACCATGCCAAGCGTTGCCGAGGTCCAGGCCTCGCCGGGCCCGGCGGTGGGGGGCACCTTTAGGGTACGGCGGACCAGCTTAGATAACCAAGAGTAGTTAGCTGATTTCACTACGTTGTAACACTGGCAGGGCCCGTGGCCGGTTGGCGGGCGAGCGGTTGCCGGGCCGGGGCTGCCGGGCCGGGGGTGCCGGGTGGCTCAGCGCCGGGGCGCTTCCCCGGAGGCGTGCAGGAACGCCTCGGTGAGCCAGCCGCGTACCTGGTCGTCCACATCTGCGGCGTCGCGCAGCGGGAGCAGGTGCACCACCCGGGGCCCGCTCGGGCCGATCACCTTGCTGAACCGCCGGTCGGGCACTGGCCTGGGCAGGTACAGGCCCAGCAGCACATCCCCTGACCGTGGCCGGACCTCGGCCAGCTTGCGGTCCCGCTTGAGAAAGACGCCGACCCCTACGGCGTCCTCGTGCACCGGGCCCAGGGTGCGCAGGTGGGCCAGGATCGCGTCGTACACGGCACGCAGCGCCGGCGGGCGGCCGGCGAAGGTGTCGTCCACGGTGCAGCCCGGGAGGCAGGTGTGTGCTTGGTTGGCGTTGCCGAACTCCCGGTCGCAGCGCGGGCAGGTCCACCGGGTCACGGTGCCGCCGTCCCGGTACCCGCGTGCTCCGTGCCCGCCGGCTGCCCGCTGTCCGGCCGGCCGCCCCCTGGCCGTCGCCGGTCTTGCCCGGCGCCGCCCGGCTCTTGCCGGCCTGGCTGTCGCCGCCGGCCTGGCTGTCGCCTGCCCGGCCGTCGGCCGCCTTGCCTTCCGCCGCTTCGGCCAGGGCGCCGAGCAGCCGCTCGGCGGCAGGCGCGCCGGGTGGCTCGCCGTAGGTCAGGGCCAGCACCTGGCGGCGGGCGCCGGGCAGCGGTTCGGTGCGGACCCCGGGGTGGCGGGCGGCCCGCAGCGCCAGGTCGGGCAGCAGGGCGACGCCCAGCCCGGCCGCGGCGAGCGCCTGGGCGACCAGTACGTCGTCGGTGGTGAACGCGACCTGCGGGGTGAACCCGGCCAGCTCGCACTGCCAGAGCAGGTGGGCGCGGCAGCGCTCGCAGCCGGCGATCCAGCGGTGCTCGGCGTACCCGGCCAGCCGGTTCCCGGCCGTGCGCGGCGGGGACGGCGCCCCGGCCTGGGTGACCAGGTGGACCGGCTCATCGAGCAGTGGCCTGGCCCGGACTCCCTCCTCCGCGTCCCAGGGGCTGACCACCTTGCCCTGCTGCAGGTAGGAGAACACCAGCGCCAGGTCCACCCGCCCGGCCCGGAGCATCCGCACCGCACCTTGGGGCTCGGTCTCGGTCAGCAGCAACTCGATGCCGGGGTCCTCGGCGCGCAGCCGGGCGGCCGCCGCGGGCACCACGGTCGCCAGCGCCGACGGGAAGCTCGCCGCGCGGATCCGTTCCTCCCGCTGGCCGACGTGCGCGGCCAGTTCCTGCTCGGCCGCGTCCAGCCTGCCGAGTATCTCTTCCGCCCGCCCGGCCAGCAGGCGCCCGGCGTCGGTGAGCCGGACGCCGCGCCCGGATCGCTCGACCAGCCGGGTCCCGGTCTCCGCCTCCAGCCTGGCCAGGTGATGGCTCACCGACGGCTGGGCGTAGTTGAGCGCCCGGGCGGCCGCGGTCACCGAACCATGCCGGGCCACCGCGGCAAGCACTCGCAGCCTGGTCACGTCCAGCATGCAGCAATCATAGGCTGCTTTGATCTATTTGGTCACTAGCTGCGATCGCACCTATCTGCCCTGGTGAGGCCCCTGGGGCCGGGAGGCGGGCCGGTTCGCGAGCAGCGGGTCGGCGGGGTGGCGGACCGGCTCCCCGGCCTCGCGCCGCCGCCGCCAGGCGATCCCGGACAGCGCCTCGAGGACCACGCGCCCGGCCAGGTAGGCGGTGATCTCGGCATGGTCGAACGGCGGCGACACCTCGACCACGTCCATGCCGGCCAGTGGCATCTCCATCGCGATCCGGCGCACCGCGTCGAGCAGTTGCCGCGCGGTCAGGCCGCCCGGTTCCGGGGTGCCGGTGCCCGGGGCCATCCCCGGGTCCACCACGTCGATATCCACGGACAGGAACACCGCGTCGCAGTCGTCGGTGGCGATGGCGAACGCCTCGGACAGGCACGCGTCCAGGCCCCGCGTTACCACCTCGGTCATCTCGAAGCTGCGCATCGCCTTCGCGGCCATCCAGTCCAGCGTCTCCGGCTCCGGCCAGTAGCCGCGCAGCCCGATCTGCAGGAACCGGTCACCGCGCACCGCGCCGGACTCGATCAGGCGGCGCATCGGCGTCCCGTGCCCGTACAGCGAGCCGAACTGGGTGTTGGCGGTGTCGGCGTGGGCGTCGAAGTGGATCAGCGACACCCGGCCCCAGCCCGCGTGCCGCGCCGTCCCCGTCGCGTCCGGCAGGGTGATCGTGTGGTCGCCGCCGAGGATCACCGGGAAGGCGCCCGCGTCGCAGGCCGCCAGGACCGCGTGCTCCAGCCGGGCCAGCGACGCCTCGGTCTCGCCCGACGGCATCTCCACATCGCCGGCGTCCGCAACCCGCAGTTCGGCCAGCGGGTCGACGCCGAGGGCCAGGTGCGGGCGGGCGCCGTCGTGCGGCAGGTAGTCGGTGCAGCGGATCGCCTGCGGGCCGAACCTGGCGCCCGGCCGGTGCGACGTGCCGCCGTCGAACGGGGCACCGATGATCAGGACCTCGGCTCCCGCCCAGGAGCCCGGGTCCGCCAGGTCGGCCCGGGGGACGCCGAGGAACGTGACGTCCGGGGCCCGGGGGACGCCGAGGAACGTGACGTCCGGGCCGTACATCCCGCCGAGCCGTGTCATCGTCCCTCCCAAGATCACCGTTGAGGCCAGTATGCCCCGTCCGGCCCCGGGCGAGGGCTGGTGCCTTACCCCCGGTGGCCCGCGGCGCTAGTGCGCCATTGCCCGGTACACCCAGGCGCCATCGGCGGCGCAGGCGAAGCGGAAGCCGGTCTTCGCCAGGTAGGCAAGCACGTCAGGGGACCGCTGCCAGACGATCACCCAGCCGACGTCCATCCGGCGCGCCTCGGCGCGCGCGGCCGCGAGCAGCGCCGTATAACTGTGGTAGCCGGTGACCGACTCGACCAGGCCGCGGGGCTGTCCCTGGGCGCTGAGCAGGCCGGCGTAGAACGGGTTCCGCCGGACCGCCATCAGCGTCGGCTCCGGCAGCCTGGACAGGTAGCCCACCGCGCGCGGGTGCCCGTCGGCGGTCGCCAGCACCTGGGCCTCGGGGTCGAACGCGCCCAGCGGCAGGAACACCGCCCCGGCGGCCAGGTTGAGCTGGTACCAGGCGTGCCAGGCCATGATCGAGGACAGCCCGAAGAACGCGCCGGTGATGACCGCCCCGGTCTGCGTGCGCAGCCACAGCCGCGCCGCCCGGTACATGGCGTAGCACATCAGCCCGGGCATCAGGATCGACAGCAGGTTGTCGGAGGCGCTGGGCCCGAACAGCACCGTCACCGGCATCATCGCCGCGCCCTCGAGGGGCATCAGGGCGTGGTAGCCGAGCTGGACCCCGGCAGGCGCGACGATCGCGCGGGTGAACCACGGGTTGCTGAGGTGCTCCACCGCGCGGGCCATCCACCAGAAGTCCCACACGTAGACGCCCGCGTCCCTGGTGGCCTGCAGCTTGCCGTCGGCCAGGTAGGTCGCCCGTGGCCAGGTCACCGCGATGCCCACGGTCAGGTAGCAGGCCAGCAGCCACAGGTGCCGGCCGAGCGGGCCGGTGGCCAGCGCGCGGCCGGGTGACCGCAGCCACCGCCGCCAGCCCGGCGGGCCGGCCGGGGCGCCGGGCCCGGGCGGCGCCTGACGGGGGGCCGGGGGTTTCGCCGTGATTGTGGCGGTCGTCGGGGGTGCGTCGCGGAGGCTGACGCCGCCGCCCGGCACATCGTCGGCCGGTTCGCCCGCCTCTTGCCGACCTTCTGCCGTTACGCCGGGCGCGTCGCCCCCGGGCCCCTCGCCACCCGTACCTTGCACCGCTCACCGCTCCCACAGGTGATGGGGCACGCACGACGCGCACGCATCGCCTCTCCAGAGCGGACCCGTTCCCGCGACAGCACGGCCCAGCCTCAGCACCGATTCGAGCCTGCCACGGGGAGTTACATGATCTGATCATGAAAGTGGAATTATCCAGCATAGTTACGTCAATGCCTCGGCAATATTCACCGACAGTAACCGTGCTAGCTTGCCCAGATGGGCCGTGATGAGGTGCGCGACGGGGTGTCATTGACCAACCTCGACCAGCCGCTTTTCGACGGCGCGGGGGCCGACAAGCGGGACCTCGTCGACTACCTGGACGCGGTCCATCAACTGCTCATCGGCGAGCTGCGCGACCGGCCGTTGTCGGTGATCCGGGTGCTTCGCGGCCAGGCTCCCTTCATGCAGAAAAACGTGCCGAAATACACGCCCGAATGGGTGCCGACGGTTTCGGTGTGGGCGGAGGCGTCCAAGCGCGAGGTGTCCTATGCCTTGTGCAACGACCGCCGCACGCTGCTGTGGTTCGCCAATCAGCGCGCCGTGGAGTACCACCCGACGCTCGCCCTGGCCGGGCACATGGACCATCCGACCTACCTGATCCTCGACATCGACCCGCCGGAAGGCGGCGCGTTCGGCGTGGTGGTCCGCGCGGCGCACCTGGTCCGCGAGGCCCTCACCGGGGCCGGCCTGGCCGGCGCGGTCAAGACCAGCGGGGCCAAGGGCGTGCACGTGTTCGTGCCGGTGGCCGCGCAGGCCACCAGCGAGGAGGTGGCCGCGGCGACGCGCGCGATCGCGGCCCGCGCCGAGCGGCTGGACCCGGAGCTGGCCACCACGGCCTTTATCAAGGAGAACCGCGAGGGCAAGGTGTTCCTCGACTCGACCAGGGCGGGCGGCGCGACCGTCGCGGCCGCCTACAGCCCGCGGGCGCGGCCGGGCGTGCCGGTGTCGTTCCCGGTGGCCTGGGACGACCTGGACCGGGTGACGCCCGCCGACTTCACCGTGCGCACCGCGCCCGCGCTGCTCGCGGGCAGCGCGCCGTGGGCCGGGCAGTTGCCCGCCCCGCAGTCGCTCAGCGCCGAGCTGATCGAGGAGGGGCGGGCCATCCCGATAGCCCGGGTCCAGGCCATGCATGAGGGCAAGCGCCGCGCCCGCGCCCGCCGCACCGAGGACGGCGCCTGACCCGGCCCCATGCCCGGGGCGTTACACAGAGGCGATCCGGCAAGCGGAGAGACGCTACCAGGCATATCTGAAGGAGACGGGCCAGTGACCGCTTATGCCGCATACCTGACCGCAGAGCGGGGCGCGCAGGGGCACCTTCCCCCTTGTGCCCCTGCGCGTGCTTGATGAGCGGTTATGGCGTTGCGGCCTGGTCAGACCTTGATGTGGAGGGTGGCCGAGATCGGGTCGGGCGTGGCGTCGGCGTGATTACCGGTCGCGTCCGACACGATGGTGTTCGAGTATGTCACCGCATCCAGGAACAGGATCTGCCCGGAGGGGCAGCCGAAGGTCCCCGGGCCGAGCGGGCCCAGGCTCAGGCTGCCAGTGGTCTGGCCGTGGCTCACGGGGAACGGGGTCGGGGGGGTTGCCAGGGCAGTCGGCCCGAAATGCTTGGGGACGCCTTGGGGTTTGTTGCCGGCCTTGTTGTAGCACTGGTAGGTGGCGCTGGCCTCGGCCGAGAGCGTGATCGCGATGCTGGAGGCGCCGGTGCCCAGCCCAGCGTCCTTGAACGAGGTGACGAGCGCCCCGGTGCTGTCGATGCTGTTGGTGGCGAAGATGAAGTGCGGGCTGTCGGCGAGGGCCGACGTGGCGGTCATCACCACGGTGGCTGCCGCCGAGATGAGTATGAAGGCGATGCGTCGCATCGTTGCTCCCCCTTCTTAGGTTCTCGATCAGGTCGAGAAGTTGCTGATCATCACCTCCTCAAGCGATACCGCGCCGGGCGCGCGGGAGAAGCGTTGCGATGACCGGCCCGCAAGGGGGAAGAGGCTCAGGCCATCGTCGGCAGTGCTCAGATCGATCCGCTCGTGTAACCCCTCCTGTGGCGGGCCATTTTCGGCCTCGCGCGTTCCGGCTCCTGGCCGTACCTGTCCACCGCTAGCACGCCCGGTCCAGGGCAAACAAGTGGTAACCGGGGAGTAACCCATTCTTCATGCCTATTACCGGGCATCACCTGATGTTCCAGGTGAAAACGTCGTGCGGAGCGTGCCAGCCCCCTCACTCGGCGTCCTCCTGAGGCGGCGGTGCGGTGTGCCTGAGCACGGCCCCGGACAGCACGCCTATCGGGGCCCGGTGAACGGCCAGATCGTCGGGCGGGGGAGCTTGGCCGGCACCTTGAAGTGCGGCGGCGCGCTCAGGTCGAGGAAGTCGGTCAGCGGGTTCGCGGCCGCGTCCCGCCTGGTCAGCGCCGGCAGGTTCCACTTGTGCTCGATGGTCGCCAGGATCGAGGTGTGGTCGTAGACCACCGAGGACACGTGGCCCGGCTTGGCGAACGGCGAGCCGATCAGGCACGGCACGCGGAATCCGTACCGGTCGTAACCGCCGGGCTCGTCCGGGGGCACGTGGATGTCCGGCGGGATGCCGTCGGGGGGAATCGCGGCCGGCGGCGGCACGTGGTCGTAGAAGCCGCCGCCCTCGTCCCAGATGATCACGAACATCATGCTCTGCCACTGCGGCCCGGCCGAGGCCGCGTCGAACAGGCTGGCGGTGAACGCCTCCCCGATCTGGTCGTCCTCGAACTCCCCCTCGGAGGCGAGCAGGGCCTCGGTGGTGAGCAGGGTCACCGGCGGCAGCCTGCCCTCGCGGCAGTCGTCGTAGAAGTCGCCGATGTCGTGCAGGTGGTCGTGATACTTCAGCAGGTTGCGCGGCCACAGCCCGATCTCGGGGACCTCGACGAAGTAGTTGGCCCAGCCGATGTGGTGCGCGTCGAGCAGGTCCCAGATCAGCCCGGTGGCCGGGGGCTTCGCGAACGGGTTGGGGATGGACGTGGACACCAGGCCCGCCGCGGTGGCCGCCTGGAGGAACCGGCGGTTGGGGAAGGTCTGCGCCAGCACCGAGGAGAAGAACCGGTCCCCGATGCCGTAGGCGCGGGCGAAGCCGTAATACCAGGGCAGGTCCGTCCCGTCGAGGTAGCCCATCGGGTCGGTGCTGTTGGTCGTGGTGACGAACCCGTTCATCTTCCCGCCATTCCACTGGCGGTGTGAGTCGTTCCAGGTCTGGTTCACGTGAAAGGACGGGTTGAACGGCAGGCTCATGTGGTGCACCCGGACCTCGTTCCCGTGCCCGTCCGGGTTGCTGTTCAGCGGCGTGCCGCCCGGGCCGAGGGTGAAGCCGTCCCCACGGTCCAGCATGCCGAAGTAGTTGTCGTAGGAGTGGTTCTCCTTCGTCAAGATCACGATGTGATCGATGCCGGGCAGGCTGTCGGTGCCGGCCGGCCGGTCGGGGAACGGAAGTGACCCTGGTTCGCGCATGCGCCCACCGTAGCTGTATGGCGCGATATCGGCTGGTTAGACACATTGATGACAGAACTAGCCCGGACGGCGTTGTGCCCGGCGCCGCTGAGCTTGCCGCCAGCGGCGCCGGGCACCCTCCCGTCCGAGGCCCGGCCGGGGCGGCCCGGGGGAGTCCCGGGACCGCCCGCCGGGAGCTACCCGGTGGTCCGGGCCAGGCCCAGGTCCCCGGCCAGGGGCTCGTCCTCGGGCGGTGAGCTCTTCGGCAGCACCCGGGCCAGCGGGCCTGGCAGCCACCAGTTCGCCTTGCCAAGCAGTTCCATGACCGCGGGCACCAGCACCATCCTGACCAGGGTGGCGTCGATGAGCACGGCCACCGCGAGGCCCAGTCCGATCTGCTTCACCGAGACGTCCGCCCCGGCCACGAAGGACAGGAACACCACCACCATGATCGCCGCGGCCGCGGTGATCACCCGGGCGGTGCGGGCCAGGCCGTGCGCCACCGCGGCGGCGTTGTCGCCGGTGGCGTCGTAGGACTCACGGATCCGCGACAGCAGGAACACCTCGTAGTCCATGGACAGGCCGAACAGGATCACGAACAGGAACATCGGCACCCAGGTGGTCACCGGCACGTTCTCACCGAACCCGAACGCCTGGCGCAGCCAGCCGTCCTGGCTGATGCCGACAAGCACGCCGTACGCCGCGCAGATCGACAGCAGGTTCATCACCGCGGCCTTCACCGCGATCGTGACCGACCGGAACATCACGGTGAGCAGCACCATGGAGACCAGGACCACCACCGCGATCAGCCACGGCAGCCGCTGGCCGACCAGGTTGGCGAAGGCCACGCCGCCCGCGTTCGGCCCGGTGAGGTAGGCGCGCACCCCGGTGCCGGCCGTCGCGCCCGGGATCACGTCGCTGCGCAGGTGGTTGACCAGCGCGTTGGTGGCGGTGTCCTGCTCACCGGTGGCCGGGTAGGCGATCATCATGGCCGCCTTGCCGTCCGCGCTGCGGATCACCGGGGTGAGGCCGGCCACGCCCGGGGTGTGCCGGATGGCCGCGGCCAGCCGGGCGGTGCTCGCGCCCGGCGCGGGGAGCGCGGCCGCGACGATCACCGGGGCGTCGAAGCCGGGGCCGAAGCCGCGCACCATGGTGGCGTAGCTCGCGTGGCCCATGGTGCCCCTGGCCTGGGAGGACTCGTCGGGGAAGTTCAGCTTCATGCCGAGCGCGGGCGCGGCGAGCGCCAGGATGATGCCGGTCGAGATGACGGTCGCGAGCACCGGCCGGCGCTGGATGACCCCAGCCCACCGCTGCGCTGCTGGAATTTTTGCCGAACGATTTTCCGTGGCCCGCCGGTTCCGCCGACGGCCGAGCAGCCTCGATCGCTTCGCCAGGCGGGTGCCGGAGAACCCGAGCAGCGCGGGCAGCAGGGTCAGCGAGCCGAGCAGGACCATGGCCACCGTGGCGGCCGCCGCGACCGCGACGCCGTTCAGCAGCGGCTGGCGCAGCACCAGCAGGCCCATCATGCCGATCACGACCGTGGCTCCGGCGATCAGCACGGTCCGTCCGGCGGTGCGCATCGCGGTGACCGCCGCGTCCTCGGGAGCGCGCCCGGCGAGCAGGCCCTCGCGGAACCTGGTCACGATGAACAGGGCGTAGTCCACGCCGACGCCGAGGCCGATCATGGCGGCGATGATGGGGGAGAAGGACGGGGCCGGGACGATGTGCCCGATCAGCGCGATCAGCGACAGGCCGCCGGCGATGCCGAGCAGCGCGGTGACGACCGGCAGCCCCATGGCGAGGAACGAGCCGAACGCGATCAGCAGCACCACCGCGGCGGCGAGGACGCCGATGCCGTCGCTGGGCCCGCCGTACGGCGTCTCGGCCAGGTCCACCACGTCGCCGCCGAGGCTGAACGTCATCCCGTGCCCGGACGCCGCGGTGGCGTCGGCCATCAGCGCCTTCGCCTCGGCGGTGCTGATCTTGGTGGACACGACGTCGAACTGCACGGTCGCGAACGCGATGTGGCCTCCCGCGGAGATGTGGCCGGGCGTCCGGTACGGGTCGGTGACCGAGGTGACGTGCGCGGCCCGCTCGAACGGCACCAGCGCCGTCTCGATCCTGGCCCGGGCGGCCGGGTCGGACAGCGGGGCCCGGGAGTCGATGGCCAGGGTGAGGCTGTCGCCGGAGGCGTGCGGGAAGTGCTTGTTCAGCAGCGACTGCCCCGGGTCGCTGCCGCTGAAGTTGTCCTGCGCCGGGGCGCCGAACCTGGTCCACAGGGTGATGAGGCAGGCCACGCCGGCCAGCCAGACGAAGAGGGTGACCCAGCGGTGCCGGTAGCACGCGCGGCCGAGCAGGCCGATCGGCCCCGGACCGGGGTCCTGGGTGCGGGTGCCCGCCGGGCGGGCGCCGGATGAGTACGACATGGGGGTTCTCCCACGAGCCGGAGGAGTTGTTGTCGCTCTCGATGCTCGCGAGACGGGGGGCCAGGGTCGTCATACGGCGGGAGGCACTTGGCCGGGCGGTTACTCGGCGGGAGTACTCCGCCCGTACTACCGGGGGAGTACTCCCGCGCAACGCCGGTGGCCCGGGCCGTCGCCCGGGCCACCGGTGCCCGTGGCTGCGGCCCGGGCATGGATCGGTCAGCTGGTGTTGACCGCCGTGTCGTCAACGACGAACGAGGTCTGCAGTGAGACGTCCTCGGTGCCGGTGAACTTCAGCGCGACGGTCTGGCCGGCGAAGCTGCCCAGCGAGAAGCTGTGCTGCTGGTAGCCGCTGGCGTGGTTGAGGTTGGAGAACGTGGCGATCGTGGTGCCGTTCGCCGTGATGGTCAGCTTGTCGAAGGCGGTCGTTGTGGTGGTCTCCGACGTGTCGATGTGCAGCCAGAAGCTGACCGTGGTGCCGGTGCAGGCCGCCGGGATCGTCACGGACTGGGAGATCGAGTCGGTGTGCGTGGTGCCGTAGCCGTCAAGCCAGGCATCCCACGTGCCGGTGTGCGCGGGCTCGGCCGGTCCGTTCTGGCCGATCACGGCCGGGGTGGAACTCCACACGGTGTTGCCGGACTCGAAGCCCGGGTTGCCGAGCAACTGCGCGGCCGAGCAGCCGCCCGTGGTGCCAATTGTCCAGGTGAAGCTGGCCGAGCCGGAGGCATTGGTGGTGTCGGTCGCGGTGACCGTGGGGTTATAGGTGTTCGCGGTGGTCGGGGTGCCGGAGATCAGCCCGGAGGAGCTGTTGATGGACAGGCCCGCCGGCAGGCCGGTGGCGCTCCAGGTGAACGTCTGGCCGGATTGGGAGTCGGTGGCGTGCATTTGCAGGCTGGTCGCGGTGCCGACGGTTCCTGTCTGGTTGCCGGGGTTGGTCACGGTGACCGTGTTGCCGCCGCCCGAGCCGCAGGAGGTGAACTTGAAGCTGGCGATCGTGGTCGCCCAGTCCCCGCCGCTGGTGCCGTGCTCGTCGGTGTACCAGAAGGTGCAGTTGTCGGTGGGGTCGACGGTTATCGAGGAGTAGTCTCCCCACCGGCTGCCGCTGGTCTGTGACCCGGCCCCGGTGAGCGCGATGGTGCCCTCGCCTTGCGGCATAGTGCCCGCCGGGTCGGACGGCAGCCGGCCGGTGTAGCGGATCTGCGGTGAGATCGAACTGCTCGACGCGCTGTAGCCGGCCGCGATGTCACCGGAGCCGTCCTGGGTGATCGACGGCATCCAGCGGTAGGTGGAGTCCGGCGCGATGGTGCCCTGCTGCGCCAGGGAGAGTACGCCGGCGCTGGGGGTGAGCTGGTACCAGCGCACCCCGATCGAGGACCCGGACACCACGCTGTGCGCTACCACGAGGGATTCGGTGCCGTTGTTGTTGCGGTAGGACAGCCGGGCCATCAGCCGGTCGCCGAGCCCGTCCAGCCTGGTGGCCGTGCCGGACTGCGGCACGCAGTTGCGGTTGTTCACGCACGGCTCGGTGTAGGAGTTCACGGTCAGCGTGTGCTGCGCCGACAGGGAGCTGTTGGCCGGGTTGCTGAAGTCAACATGATAGGTCCAGGTCAGCAGGCTGCTCTGCGCCGAGGTGGACTGCGGGATCGCCGCCAGGTACTCGTTCGACCCGGCCGGTGGCGCGGTGGCGCCCTCCACGCTGGCCGGCAGCACGGTGTCGTTGTCGATGGACGTCGGGCCGATCACCTCGGTGCACTGCTGGCTGGCGGCCTGCCCGGCGAGCATCGCGGCCTTGTTGTAGGCGCACACGTAGCTGCCCGCGCCAGAGTTCCCGTTGAACAGGTCGAAGGTGGTGTAGTAGCCGTTCGACCACACCCCCATCTTCGGGTAGTCAGGGAACCCGTTGGTGCCGCTCTGCGCCGGGGTCTGGAACGCATACCGGTTCCAGGCGCCGGTGGCGTCGCTGGTCTGTGAGACCGCCACGCATTCCAGGTACGGCGTGGTCGAGACCGAGAACTGGCTGACCACCCAGCGGCCAGACAGCGCGTCGTAGAGGGCGACGCCGTCGCCATCGTTGTTGGTCTGGCAGCCGCCGCCGAACCCCGACCACAGCGTGTTCGTCGACTCCGGGCCCAGCAGCCTCGACCCGGTCTTGGAATACACCGCCAGACTGAGGTTGATCAGCTGCAAGTATTGGGTCGGGCCCGCCGCCCCCTGAGTGTCCGGCGGCTGGCACCCGCAGCTATCGCCGTTCCCGGCGAAATCCGCCGAGGTGGCCGGGATGTTGGGGGCGGCGAGGTGCCGCAGGCCGCTGGTGTCCGGGGAGTTCACCACGCGCCCCGCGCTCGTCTTCACCCGGGCGTGCCGGACCGGGTGGACTCGCCCCCGGTCATGCAGCGGCCGGATCGACCGCAGCGGCGGTGATACGTCGTGATGGACCGCGAAGCTCGACACCACGGGGTGGGGCGACACCGGGGCCGCGGTGGCCTGCACTGCTCCGGCCACGGCCGCCTGCATTCCGGCGGTCAGGGCCACGGCTGTGAACGCGGCGACGCTGCCGCGGGTGGCCCATCGGCGAATGGGGGTTCGGGATCTCATATTGCTCCTCCTACGGGGCAAAAGAGGTCGGCGTTGCCTGGTAAGGCACGCGGGGATGCGGCACGCTGGGGGTGCGGTGCCTGCGCGCAACATAACTAGCCAGTAATAAGGCGTCAATATGTGTTACCGAGCGTAAACAAATAGGTGAGGATATAAGCGGATTAAACGGACATCGACTGGTGATGCGGCTCCGTTCCGTGCGGACGGAAATGGCGTTAGGTGGTTTGTCCAGGACAGATGATCCCGGGGAACCGTCACCGTCGGTGTCGCGTCTAAGGGCTGGACGGGTGAAGTGCGAGACCGAAAGGAGTCAGCGATGCGCAGCGTCCCGGCTCTCGCGGCCGTGGTCATCGGCGCGGTGGCGCTGGCCTCCGGCTGCGGGCAGCAGCACCAGGGGACCCCAGCGGGCCCGCCGCTGGCTGGTTCGTCGGCGCCGTCGCCGGCACCTGCCCCGCAACTAGGCATCCCCAGCGCCGCCACATGCCATGGCGCCCCGGCCTCGAAGGCAACACTGGTCACGGTCACCTACGCCGACAACGGCGGGATGGTGTGCGTGCGGCCCGGCACGGCCGTCCAGGTGTTCCTCAAGGGCATAACGCCGCACAAGTGGTCCGCCATCCGCGCCAGCGGCGCGGCGCTGCAACCGCACGCCAACGGGCACATGACGCTGGCGCTCGGGGTGACCGGCGGGTCGTTCCTGGCCGTCCGCCGGGGCACCGCCGTCATCACCTCAACCATGATGGCCTGCGGGCCCACAGCGACCCCGGGCAACGCCGCTGCCCAGTCCGGCGGCCTGGAGTGCGGCGCGATCGTCGGCTTCCGCACCACCATCAAGGTCACCTGACCCCGGCCGGGGCTGAGCGGCCGGTGGTGCCGCGCCCGGTTTGGTTGTCACACGCGGCCGGCTAATCGGTTCCGTGACAGGCTAGGCCGGGCAGGGACGGGCGGCCGCGGCGCGGGCTTCCCGGGCCGGGGTCACGCCCCGGTTCGCTGCCAGGTGACCGTTAGCGGCTCGCGCCGGCTGAACCGGCCGAGATGGCTGGTGATCAGGTTCTCGATGAGTTCCAGGGTTTCGGTGTCGGCGGCCTCGGCGCGCAGCATCAGCGCGCCGCTGTCCGCCCGCATGGCACATCGCCCGCCGGGAAACGTGACCGTCCCGTTGGTCTGCGACCATTCCACCCGCACCTGCTCGGCCAGGCCCGGCCGGCGATGATCGCCCTGGTGGCCGCCGGGCCGGTGCCGCATCGGCCGCCCCTTGCCGGTGCCGAGGTGCCGGCCCTTGTTCCCGAGGTGCTGGCAGAGCTGGGTGAGGTAGCGGGCGGGGCGGTCGGTCTCGATGCGGGCTTCGGCGATCAGCATCGGGTGTCCCCTCCGGGGTCATGGCCGGGGCGGGGCACCGCGGCGGCCCGCGAGGCGGTGTGGCCGTGCCCGGCATAGCCGTGGCCGGCGTGGTCGTGATCGGCTTGATCGTGATCGGCGTGGTCATGCTCTCCGGGCTCCGGGCCCGGGTGCGCGTACTGGCCGTGCCCGCCGGGGCCGCCGCCCATCATCTTCAGCATGGGCCCGCCGCCGGAGGAGAAGAAGCGCACCAGCAACGCGGCGGCCAGCAGCAGGAAGACGATGTTGAGCACCGTGGTGTAGTTCCACTGGATGCCGGTGTCGGTGACCTTCGCGGTCCGCTCGGCCGGGATGAGCCCGAGCCCGCCGAACAGGAACTCCACGATGTACCCGCCCGCGACCATGGTCGCGTAGAAGATGCCGAGCAGGGCGA
>WNGQ01025438.1_pt1 | contig 14829 bp, 17 predicted proteins | sample 5407661 | NCBI WGS metagenome assembly WNGQ01 (sample SAMN13153382, study PRJNA577476) | soil metagenome | isolation source: 60 cm soil or saprolite under Garry oak tree replicate 2 | place: USA:California | collected 2016-06-15 | reverse complement strand
TAGCGATCCTCGTCCACCATCTTCTGGACACCGCGTACCTGACCCTCAATCCTGTGCGGTTCGAAAATCACATCAAAGCGCGGCGCACCGGTAGAGGATTAGTTTCTGGCGTGCGTTGAGAATGGCTAGCCTCGTCCGAAGCTACGTAGATTCGGTGTGGTCAGCCACCGCCGCGCCGAGGAATCGATAGGCCCACTCCTCGGCGAACCTGCGCGAGCCGGCAAAGATCACTGGTACTTCGAGGTAGCGGACAGCAAGTCGGCCGAGCATGTCCGCCAGCCACGAGCCGCGGCCAGGTTGAGTTCGGAAGAGGTCGGGGTAGTCACCCTCGACGACAATCGCCGCCCTGGCGACCTCGGCCAAGCGCTGCATCTGAAAGGCCAGGCCACCATCGGAGAGCGAAGTGGCTAGGTTCTCCAACGTTTTCCGTTCGATCACCGCTACCACGGTTTCGCCCACGACGGCGGCGTAGTCACCAGCCCTAAGGGCACGGCGCTCGATCGCCACCGGACGGCCAGCGAACTTCCAGCCGTACTTCTCACGAGTGTCGATGGCGATGGTCAGCGGCCCAGACGACCGCCCGCGAGGGATTCTGGCGCCGGGATTGGCGGCTTGAGCTGTCTTCTGGGTTTGCCACCAGATCGCCGGCCGTCCGCGCGCCTGGGTAAAGACGAATTGGGAGCGAGACAGAGATGGCCGGTCGAGAACCAGATCTATCGCAGCTCCGCGTCGCCGACACAGCAGGACCGGCACGTTGTCAAGCAAGCCTGCGGACTCATCCCATGAAGTCACGTCCTGAGCGCAGAAGACTCGAGTCGCGCGGGGCCAGGTCTCGCGAGCCTTGAGCACCACGCCATCATCGATGGGAAGCCAGACCAGGTAAGGTAGGCGACTCTTTGGATCGGGGTTCCGCGCCACCCGAAAGCGCGCTTGTCCACCGGTCACACCCAGCCTCAGATCAGGCTGCCTCGCGGTAGTAATCACTGAGCAAACCGGCGAGTCGGATGCGTCTGCGAACCTCGCCGACTTCCGGGGCGAGTGGATCACCTCGAGTCGCGGGCGGCCGCAAGCCACAGCTGCGATGCGGTCGCTCGTCGTTGTAGTGCGCGCAGTAGACATCGAGAACCGCCTGCAAGTGGCGCCCGGAGACAATGACCATCCGGTCCAGGCATTCGCGGCGGCAGCTTCCGATCCAGCGCTCGCAGTGGGCGTTCGCGCGAGGTGCCATCAGCGGCGTGAGGATCACCCTGGCGCCGTCCGACTTGAAGATATTGTCGGCCGCTCTCGCGAATTTCTTGTGGCGATCATGAATCACGACACCCAGCTCGATGCCATCCTCTGCCAGCCGCCAGCTGAGATTTCTGGCTTGCTGGGAGCGAACGCGCCAATCGCCCACTCGCAAGCGCCACTCACCAGGAAGACCCAGGAGTGGGCGGACGTCGCCTGTGGGAAGGGCGGCAATCGCGTTCAGAAGGCGCTCGCGTTCCGGACGCGGCAGCCGCTGCAGAGTCTTGACAACCGCCGGGCGGACAGCGATCCGCCACGGCCGCGGGTTCAGTCCGGGAGCTCCTTGAGCACGCGCTCGAGTGGGATGCCCGGTTCCTTGAGTGCCTCTCGGACAGCCGCCTGCTCGGCCTCGGTGACCGGCTCGTCATCCCACGGGGCCATCAGTAGCTGCGCCACCTCAGGCTCCTCCGCAGCGCGCCGGAGCAGTTGCCCTGCCACCTCAACGGAGGCCTCCGGCAGCTCGTCGACGATCTGATGCAATTCGGCTCTGGTCACGTGGCTACGGTACCAAACAGATCATGCGGCCGGTGCCACGACCCGATAGCTGCTGAGGAGGCCAGCGAGGCGAATTGTGCGCTCGACCTGCCCAGCAATCGGAGCGGCCGGATCACCGCGGCATGATGGCGGTCGTAGATTCCGGCTCCCGATGCGGGCGCTCGTCGTTGTAGTGGATGCAGTATTGGCGGAGGACCGCCTCCAGATGGCGCTGGTTCAGGATCAACATCCGATCCAACGCCTCCCGCCGGCAACTTCCCACCCACCGCTCCGCGACCGAATTCGCCAGAGGCGCCATCAGCGGAGTCAGAATCACTCGGGCGCCCGCCGACCTGAAAACCAGATCAGCCTTAGGCGCGAACTTCTTGTCCCGATCGTGGATCAGATAACCAAGCTTGATGCCCTCGTCTTCGAGCCTCCACATGAGCTGCCGAGCCTGCTGAGTCACCCACGCCTCGGTCGGCTCGGCGGTACAAGCGGCCGACAGGATCCGCCGAGTCGACAGGTGGACAAAGAAGAGGACATGAAGGCGCTTGAAGAAGACGGTGTCCAGGCAGAAGAAGTCGGCCGCGATCACGCTTTCCGCGTGCGCCTTGAGGAACTGCTTCCAGCTCAGCCCGGATCGCCGAGGCGCCGGCGGGATGCCCGCCGCGAGCAGCACCGATCGGATTGTTGTCGCTGCAACCGTGCGGCCCAGCTTCAACAGTTCGCCGGGCAGCCGGAAGTAGCCCCAGCTCGGGTTCTCACGGGCTATCCGGATGACGAGCGGGCGAACATCGTTTGAGGTCGGCGGTCTCCCCCGCCTGGGCCGCCCACGATAGGCCGCCCCACTTCCGGCGGACCAATGCCCGGTGCCAGCCGAGCACGGTCTCCGGTTTGACCAGCAGTCCCGCCCATGCCGGGGCTGGCAGGCGCCGGCGCAAGGCCGCCAGGATCATCCGGTCGGCTGGATTCCAACGCACGCGCTTGATCTGACGCTCGAGAACCTGCACCTGCCTGCGAAGCACCAGCACCTCGGCTTGAAGCTCCGCCGGGTCGCTGCGGCTGGTCACCATCACGTCAACGAGGACGCGCAGCAGCGAATAGAGGAGAGAGGCGACCACCCCGGCGCGAAATCCTATCTCTCTGAGATCATTGCGCGCTCAGGTCAGGGGCACCACGGATGGGAGGACGTACTTGTTGAACCCCACACCTTCAACGAGGAATTCAGAGTTATTGGATTCGAGCCCCCGCGCAGGCATACACCTCACCGTCGATTCCAGATCTGGCAAACGTTTCATGGGCCTGTGAGGGGCACTTTCACCTGGACCTTGGAAGCCGAAGGCAACCAGATGTATGCCAGTCTCGATGCCGCGTATCACCTGATGGGCGGCGTCTTTGGCAGAGCTCTAGATGTGCTCCTCGTCGAGCGAGCCGTCAAGAAAGATGTCGATCAGATGCTTGAGAACATGAAGCGGCAGTTGGTGCGTCAAGCGATGTTTACGCAGTGAATCGGCGGCGCTCACCTAAGCGTTCCGATCATGGGAATCCGATCCGCAAGCCTCCCGCGTTGGGATCTTGTCGATCAAGGCCATGCGACGATTGGCTCTTGTTCCGCCAGCAACAGCGCACACTGACATCGATACGGGCGGGAATCGGCCAGCACATTGGAGGGTAATGCGAGCCATGGACTGGCGTCGATGGACTGGCGTCGTTGGGTTTGTGTGGGTGCTCATTCAGGTCGCCGCGGTCGCGCTCTTCCTGATTGCCGGCAGCCCTCCCGAGTTTGGGGACGCCAAGAAATTCACGGCGTGGATCAATACCAACAGCGGTCTCCTTATGGATGACGCGTTTCTGACGGGTGTCGCTACGCTTCCGTTACTCGCGCAGTTCACGGGACTGCGTTCAATCATCAGGAACGCGGGTGAAGGTTGGGAGTGGGCCGCCGCTCTATTCTTTGGGGCCGGCACAGTAACCGCTGCCGTCCTCATCATCGGCTCCGCTGCTGAAGCCACCGCGGCGTTTATTAGCGGTTCGGGCACCGAGCCGACAACGGTCCGCGCTGTGTGGGCGGCGACGCAGATGATATTGACCTTCGTCTACTTCCCGTCTGCGGCTGTGCTTGGGATCGTCGCCTATGCGGCGCTCCGGGCTGGGATACTGCCGCGCTGGATCGCCTGGTTGAGCGGCGTGTGCGCCGTGCTCGACCTGATCGCAGGGCTGACCATTTTTGGTGGCACGGGCGGCAACGGGCCAATCGGACTGCTGCCGCTAATCCTCGGCGCCACCCCGGTGTTCGTCTGGTTCGTAGCCGTGAGCGTCGTTCTGGTCAGAGGCCCCCGCCCCACCCCAACGCGCCGCTCGTAGAGGGGCCGCCTTCTCTTAGTTAGGCTTGACCTTGAAGAGCAGTCCATCGACCAGGTCTGTAACCCAGACGAACCCGAAGGCGACGGTGGCGACCCAGGCCGGGCCCGGGAGTCTGAGTCGACCGACGACTCTGTGCGTAATGGCATTGATGCGCCCGAGGAAACTGTCGGTGGTCCCGTACCAGACCGAGTCTCCCCCCAACGCGATTGCCGGCGAGTTGCCACCGGCATTGCTCACTTGGGTGACGGTATTGGTGGCCGGATCGATGCGTGTGACGCCGGGGCCGGGGTCGCAGCCGCCGGCGACCCAGACGGCCCGGTCGTCAGCGACTATTTGGCGGCAGACACCCCCGTCAGGGATGGTGGCGACGATGGTGTCGTTGCTCGGATCGATGCGAACGACGGCGTTGATGTTCTGGACGCCGACCCAGATCGAACCTGCACCAGATGCTATCCAGCTCGGCCCGGCATCTGGTTCATCGCCGACGGGGATGAGGTCGACGACCTGCATCTTGGCGGGGTCGATCTTCGCCACCGAACCGGTCGGATCTCCATTGTGGTTTGCGACCCAGACGTAGCCGTCGAAGACTGTGATTCCCAACGCCCCGCGCCTTCCGGAGATGAGGCTCCCGACGACACGATTGGTGGCCGGGTCGATGCGGGTCACGCGGTTGCCAGGGGCGCTGGTCAGCCAAATCGAATCAGCGCCTACGGCCAGGATCTGCGCAGGATCGGGCAAATAAATGACGGCGGTGATGGCGTCGGTCGTCGGATCAATCCTGTAAACGGTCCCGCCCGGGCCGCTGGAGACCCAGATCGAGCCGAAGCCGGCTACAACGTCGCGCGCCGCCAGTAAGTGAAGCGTTGCAACCACGGACCCGCCAGGTGGGAGCGCTGATACGGGCCTTCGAAGATTGGTCGCAGCAAGGGCGGCGAGAACCACCACCAGCGCGAGCAGGGCGGTGCCGCTGACACCGATCAACAGCTTTCGCGAGCTCAAGCGGGAAGGCTACTCCATCGTGTTCATTTCAATTGGTCGGCCGGCATCGTTAACCCTGATGGTTGCCCGGGCAGTATAGATGCTCAGTTAGGAAGCAAAGATCCGGCTGTCTGCCGGTCCACACCCATCACGGTTGCCCGGTACCCGTTGAGCGCCCTCAGCACCTCGCTGATCGACAAACTCCCGAAGGGCAGCGACAGCCTCGTCAAGCCTTGCGTCGGTCCACGTCGGAGATCGGGACGGCCTCCCCGTCGAATACGCCGTCTCCCATTGACGACCGTCTCTATCCGGAAGCTTTTTCATTCGGACCGCCGCCGATGAGTTCTGCCCGATCCGGCAGTCAAAGAGTATGAGTCGCGAGTGTCATGGTCATTCGGTCCGACTGACTAGCGAGTGTTGCAGCAACGCGCATCAAAAATCAGCAAGGGAGGATTCACGTGCGAAGAGTGGTTCTGATGATGAGCGTTTCGGTTGACGGGTTCGTCGCTGGGCCGCATGGGCACGCTGGCGGATTCCCTGAACCTGATCAGCTGAAGCGTTGGAAACTCGATCGAATACGTCGGGCTGGTACGCACATCATGGGGCGGGTGACTTACGAGGAGATGGCGGGGCACTGGCCAACCTCGACCGACGAATACGCGGCCCCGATGAACGAGATCCCGAAGGTTGTGTTCTCGAACACGCTTGACAAGGCGACATGGACGAAATCGTCGATCGCACGTGGCGATCTCGCAGACGAGATCGCGACCCTCCGGCGTCAACCCGGGGGCGAGATCATCGCTTGGGGCGGCGCCAGCTTCGCGCAGTCGCTCTCCAGAGCCGGACTCATCGACGAATACGTGCTGGTGATTCACCCCGCGGCGTTCGGGAGCGGCCTGCCGATGTTTCGCGACCTAGCCGAGCCGCTGCTACTCGAACTGCTCGAGTCAGAGACATTCGGCACCAGCACCGTGCTCCACGTCTACAAGCGGAAGTAATCAGTAGGAGTCGCTAAATTCCTGGGGATTCCACGCCGCGGCCAGGCCAAGGCTTGTGCTCGATCCGCTGAGAACGCAGTTCCGTAAATCCATATCTGACCGGAGAGGCAGAATGGGGCGGAGCATTTAGAGCCTTCTGGCAGAAGAGCGAAGCCAGGTGCTCACAGCCCGAAGTGCTCGCGCACCTCGGCGCGAAAGAGCAGAAGCAAGCAGACAGAGCTCGGCAGCAGGACGAACAGCAGCACGATAGCTCGCCCGATCTCGGTCTCCGTCTCGAGACCCACGGGGGCCGGCTGCAGGGCTGCCAGGGTCAGCTCCAAAACGAAGGCGAGGACGAGCAGCAGCTCGACGGCGAGCAGTCCAAAGTACGCCCATCTCCGACTGGCGAAAGTCAGCGCCAGAGGCGCGCCCCCGACGATCAAGCCGACGCCAATCAGGGCAAGGCCGATCCACACGCCCTGCCAAAGAATGCCCATGTCGTGGGTGTCGCTCGCCGCAAGAAGGGCGATGGCGAGCTGGGAAGTAGGCAAAAGCCACGGCTAGGCCCATTAAGCCGAGGGCTTCGAGGCTCAGCAGGACCCTGGCGGCAACGAGTCCGAGGCTCCAGGTTCGTTTCCCGAACCAGGTCTGGGTCATCAAGCCAAATATGACTCCCGCGTCATCGTATCCGTCGTGTACAAGAGCAGCCAGGCGACGACCTCGCGTCCAGGATCCAGCGCAGCAGCACCATGACCTCGAAGAGCTCCTTGACGGAACGCTGCCGCCATGCCTGAAGTGGGGCTGAGGTAATTAGTTAGATCGACTGCGGGGTTCTGCTCTTGAGATCACCGGAGGTTGATTGGGGTGCCCGACAGGGTGATGTATTGGTTCGCGTTACGGAAACTACGGCCCACCACAATTTCGAACTCGGCCACGAGCGAGCGCGCATCCGCGTTCAGGCTTAGCCCATGGTTTCCTCGAGCTGCGCGTATGGTGGCCGCACAGGGCGACGCATCGTTATCCCTCGGCAGCGCCAGTTCAACATCGACTATTCGCGGGCCGGCCGACTCGTGGACCAGTTCGCAGACCATGCGGTGATTGGCGCGTACCAGGGAGCTAAGTCCCGTGAGGTGTTCATGAACCTTCTCGACGTTGACGACTTGCTGGAGCGATTGGGACTCAAGTGATGCAGCCGGGCCACAACGATGTCCTCCGAGACGAATTCGTGAGGATATTCGACCAATTTGAGGCGATTGACTCTCCATGGAGCCTGTATGAGTTCCAGGTCGCCTTAGCCGACGCGATTCGGCGTGTGGAGCCCGCTTCGTTCGCCGAAGGCAGCAGCCCCCAGAAAGATCATCTTCGAAGGCTTCGGAGACTTGGAGATGGTGTCGCCTGGAAATACCTACATCCGCATCTGATCCGGCAACTGGCAAAGAACGATGGGGGTAGCGCGCCGATCAGCGTCTAGGAGGGTTTCAACCGCACTCTATCGCTCGCGGAGGGGTATGCCAAAGACGGTCTCGGAGTTGTAATCGCCGATCTAACAACCTGTATCCGCGTCGGTGACGTCATCGTTTGCACCGATCCCGAACGGCCAGCGATTTTGGAGTCAGGTGGGCATCCCGTTTGGAACAGTCGAGGCCGCAAGGGTCGGCAACACCGGCGCGGGCGAGCAATCCAAGAATTGCTCCACATAGGGGCTGGATTTCTCCCCGGACAAGCAGCTCCCGTGGTAGCCGTTGAGATCTCTATCGATTCGGAGCACTCGTGGCCGGCGCTCGAAACAGCGATTACCCGGGCCAACAACGAAGGGTTTGCCGCCGTCAGTCACGGTCCCGGCGACATGATCGTGGCGGTAGAAAACGTCGACGATACGGCGACCGCTCTTAATCAGGCAGCCGAGTCAATGGCTGGCTGGCGGCGAGTTGAACTAGGAATCATTCGCGTCTTGGAGCACCGTCCAGATCCGCGGATCGCTCCGCCTAGTGTCTGGGCCATCTCCGCCGCGAGTCGGCTTGCTGTACTGCTTTCCGATGTCTATATCGCACATCTCGTAGACCCGTATCAATTCCTCGGCCGGTACAGCGATGCGTCGGCAATTGTTGGAATCAAGGGTGTCCATTACGTGGAGAGCTTCATTGCACAGGTTCACGAATCAGAGTTGGCATTGAGCGGGCATTTCCTGGATGACGTCCTATTCGGCTTTTCCACTATCGATTCGACCCGCAACAGAATCCTGGCGTTCGCCCAAGAGACGACCACCATCCAGCCGGACATGCCAGGTACAGCGCCAGGCGACGTACTGCGAGTCGATTCTGTCGAGGACGCCGTTCGAGCCGTGAGTCAAGCTCGGGGACCAAATCCTCCGAAATTCGTGAGCATCCCAGGGTCCGTCCTTGACGACTTGATCAGCGGGCTGCTCGAGGGGCCAGAAAGTGGATAGCCCTAAGAATCTCGCCGTGCCGTCTGACTAAGGCGGACTATGTAGTCACCCGTGGCGCCGTACAACGTCGCCTCGAGGAGGGCAGGGTCATCGCTGGCGACCGACCGAATTACCTCAACGATTTGATTCGCGTTGATGTTAAAGAGGCTCTCGTGGCAAGAGTGATCAGACGACACAAATACCGCCTCCAACTGCCTGTCATCGGACATCAGCGGTGAATAGACGTAGCTGTGCACAAACAGGTTGCAGAGCCCGCGCAACGACAGCGTCTCCTCCGCTGGTTTCGACCATTCGTACGCATCATCGAAATGATCCCAATTCAGGAAACTAATGGGCTTCCCGTCCTTCCATGGATACACCGTCGCACTAACGCGAATTGATTCGACCTCAACAGATAGTTTTCGAGCGTCCATCAACTTCCGAATGATGAAGAACGCGAGAAAGAGATCCTTCTCGAGATTCACGAACGATTGCTCAGTCCACCGGACTTGCTCGGTTCGGCCTGCAAGACGGTGGGCAATGCGCCACAGATCCGCCTTCCACGGACGAGAATCGCCTATCACGATGTGCAATTCTGGGCCTCGGGGCGTCCCGCCGGCCGTCTGGCCGACGCACGCGTTGCTGCCCTGAGCTCATCTCGCCGATGGCTGGTTTTGTCGTCTACCGAGACGCGTCTGACGGATCGGCCGAGCCCCGCGTCGATCTCCTGAACCAGACTCCCAGGAGGGACTCGCGTTGCGCGTTGCGCGAAAGCGATCTGGGAAAATGTGATCCGGCTGTGATCCGGCGGTCTGGCTACACGAGCCGTAACGCCGGGATCGTATTCAGAAAGTGGTCGGGGGGCCCGGGATTTGAACCCGGGGCCTCACGGTCCCGAACCGTGTCGGTGCCGTGTCCTCCCGTGTCCGACAGACTCCCGCGTCGTCCTTGCGAATACGAAATCGGCCAGGCTGGTGTCCTTTGGTGACCCCCTAGAGCCGCTCGGTGCCGGGAATGCGTGATACGGCTGTGATACGGCGGGGATGGTCGCGGGGATGGTCGCGGCCCCTGTCGTCAACGCGGACTGTAAGCCGGGTTCGGTATTTCGCCAATTCAAACAGGCCCTTTCGAATGCAGGACGACACCTAATGACAGCGCGACACGATGCGGTTGGGTACTGGAGGTGTACTGGTACCCAAAACCTATAATCCACCGCACCTCGATCGTCTCCCCTTAAGCCCATGGGCCCAACGCACGGCGGAGCAGCCTTACGCATTGGGCCCTGAGTCGCCTGTGAAAAAAGCGTAGGTTCGGTCGGCCCAAGCCACCGTGAGCTGCGCAGGAAGCTCTGGTCTTGGGCGGAGTCTCGTGACGGCCCGGACCTGATCCTGGCCGGAGAAGCTGGAATCCATGTCCATCAGCGCAAAACTGCCCCCTCGCTCGTCTGACATTGACAACGCCTGCACCCGGGGTAAGAACGTTCGCGTTATGTGGAACTCGATCAAGTCCGGCGGAGACTTCTTGAGATCCTTTCGCGCCTTCTGAACGTCGGACTGGGCCTTCATCGATAGATCAAGTCTCCAGTGAAGACGTATGCCTGGTGGGTACAGCTCGACACGAGTAAGCGAGAGCGACCCGGTGTCGTAGTCACGTGGTGGGATATCGGGCTCGATCGAGGCGATCATCGACTCTTGTGGCCAAGGCTCGTTCAGCGTGCCGACCTCAGCTGGGATCGATCCGCCGATGCGAAGGGACACCGTTCCTGGATCGCCTGGAGCCGCTAACACCGAACGGAAGCGCCTGGCCCAGTCTGCCGCCTCGTCACCGTTTATCTTCCCGGCGGTATATAACCCCTCGAGCAGGCCGTATAGCTTGGCCTCGACTGCGTTTTTCGGTGGCGGCCACAAGATGATTCGTCCGGGCAGATCACGGTCGTCGGTGCCAGCTGCGTGCGAGAGCTCGAGTGCTCGCAACTTGGCTTCCAGAAGTTCGCGGATGGACTTTCGCACTACTGGCAGCCTACAAGTGCGGAAAGAACCCTCGCGCCGGCTAGGCCCGACTTGTGGAGGATCCCCCGATGCCCGCACCCCGCATGCGACAAGCGGGTCCCAAACGGCGCGAAGGTAACCTCCGGCCGGTATGCCCGAGTAGTAGACATTGGAGCTGTTGGCTAGGGAGCCGTAGCGTGGTCGGGTGACCGACCATGGGGGCGAAACGGACTGGATCCGGATTCCAGACGATGACGAATTGTGGGCAGCACCCGAGAAGCTTCTCTGCGTTGTGCAGTTGTATCCATTAGTTGACACGCCGACGGCAGCCGATAGGAGGCCACCCGCTAATCCAACAACTAGCGCAAGCCTGTCAAGGCAAAACAGTCTGACCAGCCCCGTATGGCGGAACCGGCGAGGGCTAGGTATTGCGGCCGGGGTCCTTCCCCTTACTCCTCACGTAAGACACTCTGTTCAATTGGTCCTGGAGCCCAGCCATGCTCGAATATGCGAGCTGCTCGCCAGCCTTTAGGTACAGGGCTTGAACATTGGCGTCCGGCAGAGCGCGTACGAAGTCGTGCAGGGAAGTAGCCCCACCACCACCCAGGCAAGCCATGAGAGTCAAAGACTTGCCGGCGCGCGTTAGCGCAACGAAGAAGGCATTGCGAGTTGTCCATCTTAGGGTTGTGTCGTCACATCCGAGAACGATCGCGTGATCCGCGGACAGCCCCTTTGCGCCAACGATGGTCTCAATTTGCACACAGGTAACGGTTTGGGTCTGTTGAAACTCAGGTGTTTCGTCGTCTGGATCGGCGGCTTTGGCAATTGGGGCGCGATCGAGATCGCGAGCCAGCTGGTCGGGCGCTGATACGTGAACCAGCTTCTGGATCTGCGCGGTTAGCTCGGTCCCCGTACCACCAGCTTGAATGACGTCATGGACTTGCTTGGACTTTTCGACACACGTCGCGATCACGTCGTCGCCCAATGCGATGAAGTCGTTCTCTTCGGCGATGGCCCGTTCAATAAGGGATGCGATCCTCTCTTGCGCGACACCCTCGTGTTGCAGGACCTTGCGCATGCTGTAGTTCTGGGACGGGTCTTTGCCCAGGTAGTAGTAGTCGCGGACATCCCAATAGTCATCGCCGAGTGCGTCCGCCGCAATGGTGTACGGTCCGAGAGCCTCCAATAGTCGTTGACGTGCACCGCCGACGTTTAGGAACTTCATTTCGCGAGCAGGCGTCAGGACGAGAAGGTAAGGGTCCTTGGCTTTGTGTTCTTCAATCGCCTTTGCGCGCGCATCGAGTTCCTGCTTGTGTTCCTCGATAAACCGTTCGACGTAGGCGACCCCCGCTTTCGGAGATGTCGAGCCAGCTACTACAACCTTGGCTTCCGTCGGATCCCATAACGGGAGGAAGAGTTTCTGGATGGCATCCGCCGGGCGGTCGGCAAGGAGGAAGACCTCGGCGGCTTGACAGATGTGGACGCTACAGCGGGAGCAATACGGCAACATTGCCTTTGCGAAGTCAGCGTCTTGGTAATAGTCGCGAATGATGCTCGCATGACCGCGACGTAACTTGTCGTAGAGGACTTGATCATCGTCGCCGGCTAATAGAAGACCCGGCGTCTCGGTCGTCAGGGCCTCAATTAGATTGCGCTCAGCAATGTTGAAGTCTTGAAACTCATCGATGATGAAGAGTGTGTCCGCTGCAAGGTCAGGCCTCTCTCGGAGGGCCTGAGCACCAACGAGAATCAAATCTGGGAACGGCAGAGCGTTGTAGAGCCTCTCTAGGAGTAAATGGGACTTCCGGATCGCGAGCCATGGCGCCTCGGCGAGCGGTTCAGCGTCGTAGAGAGAGTCCTGCATCGCCGACCACGAATAATCGGCCTGTTTGTATTCCGGGTGGAGGCGCAGGGCGTCGCCCCAGACAGTGGTCTCCCAATCACCAGACACAATCCGGCAATGCCGCTTGAGCGGGAACTCCTTCGTGCCGTTGTTGGTTTCGACGATGCTGCGAGCCGTCCTATGAAGGGTCCGCACGGTGACGCGCTTCTTGTCCTCATCCGAGATCGACGAATCGTTCGCAATCTCCTCGTTCAAGTCGATAACAAGCTTCCGAACAAACGTTGCTATGGCTACACGATGCTCTGGGTGAGTCGGTAGCCATCGGCGCAGGCGTTTGATGAAGAGCGTGCTTTTCCCCGTTCCAGGACCGGAGACGATAAGCATGCGGCGGGCTGGGTTAGACGCAATGGCATCAGCGTTGGCATCGCGAATGCTTTCTCTCTGAGGTTCGCTTAGCCCACTAAAAGCCTTGCGAGTGGCGGCAAGTTCGTCGGCTGAAAACGGGTGGCCGTCTTCATTGATGAGAGGAACCCGATCGGCGGCTGCCTTTGGAACCTCGGTACCTTGAGCGGGTTGGGCCGAATCAGACATGTGGCCACTCCCTACCTGGTTAGGGCGAAGAGGTACTCCGACATTGCGGCGGTCATCATTAGGTGAAGCTTGGCGTCGTGAACGGAAACATGCTGTGCGTTGGCACGCGATTCCGGATGGTGCACGGCGTTGCTCATGTCGACGAGAGCCTTCCAGAGGCCGTTCAGCCATTCGATCCGGGCATCGTCTTTCTTCCATCTCTGACGCGATGCAATTGCCACACCCATCGGTCGGGCCTTAGTGGCGCCAAGACTCCTGTTCCATCCGGAAACAATGCCTCGGCACTTCGCAACACATTCGTCGTACCGCTTTCCGTTGAACGCAAGCAGTGCCTCATCGAAGGTCTTAGCCGATGACCCCGAGGAAACTTTGGAGGGAAGGTCACCTCTACGAGACGAACCGTGTCGATTCCAAGACCTGGCAGAACGTTAGAGATCCAGGCTGATGGTTCCATCTGAATGCGCAGGGTGCGGACCTCCACCGTCCAGAAGTAGGAGAGTTCAGAATGCATGCCGAACTTGAGCTGAAATGGGTCCGTGGCATCGACAGTGCCGCCACCGCCTGGGGACGGCTGGTTTACCCCTCCTGTCTTACGAATCCATGCCAGCGCCGCATCACAACGAATCCTCAGTTCGAACAGTGACCCACCAGACGTGTGACGGGCAGCTTCGATGCGATGCACCGCGATGGGACTCAGCTGAAAGCGGAACTCTGTAGTGAACTTGGTTTGACCCTCCGGCAAAGATCGCGCATGGAAGCCCGGGATGAAGTCAAGGCGCGCAGGCAGTCCGACTTCCGAGCCGGGATTGTGTTCATCCCCGAGGTTCAGATGTCCCGTTAGATGAGTTAGCGCCAGCATCTGGTCGGCAGGACGATTACTGAGTTCTATGGCCACCGGCACAACGAGGCGCGGTTCGAGCGGGCCAGCCTCCGAGCGAATGAGCCCAGCGTCGACTTGGAGACGCCCCGCGATGCGCGTCGAACCGACCATGATGTCTGCTTCAGCTAGCTGAGCCACGTTGCGAGTCGACCTCCCAAAAAAGCGGCGTGCGAATCGTACAGATCTGGTGGTAATGAAGGGCAGGAGTCCCGGTTAGGACCTGAGCTTCGGTCGCGAACCTGGTGAGCTCCTTGCGGCCGGCACTGCGGACCCGCTTCATTGCTGAACTGATGGTCTGCCTTTTGAGATCGCTACTGCGACCAAGCAGCCAGTGGGTGGAGGCCAATCCATTCGACTCCTGATTCGATGGGCCGCAGGTTTGCCTCCCGGGGAAATACCGGGAAATTGTGATACGGCTGTGATACGGCTACCTCCCAGCACCAGCCGTAACGCCCGGATCGTATTCGGATTTTGGTCGGGGGCCCGGGATTTGAACCCGGGGCCTCACGGTCCCGAACCGTGTTGGTTGCATGTCCTCCAGTGTCCCGGCGGCTCCTGAGATGCCCGCCTGAACTCAAATTGCCGCCCCTTCGTGTCCGTCCGTGTCCCTGTAGAGCCGCCTGGTGCCGAGAATCTGTGCCCCGGGTGTGCCCCGGCGCGTGCCTCAAAAGAAGGGGGACCGGCGACCACCTCGCACTAGGAAGTGGCATTTACAGGGGCAAGCGTTGACACGGTTCAGTGAGTTGACCTAGTGGGCCGTAGTTTCCGTAACGCGAACCAACTAACAGTCATCGGTCGGTCGATCAATCTCAGACCGGTCCCGCCAGTCGTACTGAATCCGGTCGGCACGGCGCGGCGGATGCTGGACGCGACGCCCCCAGATAGGTTGCGTTGAAAGTTTAAACAAGGCCCGACACAGCAACTTAGCTAGGTTGAGTTGTAGAATTAGGTAGCCATCACATGAGCAACCTACTCGAGAGCACGCCGAAAATGCCGCGAGGACGACCCACTCGGGAAGC
>WNGQ01005248.1_pt1 | contig 14829 bp, 11 predicted proteins | sample 5407661 | NCBI WGS metagenome assembly WNGQ01 (sample SAMN13153382, study PRJNA577476) | soil metagenome | isolation source: 60 cm soil or saprolite under Garry oak tree replicate 2 | place: USA:California | collected 2016-06-15 | reverse complement strand
CGGTCGAGCGGTTCGGGATGATGGTGAACTCGATGCCGTCGAGATAGGGTCGGCCCTTCCGCCAATAGTCGGGATTGCGGGTCAGCTTGATCGATTCATTGGCCTTGAATTCCACGAATTTGAACGGCCCGGTGCCGATCGGATGGGTGCGCATGTCGCCGGGCGAAACGTGGCAGGGATAGACCGGCGTGTAGCCGGAGGCGAGCAAAGCGAGCAGCGAAGGTTGCGGCCGCTTCAAATTGAACGAGGCCTCGAAGTCGCCGTTCGTGGTGACATCGGCGACCTCGTCGTACCAGGACTTGCGCGGATTCTGGCGGAACTTCTGCTGCGACTTGCCCATCAGCAGGTCGAAGGTGCATTTGACGTCGGCGGATGTGAAGGGTTTACCGTCGTGCCATTTGACGCCCTGGCGCAGCTTGAAGGTCAGGGTCTTGTTGTCGGCGCTCCAGGCCCAGCTTTCCGCAAGCTCCGGCACGAGCGACTCCATGCTGTTCTGCGCAACATCCTGCTTGTAGATGACGAGATTGTTGAAGACGGGCATGAACGGGACGTTGATCGAGTAGGTCGCGCCCTCGTGGATGGAGGCGTTCGCGGGACTGTCCCGGTGGTAGATCCGGAAGGTGCCGCCCTGTTTCGGTTCGCCCGCCTGCGCAGGGTCAAGTATCGCCAGCAAAGACAACGTTGCCACGGCCAACGCGCGCACGTTCCGCATGCTCCCTCCCGGGGCTTTTTGACCTTATCTGGCCGATTGCGCCCGACGATAGCCACGGCCGGGTGTCGAGGCAACCGGCAAGGCCTTCTCCTGCATTGGCAATTTGGATGACGCCGCGCGACCGAACGACACAGCTTCGCGCGGTCGTGAAACGGCGCAGGGCGTCATCGTCGGTATGTCCGTCCCGCGATTTCACACGATCCGCGAGGTCTTGTTGCCCCAGTAGCGGTCGCGCAGAAGCCGCTTGTAGAGTTTGCCGGTCGGCAGCCGCGGCAGTTCGTTCTCGAAATCGATCGTGCGCGGCACCTTCTGGCGCGACAGCGACCGGCTGCAGAAGGTGATCAATTCCTCGACGAGTTCGGGTCCTCCTTCGATGCCGGGCATCGGCTGCACCACCGCCTTCACCTCCTCGCCGAGATCGGGATTGGGAACGCCGAATACGGCGGCATCGGCGATCTTCGGATGGGTGATCAAGAGGTTCTCGCATTCCTGCGGGTAGATGTTGACGCCGCCGGAGATGATCATGAAGGTGGCGCGATCGGTGAGGTGGAGAAAATTGTCGGCATCGACATAGCCCACGTCGCCGACCGTGCTCATGCTGCCATCCGGCGAACGCGCCTCGCGGGTGCGCTCGGGATCACTGAAATATTCGAACGGCGTCGCGGTCTTGAACCACACCGTGCCAGCCGTGCCGGTCGGGCACTCCTTCATGTTTTCGTCGAGAATGTGCAGTTCGCCGAGCAGCACCTTGCCGACGGTGCCCTTGTGCGCCAGCCATTCCTGGCTGGTGCAGGCGGTGAAGCCGATAGCTTCGGTGGCGCCGTAATATTCGTGGATGATCGGGCCCCACCATCTGATCATCTCGTCCTTGACCTGCACCGGGCAGGGCGCCGCGGCGTGGATCGCGATTTCGAGCGAGGAGACGTCATAGCGTGAGCGCACCTCGTCAGGCAGCTTCAGCATGCGCGAGAACATCGTCGGCACCAGCTGGCTGTGGGTGACCCCCCATGTCTCGATCAGCGCGAGGTAACGTTCGGGATCGAAGTTCTCCATGATGATGGCGGTGCCGCCCATCCGGATCGTCAGGTTGACGGCGGCCTGCGGCGCGGCGTGGTAGAGCGGCGCCGGCGAAAGGTAGATCATGCCCTCGCGATAACGCCAGAGCTTCTGCAGGAAATCGAAAACCGGCAATTGCTGCTTCGGCGGCTGCTCCGGCAGCGGCCGCAGAATGCCTTTCGGCCGGCCCGTGGTCCCCGAGGAATAGAGCATCGCGGTGCCGATGCTCTCGTCGGTAACAGGCGTGGCCGGCAGGTCGGCGGTCACCGCTTCAAGTCCGACGATGCGGTCGCTTTCTTCCATGCCGTCGGCGACGATGCAGAGCTCGACGTATAGGCAAGCTCGCCCGCGGTCAGATAGGAATTGACGCAGGTGAAATAGAGGCCGGATCGCTCGCCGGCGCCGCAGGCTTCGAGATAGCGGCTGTTGTTCTCCATGAAGATCGCGTAGTGATCGAGCCGCTTCAATCCGAGCTTGCGGAACAGATGCGCGAGCCGGTTGCAGCGCGCCTCCAGCTCCCGGTAGGTCACGGCCTCGCCGGTTTGAGCCATGATGAAGGCGGGCTGCAGCGGACGGAGGTTGGCGTGGAGTCCCGTGTACATCGTGCTTCCTATGCGGCGAGTTGCAGGATTTCGCGCACCTCGGCCGGGCCTTGGATCTTGCGCGGATTGCGCGGGATCCACGGGGTTCCCATGGCCTGCTCGGCAATCCGGTCGAAATGCTCGGGCGTGACCCGGACCTCCCGCAAGCTGCGCGGCATGCCGAGGTCGCGAATGAAGGTGTCGAGCACGTCGGCGGCGTCCTCGCCCGCGTTCCCCATCGCGGCTGCGACCAATGCCTGGCGTCCGGCATTGGCGGACCTGTTCCAGCGCATCACGAAGGGCAGCATCACGCAGGAGGTGTAGCCATGCGGTACGTCGTGCACGGCGCCGAGCACATAGCCGATGCCGTGGCTCGCGCCCATCGGCACGCCTGAGGACAAGGGTCCCATCGAGAGCCAGGTTCCGATCTGGCAGTCCATGCGCGCGTCGAGATCGGACGGGTCGGCCCTCACCCGCGGCAGGCCCTGCGCCAAGAGGGACAGGCCTTTCACCGCCTGGGCCTCGGCGTAAGGATGGCATTCCGCCGCGCAAAGGCCTTCGACGCAATGGTCGACAGCGCGGATCCCGGTCGACAGGAACAGCCATTCCGGCGTGTGCACGGTGATGGCCGGGTCGAGGATGGTCGCCCGCGGCATCACCAGCTCGTGCCGCAGCATTTCCTTGACCCGCGTTGCGCTGTTGGTGACGCCGGCAATGGCGCTGAACTCGCCGCCGGCAATCGTGGTCGGCACGCTGATCTGGCGCACGGTCGGCGCGTTGATCGGTGGGCTGACGCCCTTGACGGCGCGGATCTTGTCGATTGCGTCGACGGAACGAATGTCATTGGCAAGGCAGATCTGCACGGCCTTGGCGCCGTCGGTGATCGAGCCGCCGCCGACGGTGACGATGAGGTCGGCGCCCGCGGCACGGGCGCCTTCGCTGGCCGCGATCACGGCTTCCCGCGGCGTGTGCGGCGGCATCGCGTCGAACAGCCCGGCATAGCGCGCGCCCAGCGCCTTGCGGATATTGTTGATCTCGTCGGTCTGCCGGTTCAGCGTACCGGAGACCATCAGGAAGGCGCGGGAGGCGCCCAGACGATCCACTTGCGCGACGATCGCTTCCGCGGCCGGCCGGCCGAACACGACCTCGTCCATCGCGCCGAAAACGACACGCCCTTTGTACACGCGCTTGTCCTCCCGGGACATTCTGGTCTTGTTGTCGGTTGCGGACAATCTAGCGGAGCCGATGCGATACGTCATGCCCGAAGATGCAGCTCCGGCACGCTGCTTTGCAAAAGCGGTCTTGATCGTTGTTCCGGGACCGACAACGCAAGGCTCGATCGTCCGTCGACCGACACCGGTCAGACCGACGCCGCGCCGATTGACTAGCTTCAGAAAATGAAGTATTGACTTCATAACATGTAACGCCGCGCAGACGTTGGAGAAAAAATATGACGATGATCGAATCGCAAGGCGCGGTGTCAACGACCCGCAGTTTCTGGCTCGGCGTCGCCGCCTATCTCGTTCCGACCTTCCCGATCGCCTATGCATGGCATCTCGTGGTGTTCGCGCCGGCCTATGAGGCACTCGGAATCTATCGGCCCGATCCGATCATCCCGTTTGGTCTCGCGTCCATGCTGATCCAGGCGGTCATCTTCTCGTGGGCCTATCCGCGGCTGTTTCCGAACCGCGGCGGCGCGATCTCGAGGCCTGGGCTGATCTATGGGGCCGCGCTCGCAATCCTGTCGTGGTCGTTCACGACGCTGGCGGTGGCGGCCAAGAACATCATGGGTTCGGTGCCGGCCTACATCGAGCTGGAGACAGGCTTCACGCTGCTGCAGTTCGTCATTGTTGGCCCCCTGATCGCGCTGGCCTACCGGGATTGATCGTCGGCCCTGCGGGGAGAAACCAGAGCGAGGAGATATCATGCCGAACTACGTCATTGCCTATCGCGGCGGCGCAAAATTCGAGAACCCGCAACAAGGCGCTGCGCAGATGGCGAAATGGAAGGCCTGGATTGAAAGCCTCGGCGATGCCGTGGTCAATCCCGGCACTCCGCTCGGACGCAGCAAGCTGGTCAGTGCGAGCGGCGTATCCGAGCCGGGAACGAATTTTCTGACCGGATTTTCGATCGTCGCGGCCGAAAGCATGGAAACCGCGCTCGAGTTCGCCCGCCGGTGTCCGTACCTCGATCACGGCACCATCGAGGTCGCCCAGGTGATGGAGATGAAGTAAAACGGAAAGCGGATTGCGATGCCGGTCGATGCGGTTGACCCGAGCGCGGGAGTCCGTCATGTCCTCTGAATGAGTGGAACACGCTATACGCAATTCTGTGCGCTCGCGAGGGCCGCGGAGATCATTGGCGAGCGCTGGACGCTCTTGATCGTGCGCGAGCTTCTGCTCGGGCCGGCGCGGTTCGGCGATCTTGCCGCCCGGCTTGATGGCGTAAGCCCGGCGCTGCTGACCGGGCGCCTCAACGCGCTGATGGAAAACGGCGTCGTTCAGCGGGCGACGCTGCCGGCGCCATTCAATGCGCAGGTCTATGAACTCACCGAGATTGGCCGCGCGATCCAGCCCGCGATCCGCGAATTGATCCGCTGGGGCGGACGTTTCCTGTTTCCGATGCGCGAAGATGATACGTTCGAACCGGACTGGGTGTTGCTCGCGCTTGACGCGATTGCGCGACAAACGCCGACGCCGGCCTGCCGGATCGGCTTGCGCGTGCCGCATCCGGGGGGCACCGCGGCTTTCGTGATCGAAGGCGGACCGCAGGGAACACGCATCTCCAAGGGAGAGTTGGCCGAAGGGACGGCCATCGAGGCGCGATTCGATGTATTTCTGCAAATTCTCGCCAGGAACGTGTCACTCGATACCGTAACGGCAAACCGGCAAGTCCGGTTGGTGGGAAGCGCGCGGACCCTGCGCAAACTGCCACAGCTGTTCGATCTCGCGACCGCGCGCCGCAATGACGGCCCAGATCGACAATCCCGCGACCGCGGATAGCGGGCCGGCCGGCCGCTCGCGTGACGAGGTCGAGGGGAACCGCCAAATGGCCGGGTACCCCGATTCCGGAGCACGTATTATTCTACTCCCCTCCCGCGTAGCAAAACTGTCACGCAAAGGTCCGGAATATTCGTCAAATCAAATGGTCATAACCACCGTGGCTGTGGAACTCGCAGCATGCGCCTCGCCGCGCGTGGAACGGGATCAGCACCCACCAACGATGCATAACAATTGCACTTGAACTTGGGCGTGTCTCTTGAGCAAACTGGGCGGCGATCTCGCCTCGATCTTGTCGGAACGGCGCCGGCGATCCTTGCCTGGTCGCAGCCGCGGAGGAGATGCCCTTGCAAGCAACAATTCGATCTGATCGCCTTGCGCGGCGCGCTCGTGGCATGCGGTCGCCGCGTGGGCTGGCGCCGCTGGTCCTGCTCGCCGCCGTGGCGCTGAGCGGCTGCGGAGAGAAGCCGCCGCAGGCCGCGGCAGCAGCCGCTCCGCCGCCGCCCGTCACGGTCGCAACCCCGGTCAAGCGCACCGTGACGGACTGGGACGAGTTCACTGGACGTTTCGACGCGGTCGAAGAGGTCCAGGTTCGCGCGCGGGTCGGCGGCTTCGTCACCAGCGTCGAGTTTCGCGATGGCGACATGGTTCACGCCGGTGATCTGCTCTATGTGATCGATTCGCGCCCGTTCGAGGCCGTCGCGGAACAGGCCAACGGCCAACTTGCTGACGCGCGCGCGCGAGCGGAACTCGCCAAACGCGAGCTCGACCGTGGATTGACCCTGAACCAGAGCCAGGCGGTTTCGGATCAAATCGTCGATCAGCGCCGTCAGGCCCTGCAGGCCGCGCACGCGTCGGAAACCCAGGCCGAGGGCGCGCTGAAGGCGGCCCAGCTCAACATCGAGTTCACCCACGTGCTGGCGCCGATCACCGGCCGGGTCAGCCGCCATCTCGTCAGCGTCGGCAACCTGGTGCAGGGCAGCGACAACGGCGCCTCGACCCTTCTGACCACGATCGTCTCGGTTGATCCGATCTACATCTATTTCGACGTGGACGAGGCGACGTATCTGAAGAACAACAAGCTCTGGTTCGAGGGCAAGCGGCCGAGCTCCCGCGACACGCCCAATCCGGTGCAGGTGGCGCTGTCCGGCGAGACCAAGCCGTCGCATGACGGCAAGATGGACTTCCTCGACAACCGACTCGACGTATCCACGGGAACGCTGCGCAGCCGCGCCGTGGTTCCGAACAAGGATCTGTCGATCCTGCCCGGTCAGTTCGGCCGCGTCCGGCTGATCGGCAGCTCGCCCTACGAGGCGCTGCTGATTGCGGACACCGCGATCGCAACTGACCAGTCGCGCAAGATCGTGTTCGTCGTGAAGGATGACGACACGGTAGAAGCGCGGACCGTCATGCTCGGACCGCTCGACGAGGGCCTGCGCGTGATCCGCGAGGGCCTGAAGGCCGAAGACCGCGTCATTGTCGACGGCATCCAGCGTGCCCGCGTCGGCGCCAAGGTCAGTCCGCACCAGGCTGCGGGCAGCAAGTCATGAATCTCGGGCGCCTTTCCGTCAACCAGCCGATTCTCGCGATGGTGCTGTCCATCGTGCTCCTGATCGTCGGCGCGATCGCCTACACCACATTGCCGATTGCCGAATATCCGGAGGTGGTGCCGCCGACGGTGGTGGTGACCGCGCAATATCCGGGCGCCTCGGCGCAGACCATCTCCGACACGGTCGCAGCTCCCATCGAGCAGCAGATCAACGGCGTCGAGGACATGCTGTATGTCTACAGCCAGGCGACCTCGAATGGCCAGCTCACCATCACCATCACCTTCAAGCTCGGTACCGACCTCGACAAGGCGCAGGTGCTGGTGCAGAACCGGGTCGCGATCGCAACCCCGCAATTGCCCGAAGAGGTGCAGCGCAACGGCGTCGTCACGCGCAAGAACTCACCTGATATCCTGATGGTCGTGTTCATGCTGTCGCCGGACGACAGCCTCGACCAGCTCTATATCTCCAACTACGCGCTGCTGCAGGTTCGCGACCAGTTGCTGCGGCTCGACGGCATCGGCGACATCCAGATCTTCGGCGCGCGCGACTATTCGATGCGGATGTGGCTCGATCCCGACAAGATCGCAAACTTGGGCATGACCGCCGGCGACGTGCTCGCGGCGATCCGGGCCCAGAACCTGCAGATCGCCGGCGGCCAGCTCGCAAGTCCGCCGATCTCGGACCGCGCCTTTCAGCCGAACCTCACCTTTACCGGCCGCCTGAGGGATATCGCGCAATTCGAGGATATCGTCGTCAAGGCCGGCGGGGATGGCCGCACGGTGCGCTTGCGCGACGTGGCGCGGATCGAGCTCGGTGCGCTGGATTACTCCACCAACAGCTTCATGCTGCGCAAGACCGCGGTCGCGATGCTGGTGACGCAGCGCCCCGGCTCCAATGCGCTCGCCACCGCCAAGCGGATATCCGACACCATGGCGACGCTGAAGGCCAGTTTTCCCAAGGGCCTCGACTATAACATCGGCTACAATCCGACCGAGTTCATCGCGCAGTCGATCAAGGAACTGATCAAGACCATCTATGAGGCGATGCTTCTCGTCGTCATTGTGGTGCTGGTGTTCCTGCAGGGCTGGCGGCCCGCGATCATCCCGATCGTCGCCATCCCGGTGTCGCTGGTCGGCACCTTCGCCGCGATGGCGGCGTTCGGCTTCGCGATCAACAACCTGACCCTGTTCGGCCTCGTGCTCGCGGTCGGCATCGTGGTCGACGACGCCATCGTCGTGGTCGAGAATGTCGAGCGGCATCTCGCGCACGGCATGGGCCGGCGCGAGGCGGCGCTCAAGACCATGGAAGAGGTCGGAAGCGCGCTGGTGTCGATTGCGCTGGTCTTGTGCGCCGTGTTCGTGCCGACCGCGTTCCTCGGCGGCATTTCCGGACAGTTCTTCCAGCAATTCGCCATCACGATCGCGGTCGCGACCGCGATCTCGTGCTTCTGCTCGCTGACGTTGTCGCCGGCACTGGCCTCGCAAATTCTCGTCCCGCACGAAGAAAAGCGGCCGCCGGCCGCATGGAACATCATCGGCCGGGCCTGGGCGGGTTTTGTCGGCGTCTTCAACCGCGGCTTCGACTGGCTGTCGAATTCGTACGCCAGCGTCGCCGATTTTGTGATCCGGCATCGCGCGGTCATGCTCCTGCTCTATGTTGCGCTGATCGGCAGCGCCGGCTGGCTGCTCGCCACCACCCCACAGGGTTACATCCCGGCGCAGGATCGCGGCTACGTCATCGTGTCGGCACAATTGCCGGGTGCGGCGTCGCTGGTGCGCACCACCGAGATCGTGCGGCGGATCCAGGATATCGCGCTCGACACGCCCGGCATCATTCGCGTCGCGGCGTTCGCAGGGCTCTCGGGCGCGACGCGAACCCAGGCCAGCAACGCGGCGGCGCTATTTCCGGTTTTCGAGGAGCCGGAGGTGCGGCTGAAAAAGGGGCTGACGGCGGCCGTGATCACGGCGGAACTGCGCAAGCGGCTTACGTCCATCGAAGGCGCGTACATCATCGTCATCCCGCCGCCGCCGATCCCGGGCATCGGCACCGGCGGCGGCTTCACCTTGCGGATCCAGGACCGCCAGGGCCGCGGCGCGGAGCTGCTCGCGGCCGCAACCGACGAGCTTGTGGCCGCGGCGCGCAAGGCCCCGGGGCTGACCTCGGTGTTCTCGCCGTTCACCGCCAACACCCCGCAGGTGTTCGTCGACATCGACCGCATCAAGGCGCAGAAGCTCGGCGTGCCCATCCAGAACGTCACCGAAGCGGTCGAGACCTATTTCGGCTCGACCTATGTCAATGACTTCAACATTCTCGGCCGCACCTATCACGTCACAGCCCAGGCCGACCTGCCGTTCCGCAAGGAAAGGGCCGATCTGGCGCGGCTGCGCACGCGCAACGCCGCGGGCGACATGGTGATGCTCGGCAGCGTGGTGGATTTCCGCGACATCTCGGGACCGGAGCGGGTCGCGCGCTACAACCTCTATCCCGCGGCCGAGCTGCAGGGTGAAGCCCTGCCCGGCACGAGTTCGACGACTGCGATCGAGATCATGAAGAAGCTCGCCGATGAGACGCTGCCGAGCGGCTTTTCCCATGACTGGACCGATCTGTCCTATCAGCAGGTCCATGGCGGCAACACCGGTCTCTACGTGTTCCCGATCTGCGTGCTGTTCGTCTATCTGGTGCTGGCCGCGCAATATGGCAGCTGGACCCTGCCGTTCGCGGTGATCCTGATCGTGCCGATGTGCCTGTTCGCGGCCACCATCGGCGTGCGGATCACCGGGCAGGACGTCAACATTCTCACCCAAATCGGTTTCGTGGTGCTGATCGGGCTCGCGGCGAAAAACGCGATCCTGATCGTGGAGTTTGCCCGCGACATCGAGCTCGAGGGCCGCGCGCGGCTCGATGCCGTCATCGAGGCCTGTCGCTTGCGGCTGCGGCCGATCCTGATGACGTCGTTCGCCTTCATTCTCGGCGTGCTGCCGCTGGTGGTCTCCACCGGCTCCGGCTCGGAGATGCGCCAGGCGGTCGGCGTCGCCGTGTTCTTCGGCATGCTCGGCGTGACGCTGTTCGGGCTGGTGTTCACCCCGATCTTCTACATCGTGGTCCGCAATCTGGCCGACGGCGGCAAGCCCAAGCCGGAGAAGCCGGCCATTTAGTCTCGATCCTCATGGTCTGAGGAGCGCGTACTTGCGCGCGTCTCGAGACGCTGCTTCGCATCGCTCGGAGAACCATGAGGCCCCAGCTGCGCATTTGTCGGCCTCATCCTTCGAGACGCGGCCGTTCGGCCGCTCCTCAGGACGAGGGAAAAAAGCCGGTTATGAAGCAGTAGGACTCCCCGCATCCCCTTCATCGCCAACCCCCGACCTTCGGCTGAGGTGAAAGTGGTGGGCACGCGCTGGCTTATTCAATATCATCGGCGGGATTGCAGAAGCAGAGCTGCTGGGAGGGATGTGATGAAGCTTGGTGTGTTCGCTCTCGTTGCCGCAGGCGTCGGCCTGCTCGCTGTGCCGGCCTCGGCGCAGGTCAAGATCGGCATCCTCAACGACCAGTCCGGGGTCTATGCCGACTATGGCGGCAAATGGTCGGTCGAAGCCGCGCAGATGGCGGTCGAGGATTTCGGCGGCACCGTGCTCGGGCAGAAGATCGAGATCGTCTCCGCCGACCATCAGAACAAGCCGGATCTCGCGACCTCGATCGCGCGGCGCTGGTATGAGGTCGAAGGCGTCGACATGATCACGGAGCTGACGACCTCCTCCGTTGCGCTCGCCATCCACGACCTGTCCAGGCAGATGAAGAAGATCGACATCGTCGTGGGCGCTGCGACCTCGCGGCTGACCGGCGATGCCTGCCAGCCCTACGGCTTCCACTGGGCCTACGACACCCATGCGCTCGCGGTCGGCACCGGCGGCGCGCTGGTGGAAGCAGGCGGCGACAGTTGGTTCTTCATGACCGCGGACTACGCCTTCGGCTATGCGCTGGAAAAGGACACCGGCGATCTCGTCAAGGAAAAGGGCGGCAAGGTTTTGGGCTCCGTCCGCATTCCCTTGAACACCTCGGACTTCTCGTCCTTCCTGCTGCAGGCGCAGAGTTCGAAAGCGAAAATCATCGGGCTTGCCAATGCCGGCCTCGACACCACCAACTCGATCAAGCAGGCGGCGGAATTCGGCATCGTCAAGAGTGGCCAGAAGCTTGCCGGTCTCCTCCTGACGCTCGCCGAAGTCAACGGCCTCGGGCTCGATGCCGCGCAGGGCCTGGTGCTCACCGAAGGGTACTACTGGGACCGCGACGACAAGAGCCGCGATCTCGCCAACCGCTTCTTCAAGCGCACCGGACGGATGCCGAACATGATTCAGGCCGGGACCTATTCGGCGACCTTGCAATATTTGAAGGCGGTGAAGGCGGCCGGCGCCAAGGACACCGAAGCGGTGGCGGCGAAGCTGAAGGAGCTCCCGGTCGACGATCTCTTCGCGCAGGGCGGCAAGGTCTTGGCCAACGGCCGCATGGTGCACGACCTCTATCTGTTCGAGGTCAAGAAGCCGTCGGAATCCAAGAAGCCGTGGGACTATTACAAGCTGCTCGCAACCGTGCCGGGCGACAAGGCGTTTCCGGCCGCCAAGGATAGCGGCTGCCCGCTGACGAAGTAGTGTCTCTTGACCTCTCCCCGCTCTTTGCGGGGAGAGGTCGAAATTCGCGCGGAACGCGGGAATTTCGGGTGAGGGGCATGGCGTAGTACTGCCACGCGCCAAGCGGTCGCGGATCGAAGTGGCCCTCACCCCAACCCTCTCCGCGCAAGCGGGGAGAGGGAGCGCACCTCCCGCGCCGCTGCAGCTCAATCTGATTTCATCACGCTCCAGCGGCGGCCATGAGGCTTGTTGGCGATCGGACGATCGGGTGGCGTTCTTACTCGCTCAACCCGGCCGCGCATTTGGCTTGCACGTGATTAAAATTGGCGTGTGGCTCGGAGCGCACGATCGTTCGAAGAAATTTCTGGAAACAATTTTGATGTGGCGCGGCGCGGCCGCGAAGCACTAAATACCGGGCGCTGATCACGACACGTCATCGGGACTGATCGGCACACTTCATCGCAAATCCGCCGCGCTCGGCACGACGCGGAAAAGCCTTAACGTGGCCACTCCGGATAAACCGGAGGGTGGCGTGTGAGGACGGGAGGGGCGCATGTTGCAACTTGGCGTTGCGGTATGGGTATGCTCGCTGGTCGGACTCGCCTGCGAGCGCACGCCGAATGTTTCCATCATCCAGTCGGCCTACGAGCTCGAGGCATCCTCCGGCAGCCGTCTCCATGACAGCGGGTTGCGGGTTCTCGACGCCAAATGCCACGACCGACCCGGTGAGCGCATCGGCGAGAAATTCCTTTGCGAGGTGACCTTCATCTCGACCGCCGATCCGAACGAGCGTCTGTACTTCGACATCGTTGCGGTTGATCGCGATGGCGACCGTTGGAAGCTTGCCAGCGGTCTTTGCAAGCGCTGAGCCTTCTCACAACTGCGGCCCTTTGCGATCTCGACGGCTACGAGGTCGCATCACCACAAGAAAAAAACTGAGCACGAGAGCGTTTTCGAGCGAAGCGGGCACTGGTTCGCGCGAACAAACGCTTCAAAACAAAAAGGCCAGAGCCTCCGTTCCGATTCCATCGGCACGGGAAGGGCTCTGGGGAAAAAAGCCAAGGGAGACACCATGTTCTTTAAACCACGCATACACCTTCCCCGGCGCCTGCTGGCCACGCTGGCCATGCTGGCAGGCTGTTGGAGCGGCGCGGCCAATGCCGCTGATATCGTGGAGCCCGCGGTGTTCGCGAGCTCCAATGGAGTGCTTGATATCCTGATGATTGCCAGGCCGAAGCCTGTGCCCAGCATTGCGTTCGTACCGCCGGGCGAAGGTCCGGCGATCAACCCGATCGGCTGGGTCTACGAGATCTGCCAGCGTCCGGCGAGCGGAACCAGTTGCCCGGCCGGGACCGGCACGGTCGCCGACTATGGCGGTGTCAGGCTTGCGCTGCAGCAGGGCGACAGCCTGAAAATCCGCCTGGTCAACAAGCTTCCCGCCGTCGATCCCCTGAAGTTGCGGCATGAGACCGATCCCGGCGAGGCCAACCTTTATCTCAATCCGACCAACATCCATACCCACGGCCTGCTCACCCCGGCGCGTGCGGCGACGTTGGGCGATCCGACCTTCGGCGATTTCATTTTCGTCGCAGTCTTCAATTCGGCGAACGGAATTCCGGTGCCGCAGACCACGCATCAGCACGGCCCGATCGTCATGGACACCGTGGATTACAAGATCACCATTCCGACGAACCACCCGTCCGGCCTGTTCTGGTTTCACCCGCATATCCATGGCATCGCGCTCAACCAGGTGTCCGAGGGCATGGCGGGGATCATCACCATTGGCAAAGCCGGTGACAATATCAGAGGTGACGCGATCTCAAGCCCGTGGCCGGAAGCCAACGTCCGTCACCTGATCCTGAAGGACATGATGGTTCTGGCCGGCGGGACCATCGCGTTCGACAGCGGCAGTCAGACCGTGGTCAATGGCGAGGTGCTCAACCAGGAAGACCCGACCTTCTGCACGCAGTTTCCGGCCACCGCCACCGAGCTGCGAAAAGGATCGTGCCCCGGGACCGACAATTCCGCCAATGGCGGCAACAACTACACCGGCGGCAACTGGTACCTCACCGTCAGCGGCCAGCAATATCCCAGCATCGCCATGACCAATCCCGACGGCGAGCTTTGGCGGCTGACCAACGCCTCCGGCAGCATGAGTTACGACCTGCAACTCGTGAACGACGCCGCGCAGACACCCATGGTCATGCAGCTGGTCGCCGTCGACGGCGTCACGGTCCATCTGCCGCAGGACACGCCAATGGGGACTCTCGTTGCGATCGCGGGTGCCAAGTTCAAGGTGGTGCCCTGTCCGCCGGCGCCGACCGGCGTCTTGCGCTCGCTTCCGGTCTGCGTCAGCGAGCTCGTCATGATGCCGAGCGCACGCGCCGAACTCTGGGTGACCTACCGCGATTCGACCGGCCGCATCGCGCCGCCGCCTGCGGGCGCCAGCGCCACCTTCAAGATGATCGGCCTGACGATGGGAAGTGGCGATGCCTGGCCGGCCGTCGATCTGGCTCGAGTGACATTCGCACCGACCGGCGGACGGCAGTTGACCCGTAATGCGCTGGATATCCAGGGCGATGCGTTCAACACCGTGCAGCCGCCCGGAATTTTCGCCGCGCGGGTGCCGGGCGCGTATGCAACCACTCCGCCGAGCGGATGCAGTCCGCTCGCACCCGGGCACCGTCGCCGGATATTCTTCGGGTTCTCCGACGTCACCGTGAACAATACGTTCGCGCTCGGCTACGAGGAGGTTGACCAGAACGGCGCCGTGGTTCCCGGGACGCAGCGTCCGATGACCCGCTTCGATCCGGCGCAGGCAACCGTCTGCCTACCGCTGGCGCCAGGGCAAACTCCGGTCCATGAGACCTGGGAGCTGGTCCAGTTGTCGACCGAGAACCACAATTTCCACATCCACCAGGCCCGGTTCCGTTCGGTCCAGGCTTCGGCTCCCGCGACCTCCGTGGCGGCGATGCGGCTCAATCCGTCGGCCGGGGCCGGCATCGTTCAGGACAACCTTCCGCTTGGGGTCGCCGTGCCAGGCGCGGCGATCGCAGATACCGTCGCCAACGATCAGAACGGCGTCTGCACGATAGATCAATGGCGGAGCGGGCAATGTGCGTCAGCGCCGGTCGTGGTGGATATTCCATTCGGGCAGCTCGGCGAGTTCGTCTATCACTGCCATATCCTGGAGCACGAGGATGGGGGCATGATGGCGCGGATCCAGGTCGTGCCGTCGTCCCACTGACGAGAGCGGCCGCGATTTCACGTCGCGGCCGCGCGCCCTTGGCTTCTCGCAATCAGAGCAGC
>WNGQ01005376.1_pt1 | contig 14830 bp, 11 predicted proteins | sample 5407661 | NCBI WGS metagenome assembly WNGQ01 (sample SAMN13153382, study PRJNA577476) | soil metagenome | isolation source: 60 cm soil or saprolite under Garry oak tree replicate 2 | place: USA:California | collected 2016-06-15 | reverse complement strand
GTTGAGCATACGCTGGAATGCTGATAGGATGGGGTGAGGTGAACTGGTGAGCTCTTTGCATAAATATGAGTGCTTGATGGCATCATCATAAACAATAGCGCGAGTAAACCTGCTGCGAGAATAAGTTTCTTCAACATATATGTCCTTTCGCACCATCCAAAGGGTTAATGTCAATCAAGAGGCGGCTACTGGTGCTTAGCCTCCAATGAACTTATTCGGCAGCTTTCGCAAGGCTATGTGTAGTACATTAGTCTATTTCGCACCATCCAACCTTCCTATACATAGTTCGTACATGAAGTAAGCTACGCAAGAGAGCTATGACAATGCTGCAAGGGAGAGAGAGGAATTATGGAGGAGCCAGGCAAGACAGGCAGCCCGGTGAATAAGACGCCATACACAGGAACTACTGCTAAGCTTTCACCAGAGGTAGATGCCAACGATAGCGAGCAGACACATACAAATGGTAGTGCTACTTCCGCTACCCAGGAGCAACCACAGCAAGAGGCCGTGACTGACCAGGATGTACAATTGACGGTCGTCGAGGGATTTCAGGTTGGTCGAGGAGTAGCCCGCATCGATCCGAACATCATCACGCGCCTCGCATGCCAACCAGGCGATATTGTGATGATTACAGGCGCACGGACCACAGCGGCCAAAGTCGTCCCCAACGCCCTATCCGATCGCGGTCAACCAACTATTCAGATGGATAGCCAGGTGCGGCAGAACAGCGCCTCAGGTCTGGGAGAGCACGTGAGTGTGCATAAGGCAAAGGTCAAGACAGCCGAGAAGGTAACGCTTTTGCCATTGAGCTCTGGAACGCCCATACAAGAAAGCGATCTGCAATATATCGCACGCTACCTGGTAGGACTGCCAGTAACTATTGGGGATTTATTGCGCGTAGGAACGCCTGGAGCAGCCCCTCGCGAATTTCTTATTATCGGTACTGCACCTGCTACCCCAAGTTATACCCTACACAAAAGAACAACAGGTGAGCTTCCCCTCATCCAGCCTCAGCCAATTGAGCCATCATATGACATTGAAGCAGTGTTAGTGCAACCGGGAACGATTGTGCGAGCACAGGCACGCGGGGCAGCAAATGGCACAGCAGGGAGAGTGGGATATGAAGACATTGGAGGACTGGGCAAGGAACTACAGCGCATTCGCGAGATGATCGAGCTCCCATTGAAGTATCCAGCAGTTTTTGATCGTCTGGGCGTCGACCCTCCCAAAGGAGTACTGCTCTATGGTCCCCCGGGAACCGGCAAGACATTGATCGCGCGCGTCGTAGCCGCCGAAACCAATGCAGCTTTTTTTGTCATCAATGGTCCAGAAATCATTAACAAGTTTTACGGTGAGAGCGAATCGCGGCTGCGCTCAGTGTTTCAGGAAGCACAACGGCGCGCCCCGAGTATCATCTTTATAGACGAGTTGGACGCCCTGGCCCCCAGACGAGCTGAAACCGGGGGAGAGGTTGAGCGGCGCATAGTCGGACAACTGCTCGCCCTCATGGATGGCCTGGCCTCGCGAGGGCAGATTGTGCTGATCGGCGCCACAAATCAGCCCAACGCGCTCGATCCTGCCATACGACGCCCCGGTCGCTTTGATCGCGAAATCTCGCTGCGTGTACCAGATGTACGAGGTCGCACGGAAATCCTGCGTATCCACAGCAGGGATGCCGCGCTGGCTAACGACATTGATTTTGCGCGCCTGGCTCAACTCACACCCGGTTTTGTTGGTGCAGACCTGGAGGCGCTCTGCCGGGAGGCGGCCATGATCGCCCTGCGTCGTGTACTGCCACACATCGACTACCAACGAGGATATATTCCCTATGAGACGCTGGTCAACTTGAATATAACGATGGCCGATTTCCAGGCCGCGCTACGCGAGATCGAGCCTTCCACCACTCGTGAAGTCTATGTTGAGGTGAGTGAGACAACCTGGGATGATATCGGCGGTCTTGCGGAAATCAAGCGCAACCTGACAGAAGGCGTTGAATGGCCACTGCGCTATCCCGACATCTACGCCAATGCAAAAGTAGAGCCTCCACGCGGCGTGCTGCTCTCAGGCCCTCCCGGATCGGGCAAGACGCTCATCGCACGCGCCCTGGCAAATCAATGTGAGGCCAGTTTCATCTCCATTAAAGGGCCAGAACTGCTCTCGAAATGGGTGGGTGAGTCCGAAAAGGGCGTTCGCGAGGTCTTCCGGCATGCCAAACAGGCGGCGCCCTGCATCGTCTTCTTTGACGAGTTGGATGCCCTCGCACCACGCCGTGGCAACATGAGCGATAGCGGCGTTGGCGACAGAGTTATTGCGCAATTGCTCACTGAAATGGATGGCATTGAGGGACGTGAGGGCGTGATCGTGCTGGCCGCCACCAATAGGCCAGAGCTGATCGATCCAGCACTGTTGAGGCCCGGACGCTTTGACCTGATCGTTGAGCTACAATATCCTAACGAAGAGGAACGCCAGGCAATTTTCGCCGTTCATCTGCGCGGCCGACCAATCTCCCCAGAGGTAACTATTGAGGAGCTCGCTCGCTTGACCGTGGGACGGAGCGGTGCAGACATTGAAGCAATCTGCCGACGTGCGTCATTGCTGGCTTTACGCGAATGGATCGCCCCCAAACTGGGCATCGGGCAGGTACAGGTAACCGAAGAGATACCAGAGCGAGTAGACAACACCCACGCAGATACAGCAACCGAGGATGCCGCTCGTGTATCAGACGCACCTGATGGAGAGAGCGCAACAACCGACGCTAACGCTACGAGTACATCCAATACAGACGCGGTTCCTCAAATACCATCTGCGCGCTTTCAAGTGCGAGCTGAGCACTTTGCTCGTGCCATCGATGAGCAGCGAGAGCGCTACTTCATCCAGGACGCAACAGAGGAAGAGATTACGCGGCAGGAGAAAGGACGCCAGCGTCTTCTCGAAATGGCAGCAGACCAGGAGCAAAAACCACCACTGAGCGGTTTCAGACTCTGGTTAGCGCGCTTGTTTGGCCTTGCATAAGCTTAACCAGAGTCATGCACATTTCCGGTGCATGACTCTGATTGAGTGCACTCTCATCGTCGGAGAAGAACAGATGCGGCCAAATAGCAATCTATACAGATCAAATCAAGAGATACACAGCATTCTCCACAAATGCTTGTTGCATGAATTTTGCCCGAGAATTATGTTATAATACATGTATAGAAGAAAATGCATAAATTCTCTTTCTTTCATATATATGATGAACGAGCGCGTCTAATAACGTTCTCTGGGAAAGTGGGGTATGAATTGGCAGGAAGCAGAACAGCTTGCAGAGCGCATAAGAGTCGAGGCGCCAAAGCCAATCAAGGTGGTAGGGTTCAGAACACAAAGTTTACAAAGATGCAGCAATACATACATGCACATGTATTATCATTGTTAGTACTATCCACTTACAATATATAGGTAACTATGTTATAATAAAAAATGGAGAGCGTAGCTGAAAGTGAAGGGAGCTTAAAGTGTCACTTATGCCCGACAACTTCTCTTCTGTCTCTCGTGAACAAGTTACAGAAGCGTGTTTGAAAGCTATTCAGTTAATCGACGATCGTGTAGCACCACTGTTAGGGAGGGTAACAACCAGAGTTCTTGTGCAAGGAGCCGCCAAAAGAGTTGTTCACAAGCATCCATTTCTTTCATGTTTTATCAACAGGCCTTATACTGATATTGATGTACCCATCTTACAAGAACAACTTTCAGGTGTCACCTCAGTGGAAATCGCATCAGGAATGAACGACTTGCTGAATGAGTGCTTCGCCGGATTGCGGGAACTGACGGGTGATCTCATTGTTCCTCCTCTTCATGAAGAAATTTCGGATCATTTACGACAACTTCAGTAGAGGAGCAGCATGGAGAGCAGCGTGCAATCCGAGCCACAGGAAACAGACAGTGCGAACCGCTCTTCCAATGGACAAAAAGCGGACCGTATAGCAGCGATCCGCCGGGAGATGGAATACATCAACACCATTGGAAAGCGGTTCGTTGCTGCTTACGACCGTTTTCAGGTTCATCGAGCCTTACTTATAGCATTAAAGGAGCTATACAGCTTTTCGGCTTGCTGTATTCTTCTCAAGGGAGACCCATACGAACTCTTTATCATCCCCTCCTATCCCCTCAATCCGCCTTTTCTAGAGGCGATGATACAACGTATCGCCAGCGCGGCCAATGTGATCGATTTTCCGCACATCGATGTAGAGCAACTGGCACGCACTGCTTACCTGGATGCGCCTGATGATCTCGCTTCGTCGCGTAAGGGGTCGGTCGCAGGGGATACGATTGGCTCTGGCTTAAATATCCCTCTTACCGTCGAAAATCGTATCATCGGTATGTTAAGCCTCTTTGATGAGCAAGCGAGCACCTTTGATAAGAATTTGCTGCAACTCACCACAATGATTGCCGACTATGCAGCAGTGGCGCTGGAGAACGTGCGTTTACGCGAGAGCGAGACGGCTCTCTGGCGGCAGGCGGAATTTGAACGGCAACGCCTGGAACTTATCCTCAAAAGCATGGCTGAAGGGTTATTGATCACGGATTCACAGGGGGCTATTGTCTCCCTGAATCAGTCGGCCAGGCTTATGCTTTCGCAGGCAGAGGTTGAGCTCAGACATGAAGTCACCTTACACCAGTTAGCGGAGAATAGTGATCTGCCCTGGCTATTTAAGCTGGTTGATATCATTGACCAGACCCTTCAAGGTAAAGTCGTCACCAACCAGGAATTAATCCTGAAAGCCGGAAGCGACACCGTCCCACTGACATTAAATGTCAGCGCAGCCCCGCTACGCGATGCCAGCGAAAGTTCAAAGCGTCCCATCGGTGTTGTCGCGGTACTTAACGATGTAACATCAAATAAGCAGATTGAACGCTTAAAAGACGAATTTGTTTCGGTGGTTTCGCACGAGCTGCGCACACCGCTCACCGCAATCAAGGGCTATACACAACATCTTGTGAGACGAGTCGAACGGCGTATACGCAGGCCCCGCAACATACCAGCAGAGCCGTCCGGCCACCCAACCGCTGACCCCCCTGAAGTGTATGATTTACGGAGCCTCAACATCATACAGAGCCAGACAGAGCATCTTGAACGGCTGGTGAACGACCTGCTTGATCTCTCGCAGGTACAGTGGGGGCAGTTGGACCTCCACTATGAAAACTTTTACCTGGCAGATGCGCTGGCTGAGAGCATGCGTTCGGTACAAGGGAGCACGGAGCAGCATACTATCATACTGGACATTCAAGCGGATGACACAAGCATCTTTGCCGACCGTATCCGTGTTGAACAGGTGGTGGGTAACATTCTGGATAATGCCATAAAATACTCGCCACATGGCGGACGGGTCACTATTCGCTTACAAGAACAGGATGGATATTACCAGGTCAGCATCATCGATGAGGGCATTGGCATCAGTCAGGAATACTTTGATCACATCTTCGAGCGATTTTACCGTGTGTATAACACAAGCAGCCATCAATACTCAGGGATAGGGCTGGGTCTCTACGTCGCCAGGGCCATTGTTGACCGGCATGGAGGGCGTATCTGGTTCACCGACAATCAGGCGACAGGAAGTACCTTTCACTTTACGCTGCCGACCAGACCGCGTACATCGCCCCTACCGTCCAGCTAAAATGCTTTTAATAGCTCCGCCGGGCTGGAGCCAAAGTGATCGGTAACATACGAGTAGCCAAAGGGCGTAAAATGAATTTTTGCCCAGGTGGCCCGCAGCAGTTGAATACTACGCAATATGCGCGCCTCTCCCCAGAGAGGGTGCTGCAGATCACGCAGAGCGTTCACTACATCGCCTGTACTGGTGACAAGCACTCCACATACCACGATGATAATCTGCATCAATGGCTCACGGGGCAAAATAATGGGGCTGAGAGAGGTAAAGAGACCGCTGTAAAGCACAGCGGCAGAGACTAAAGCGGGGAAAAACACACTAAGCCAGATAGACAACGCCGATGGTTCATGTAAGACCATGAGCGTTAAGCCTAGAGGGCCGATGGCCCAACCGATAAGTGGCTCACGACGAACCAGCATAACAAGTATATGAGTAAACTTAAAAAGCACAAGCCAGAGGACTAGAAGAACATATAAACCCAGCGGATGAATAATGTGTACATGGCTCAACATATCTGGCATGCTTAATGAACTCCTGAATCCAGAACTGCCGTCGAGGATATCTTCCCTTTTCTTTATTATAAGCTAACAACAGTACTTATGCAATCTTAATAGGGCCTATCATCTCTTTTCGCTCCACCCTGCTTCGCCAACCAGAGGGACGAACACACAACTCCCCAGCGATTGCACATGTATACCACCTGGAACACGCTGCACCACCTGCAGATTCTGTCGCTGCTGACTGCCCACGGGGATCACCAATATACCACCTTCAACGAGCTGAGAGACCAGATGGGAGGATACAATGGGAGCGGCCGCGGTCACAAGAATACGATCATATGGGGCTGCATCGGACCAACCAAGCGAGCCATCACCAACAAATACAGATACGTTCTGCACATGGAGCTGAGAGAGGTGTAACGCGGCTTGATAGGCAAGCTGCTCATACCGTTCAACGCTGTAGATATGCTCAACCAGGCGCGACAATATTGCCGTTTGATAGCCTGAACCAGTACCGATCTCCAGAACACGCTCCCGGCCATTGAGGCGAAGCGCCTGCGTCATCACGGCGACCATCAAGGGCTGTGAAATCGTCTGACCCATATTAATAGGCAGAGCTCGATCGCTATACGCCTCTTGCAGGAGACTGGGATCGATAAACTGTTCTCTGGGCACATTGGCCATTGCGGTTAGCACACGGGTATCACGCACACCGGCACGATAAAGTGCTGCTACCAGTTGCTGCCGTTGTAAAACAAAATCTTGCTTCATTTTGCAGTAAGCATACTGACTGAAAAACGTTTGACAGATTGTGGGCTACAAAGAGGCTTTTACTGAAGGCAAGCCTATATTATCACTACGTTGTTCACATGGAAATTGTAACTAAGATGAAGAGGTTAAAGGGTGGGCGCTACTGGGCTCGAACCAGTGGCCTCTTCCGTGTGAAGGAAGCGCTCTCCCACTGAGCTAAGCGCCCTCTTGAATGACACGAGCACTATAGCATTAGTGCTCAGGATTGTCAAGCATATGATATACTGAAAGGCAGAAATAATTACTGTTTTTCGGGAGAGAGATCCTATGGAAGAAAAGACCGCAAACGCCAGTATCCAGGCAGGGCAGCCCGCTACTGATATCCAACCAGATGTTGCACCGGCAGAGCAAAGTATAGGTGTAGGAAGCGCTGCACCTGCGGCAGAAAAAAACGCCCCAGCCACAGAGTCAAGACAGGCCCTCGGTACCGCAAAAACTGAGAATTTGCGCGACTCAGGTTTGTGGCGTATCATATTACCAGTTGCCATTGTGCTCTTCTGTCTCGCCCTGCTAGCCATCCCTCTCATGTTTCTGGTTCCACTGCTCTTTGAGTCATTCAATCCAGCAGGCCCCACAGGGGCAGGCGGCGCTCAATTGACCTGGGTGTGGATTGTGATGATTATTCTTGAGGTTGCCGTCGCGACAATGATTATCCGTGGACTGGTCAGAGCATTTATGACCCAGGCAGGCAATTACCATTCGTGATCTCAAAATCAAGATCAGGCAATGAGATCGCGCGGGGCGAGAAGCCTCCTAAAGATCGGCCCTACCGCCAGCGGAATCGCGATTCCGCTGGCGGTAGGGCCGATCTTTAGGAGGCTTCTCGCCCCGCGCGACTTTGTTCACCCATACCCAATCTATAATTTACTATTTTACGCCCTCTAGCTCCAGCAACCAGGCTTTGGTCGAGAGTCCACCGCCATAACCAGTGAGAGAGCCATTACTGCCAATGACACGATGACAGGGCACGATGATGGCAACAGGGTTAGCGCCATTGGCAGCACCAACTGCTCGCGATGCCGTGGGATGTCCGATGGCACGCGCGATGTCGACGTAGCGGCATGTCTCACCATAGGGAATTTGTCGTAAATGCTCCCATACCAGCAATTGAAAGGGAGTGCCACGCATATCCAGCGCACAGGAGAATTGCACACGCTCTCCCGCAAAGTAGCGCCTTAATTCGTCGGCAGCCTGCTGAAGGGGGGCAACCTCTTCGCCAAAGACAACGCGTCCTACACGCTGCCAGCGATTAACCCAGAAGAGTCCATCATCCACGGGTGCACCAGGAGTTCCAGTCCAGCAAACGCCTTTTTCTGTCGCCATCACAATACAATCCCCACGAGGGCTGGAGATATTACTCCAATACAACGTGGGGGCCTTCTGTTGTATAGCCAGCATTACACACTCCTTTTAGAACTTCCATTTGCTGCGCAGAGTGTAACATCTCGATTATATGAAAACAAGAGAATCACCAGATAGGGTATGATATATGCAGACGGCACTATAGTAATAAAGTGCTATTCCCAACAATATAGCGCTATTTCCCCCTAAAAATGCTTGACTTTTATATATCCAATAAGTACACTCAATACAGTTAGCAGGCCTTTTGTAAGTGGTTTTGAACACACACATGACTACAATAATATTTCAAGGAGGTGAGTTCTATGCAGAAAGTATCTACAGACAATATGCGTTGCAGGCTGATCGCTCGAACTCATCTGCTAAGTTATCTGGCTTTGTAAAAAGCCTTCAATTCTTATCGACAGGTAATGTGGCTCGGATCTCCAGGTATCCGGCCGCATATGTTCGCCACCGATCTCCCTCAGAGCGCGACTATACCCCTCATAAAAGATGTACATACATACGCAACCAGAGAAAAGAGCATGACGTATAATTTCGCCCTCATTTTAGTAGATGAGCTCCTCTCTACCATGTATTGCGGTGTAACCACATCATCTCATCACGTCCTGCCGATAGCGGAGAAAGGCACGAAGACTTGCTGCTGACGATTACAGTCGGTCTGTACACTCGACAGGCCCTCACCATCTCAAAGGAGAGGAGGTGAACCATGCGAGGAAAACTACGCGATAAGCTTGCTTCGACTAAACGAGACTTCTTCAAGCGCGAGGTTATAGAGCGACGCAAACCAAGCAAACGCGATAACCGTTCGATCGTCCGGCAGAGTTGGCAAACGGAAGACGCCGACGACGAGCAGAATGTCGAGAGCGAAGAGCCAGAGAAAGAAATGCAAGGCCAAAAGTAGGGGTGCATCACGCACCCCTACCCTTTTTTCTAGCAAAGATGATCAGGGGATATTGACCTTCGGGAACATGCGCCGCGCAATGACGAGGCGCTGAACCTGTGCAGTGCCCTCAAAGATATCAAAAACCTTCGCATCACGGAACCATTTGTTGATAAACTGCTTGATCTCCGAATTCTCGCCGGGCGCAGAGATACGCACAGCAGCGGCTGTGACCTGCATCACCAGCTCCCCGGCGTAGGCTTTACACATGGAAGCCTCTTTGGAATTAGGGATGCGCCTGTCAGCCATCCAGGCGGCTCTCCATACCAGGAAGCGCGCCATCTGTAACTCCTGCCTGATCTCCTCCAGTTCCTCTTCGATTTCACGCCGTTTATAGGCAGGATAGCCGACTGGCAGTTCCTGCTGAACCCACGCACAAGCAGCCTCGTATGCAGCACGTGCGATACCCAGCGCCAGCGCGCCTACTGCTGGTCGCGTGGCATCGAGCGTCCCCATAGCGGCCTTGAAGCCTGCCTTCGTGCTTTTCTCGCGTCCTGAGAGCAGATTCTCTTTGGGGATGCGGCAGTTCTCGTAGATCAGCTCAGCGGTCTGGGAGGCACGCAAACCCATTTTCTCTTCGATGCGTCCCACAATCAAGCCGGGAGTGCCCTTAGGAACGACAAAGGGGCGAATGCCATCACGCCCGAGGCTCTTATCGACGGTCGCAAAGGTCACGATCAGGTCTGCACGTGCGCCGTTGGTGATATAGTGCTTGTGGCCATTAATGACCCACTCATCACCATCCAGCACGGCCGTAGTAGCCATGCCAGCCACATCGGAGCCAATGCCAGGCTCGGTCAAAGCCAGCGCTCCCCAGTGCAGTTGACCATCCATATACGGGCGGAGGAATTTTGCCTGCTGCTCTGGCGATCCCTGCGAGAGTATAGGAGGGGCCGCCAAACCAGGACCAGGGATAGCGGTTGAAAGGCCGGCATCGCCCCAGGCCATCTCTTCCTGGGCAAGCAGAGAAAGTATGCTCTCCTGACGTTCTTCCCCCTGAGCCTGCGAGCGTGCCTGGCCAGCGGCGCCTGCCCAGAAACGTTTCTGCATGTTCCAGAAGAAGGACTCTGGAATCTTCTCGCTATGGTCACATGCCAACGATATCGGTCGCATCTCTTCGACAGCGACCAGGTGAGCATATTCACGAAAGCTTTCCTGAGCCTTGCTGAGTGTAAAGTTTATCATGCGCTTTTACTCCATAGCTGCGGCGTCACGCATCCACATCTCGACGGGATGATCCTGCATAAAGCCGGCACCTCCCATAACCTGGACGGCATCTATCGTAGCCGATCTGGCTAGCTTGATGGCTTGCTGCTGGGCGGCCGCGGCATCGCGCATCAGCGTATCAAGATCGACGGCACGATCCCAGTTGGCGGCCGCGTTCCACAGGAGCAGACGGGCAGCATCGAGCTTCATGGCCATCTCGGCGATCATGAAAGCGATACCCTGGTAAGCAACGATGGGACGCCCAAAGGCAATACGCCCCTCGGCATACTCACTACAATATTGCAAGGATGCACGAGTAGTTCCACAGGCAATACCAGCACGCAGGATATTGTAGAGAGCGGCCGCCCGCGGTGCGCCATCATTGCCTGGCGTACCGAGCAACGCTGTCGACGGCACGATGGCATTGTCAAAGATATAGGATGCGCTGGGAGCCGCTATCAACCCTAGCTTCTGCGCATCACGACTTATGCTTACACCGTCGATATCTTCAGGAAGTACAAAGGCACATAGCGCATCGGTCTTGACGGTGTTCTCGATACGCAGCAGCACTACACGCGGATTGGATCGCTCTCCATGCACGATAGCGCGCTTCGTACCATTGATAATATAGTTCTCACCTTCGCTGCGCGCCGTCGCGCTGATTTCATCAGCAGTAAAGCCGCCGGTACGCTCGGCAAAGGCCAGGCTACCACGCGCTTTATAGCCTTCGCGGGCATCAGAGAAGGGATACAGGTATCGCTCTTTCTGGCGATCATTGCCCGCCAGGGCCACCGTCAGGGGACCCATCATCGAGCCAATGATATTTGTAGCCAGGGCGGCATCACCGAAGCCAAGCTCTTCCGCAATCAAGGCATAGGTAATCGCCTCGATAGCGCCTGAACCGCCGTAGTCTTCAGAAAATGGCGTGGTAAGCCCCGTTCGAACAAGTGTCTGCATCAATTCGTCTGAAATATCGCCTCGCTTTTCAGAGGAGCGTCCCTGTGGTCGCAGTTGCTCGACGGCGAGACTGTGAGCTAGGTGACGTATTTCTTCTTGCTCTTCCGTTGGAGCAAAATCGAGCATGAAACAACTTCCTTTCACTATGTGGAATGAGGTATTCGCTTCGTTACGATGTTTCGGAAACATAGTGAGTTTGTACAGCAAAAGCGTTTATAGCATGCAGGTCAATCATCATTGATGCTCCTTTGCACTATGAACGCGCTTGACTGGTATCTATAAAGAGGTGCGAGCGGGTTCTTTGTACGACCATTGTACGAGAATTGCGGCGCAGAGTTCAAGGGTGTGTAGGGTTAAGACAGGGCTTTCCCATGCTCTCTTTTCCCTGCATGCTGGCCTGCGAAGCCGGCCATGTTCTGTCTGTTTTTGCTGTTTGTGCAGGCTTCGCCTGCACAAACAGCAAAAACAGACCCTTTGTAAGCGCCGTAGGCGCAAAGAGTGCGGAGAAGGGGAAAGCCCTGAGGGTTAAGATATTGTAGTTGCGTACATGGGTACCATCCGTTATAATGGCCGAGAAGAAAAAGCTATCCAGACGGAATAGACTGCTACGCAATTGGTGGATAGAGAGAAAGGAGATGCCGTATTGTCTCCGCCTCCCCAGATCTTTGTGGCGGCTCCTATGTGCGGCAACGTTTATGTTATGGATGCGGTAAATGGATCACCCACGCTTGGCACGATCATCTTCCTGACAGGTCCATTAGCAGGAAGTACCCAACAAATCAATAAAGCTATGGTGACGATCGGGCGTGAGCCGAATAACGATATTGTTATTCCCGATCCGTCCGTTTCGCGCCATCATGCACAGATTACGATAAATAAGGGTATATGGAGCATTGCCAAGCTAACTCCACAAAACACGATAAAAATTAACCAGCAGGATGTACCGCAAGGAGTACTCCAAACCCACCGAGCCAGGACCAACCCCCACCCCCTCCGCCAAAGGGCGCTCCCCCGGTACTAGACTATATGCCAACAGTAGAGGTAAGGCCAGGAGAGTTTCCAGGACCAACAGGAACCACAGGGACCGGTCTAATTTCATCACACGGATCGTTGCCCAGAGGCATTCCTACGCTTGAGGTTAGTACGAACACGGACAAAGAGAAACATCCTTATCCACTGGATAAGCAGATTATCAACATTGGCCGTGATCCTTCGAATGATATCGTCATCAATAAGCTTACGGTTTCTGGCTTTCATGCTCAGATCGTGCACGAAGGCAATCCGCGGTGACCTCTTCCGTATCACCGATGAGCATGGCACATTTGTTACGCTGGCCTATGATGACGGCACGGGGGTATCGCAAGAGATTTTGCCGGATGTCCGGCCCTTGCCGCTGGGCGCGCCGCTTATCACTATTGGACGAGCGCCTGATAACATGGTTACGCTCAATCATTTGCAGGTCTCGGGGCACCACGCGCGGCTGGAGCAGACGCAAGGAGGATATCGTGTTATCGATTTGGGCAGCAAGAACGGTATCTACGTCAATAGCGAGCGCGTAAGCAACCGTATGTTGAAGGCGGGGGATGAGATACGTATCGGTCCCTTCAAGCTCACCTATACGGGCACGCAACTCACCCAGCAAGACGAGAGCCATGATGTGCGCATTGATGCCTTGCATCTCAAGAGGACGGGAAACCGCAATGTCGTTCTGATCAACGATATTTCGTTGACCATCCCACCACGCAGGTTCGTGGCGCTGGTGGGGGGTTCGGGCGCGGGTAAATCAACGCTGATGGATGCGCTGAATGGACTGCGCCCAGCCCAACAGGGAGTAGTGCTTTATAACGGTCAGGATTACTACCGTAACCTGGCAGCCTTCAGCACACAGCTCGGTTACGTGCCACAGGATGATATCATTCACCGCGACCTGAGTGTTGAACACGCCCTCTATTACGCAGCCAAACTGCGACTACCTGATGACTTTACAGAGAAACAGATCCGCGAACGCATCGATGAGGTACTTGAAGACGTTGACATGAAGAATCGGCGCAAGCTACTGGTCAGCAAGCTTTCCGGCGGTCAGCGCAAACGCGTCTCCATCGCCTTAGAATTGCTGGCGAACCCTAGCGTCTTCTTTCTGGATGAGCCAACATCGGGGCTTGATCCAGGTCTCGATCGCAAGATGATGCTGCTACTACGACGACTGGCGGACCGGGGGCGTACAATTGTGCTGGTCACGCACGCCACCAACAATATCAACTCCTGTGACTATGTCTGCTTTCTCGCACAGGGTGGTCGGCTGGCGTATTTTGGACCGCCCAACGAAGCAAAGACCTTCTTTGGCAAAACGGACTTCGCAGAGATCTATAGTACGCTGGAGCCCACCGACGATCATCCCAACACACCAGCAGAGGCCGAAGCTAGATTTCAGCAATCGCCGGACTTTCAGCGCTATGTGGTCGCACCACTAAGAGAGGGACCAGCAGGGCAGGCCGATGCTCAGAAGTTTACGGCCGCAGTGAAACAGCCCAAGCGGGGTAATGCCTGGCGCCAGTTCCGCATCCTCTCTGCTCGTTTCCTGGAACTACTGAAAAACGATATAGGCAATCTAGCCATCTTGCTTTTACAGGCGCCTATTATCGGCATCATCTTATTCTTCCTGGCCGGACACGGCACGTTTGATGCCACCAGCATTGCTACCTGCCCTCTGCGAGCAAACCCGACAGCGACTTCAGGGCCGATCGTTTCGATCAATTGTCAACGCGTGGTGGATCTGCTCAACGGGCCGCAGGGAGATCAATTTGCGCAGCAGCAGGGTAAAACAAAAGACCAGATCCTACAAGACTCTATTGAGTTTGGTTCAGGAGGGGACGCGCAAAAAATTCTCTTTATCATGGCCTTCGCCGCCGTCATGTTTGGCTGTATTAACGGGGCGCGTGAGATCGTCAAGGAAGCGCCGATCTATCGACGAGAGCGCACGGTGAACCTGGGTATCGCGCCATATATGTTCTCCAAGATTGTCGTATTAGGAGCACTGTGTCTACTACAAAGCCTGGTGCTCGTCTTCCTGGTCAATCTGAAGGCTCCTTTCCAACACAGCATCTTCCTATCTCCTTTTGTGGAGATCTATATCACCATGTCGCTGACTGCTCTGGCAGGCTTGATGACGGGGCTGACGATCTCGGCAATTGTGCCCAATAACGACCGTGCAATGAGCGTGGTGCCCATTGCGCTGATTCCACAGGTCATCTTCGCCGGTGTGGTCTTCTCGCTGGATAGCCCGCAGGCATTGCAGTTTCCGGCGGCCTTCTTCCCAGCACGCTGGGCAATGGCCGGTATGGGATCGACGGTGGGACTGCATGGCGATAAATTGGGGGCCGATACCTTCTCATACATGGGTACGCTCTTTG
>WNGQ01010789.1_pt1 | contig 14831 bp, 11 predicted proteins | sample 5407661 | NCBI WGS metagenome assembly WNGQ01 (sample SAMN13153382, study PRJNA577476) | soil metagenome | isolation source: 60 cm soil or saprolite under Garry oak tree replicate 2 | place: USA:California | collected 2016-06-15 | reverse complement strand
GCGCTTGAAGGATGAGAAGGCTCTGCTGGAGCTGCGGCGCCAGCACCTGTTGCAGCGCAAGGTTCTGCGACTGGTGCATTCCCTGTCCGGCCATACGCCGAATTTACCGGTGCAGCCGGCGACAAGCAAGCAGTTCGGGGACAGAGATTTTTGTGGTCGTGCCCCTGTTCACCACAGCGAATCCGTCCCGTTGCGGACGGGCGCGGTAGGAACGCAGGACTTTCAGTGATCCAGCATCCAGCCGAGCATCGAGCATCGAGAGTGCTCAAACTCCCACTGCATCCCATTTGGCGATCGTTTCCTCAATCAGACGGGCAATTTTATCGTTCACTTTTGTGAAATAGGTCCTCGCTTTCACCGGATCGAATTTCGGATAACCCTGGCCTTCTTTGTAAAGTAGGATGGTCGAGGGGAAGGGATACGCGCTCCAGGTATTGGGCGGCGGAATCGCCGTCGCCATGTCAGGTTTGTAATGCTCTTTCTGAATAAGAGCGGGATCGATCGCCATGATATATGCGGTCTCATTTTCCGCTCCGTGACCACCATCTTCGCCAAACACTTCCAGCGTCACGTCGCTGCAATAAGACCACCAGTTTACGACTAGAATTCTGGTCCCCGTGTCGCGTCCGACTTCCTGCGCGAGCGCGCTCAGAATGGCGGTCTGTCCGCCGCCATGGCCATTTAGCAAAATAATATTTTTGAATTTATTCTTCGCCAGACCGACGAGAGCGGCGCGGACATAAGCACGATAGACATCTTCGGGAATAGTGAAACTGCCCGGATATGCGTCCAGGTTTCCGGTGAATCCGTAGGGAATTGCTGGCGCGATCATCGCGTTGACTCGCGGCGCGATCTCGCGGGCCATCGCGATCGGCGCGAGGATGTCCGCTCCGTTGGGTGCGACGCCGTGCGGCTCAAGCGTTCCCAACGGCAGCAAGACCGTCTGGATTTTTGCCGGCACCCATTCGCGAAATTCGATCCAGTTGACGCGCTCCATTTCGCGCGTGCCCGGCGCCTTTTGCTCGGCAGCATTCATCGTTACAGATTAGCAGCAGCGCGATTGTCCTGCTTCCATTTTCTAAACTGGTGACAAGCTGGAAGCATGCGCTACATCCTTCCATTCACCATCATCCAATCGATTGGCCCGGCGAATGCCACGATTTCTTCGAAGAGATTCGTGCCTCCACCGCACGGTATGCTGATGAGATCGGCTTGAAAACCGGGCCGAATCCGTCCCAGCGTCCCGCCATGGTGGGATTGATGCAACGCTAGCGCGGGATTCACCGTCACCATTTCGAAGATTTTATCCGGCAAGAGTCCAGGCTCGTTGCGCTGAAAAGTGCGCATTTCCGCGAATAAACTCAGACTCTCGTTACTCGCGAGGCTATCGGTGGCCAGGCAAATGTTGAATCCGAGAGCGCGCAATCTTTCGAACGGGAATCGGCTGTGCGCGAAATAATGGTGACTGCGGGGCGAGTGCACAACATGAAATTTTCTCGTCGATCTTCCGAGCAATTCGAAATCGCTTCCCGCCAGTTCGTTCAGGTGCGCGACGATCCATCCTGTTGGTAGGGCGCGATCTGAGCCTGTCCTGAGCGAAGCCGAAGGAGTCGCGCCGATGAATGCCGCCAAGGGCGTCATCCCGCTGCAATCGCTCATGTCACGCCCGATACCTTTCATAAAGTCGTAGAGCGGACCCGATCCGTCGCAAAACATCTCCATCTCCTCGCGCGATTCCGCCAAATGCGTCGTCAGCAACACGTCCTCGTGTCGCGCAACTTCCTCGCAACGCCGATACAAATTCTTTGAAGCTGTGAAGAGCGCATGCGGCGCCAGCCCCCAATTCGGCGCGCCTCCTTGGACTTCGCTCAGGACAGGCTCAGGTCGCGCCTTACCGATCGATTCAACTGCAAGATCGACAATTTCATTTGCCTGTTCCGGCGAACGCACATCGATCAACTCCGCAAACCACCACGTTCGAATCGGTGAGTGAATCTGTGAAATCAGCTCCGGAAACGCGGTGAGGTTCGCGACTGTTGTCGTTCCGAATCTTTTTGCTTCCGCAAAACCTTCCGTGATCGATGAAAGATAATCAGCTCCGGAGAGCTTCGCCTTCTCTGCATTGATCGCGCGAATCCAATCGGCAAAGGATTTTTGCGGCGGGATTTTGCCGCGCAAACAAGTGTAATCGAGATGGCAATGCGCGTTGATCAGTCCAGGAAGAAGGGCCTGGTCGCCAAGGTCGACAATTTCGCCTGAGTTGCGCCCTTTGACTTCGTCGAAGCTACCAAGATCGATGATCCGATTTCCGGAAATCGCGACTGCGCCGTTCTCAATCGGCGCTCTGTCCATCGTGACAACAGTGCGCGCGCGAACAATCATCTTTCTGCTGTAGGGGCGCCGAAAGCATTCGGGGTCGCATCACTGGCCGCGCTTTCGCCTTTCACCACGTTCCGGCATTCGGCGACGAGCAGATTGCACGGCTCCTGGCAAAGCAGCGGAATTGCAGCCGGGGTCCCGGTTTTAGCCACGGTCGCTGAACGCGGTCCCTGCGCAGCTTGATCGCAGGCAGGATCAAACTTCTGAGGCGGCAACCTTGTCGATGCAATCGTGCCACGTTGATCGCGCTTCCACAAAATTGTGCGTAAACATCCACCGTCGGATCGGCAAAAATCTCCGATCAGATCATTGATTTGTTCGTCCGAAATTTTCGCGGCGAGGCGGTACATCCCTGATTGTCGATCCAATGTGTCGCGCAGCAGGGTCGTGCGCAGTTGATCGGTTTTCCAGGCGACAAAGACAGAGAGCCTGCCCGGATAAAAATAATCGAGGCCGCGCTTCAATTCCTCGAGCGTCGACAGTTCCAATCGCCAGCCATGCCGCAAATTCGGCGCCGTTTTGAGCGGACGATATTTTCCGGCGTCATCATAACGCGCAATCTCAATTGCACTCTCCGCACTTCTGAAAACATGCAGGTCCTCGCGGCGTTCGTCATTGCGATGTAAAAGAGCAAAACCCTGATCACTTCTTCGAATCAGAATCTGACCGAAGAGAAAAGCGTCAGTCAGCGCAGTTTCGAGAACTCGCTCGATAAGATCGGGCATCCGCCGATTCGTCCTGCTAGGTCAGGCAGTGTGCAAGCAACCCGCCCGCGCGCTCAAGAAATTGTCGATCCTCCTCGCCGAAGGCGTTCAACTTTTCGCTCTCGGCATCGAGCATTCCAAGGATGTGCCGGTTCTCGTTGGTCATCGGAACAATGATCTCGGAGCGTGTTGTATGAAAGGTAGGCAGATAGCGCGGATCGTGATGCACGTCGCCGACGATGACCGGTTTCCCGGATTCCAGCGCCGCCCCGCACAACCCTTGGGTGATTGGGAACCGCGGATACGCTGGTGGCTCGTTACCCGTTCCAGCAAGAATCACGAAATCCTTTTTCACGATCTTGTAAACGCCGACCCAGCGATAATCGCGTGCCGCGCGAATCATCTCTGCGAGTTGCCTCATCCGCTTTGGCGTGCACCCGCCGGCGAGCGCGAATGCCCCGATCTCTTGCAGCTTCTTGCAGGTCGTTTCTTTCATTCGCGGGAGAGCAATCTCGTGCAAAAGAAAACAAGCGCGAGCGGGATTTCAACTTTTTGCGATTAACTCGTCCCGCCACGGCGGGACCCTTCGGAGTCAAATTTGGCCGTCTGCTCGATAATGATGTCGACGAAGCCCTGGTCTGTGCCGATGGACGGCGCATAGAATAATGAGCGACCATCGATCTTGTAGGGATTGCGCCGAAACACCTCGCGCCCGCTTGACTCAAGGTCATCCCGAGCGGAGTCGAGGGATCCCGTGAAGCTACCCAAGGGCTTCGCTACGGGATCCCCGTTCGACTCGGCTTCGCCTCGCTCAGGGCAGGCTTTCGACGTCGCTTTGTGGAGCCGGTCCTGAGCGAAGTCGAAGGGCTCAGGATGACAACTTGGAATACCGAGCAATCTGGGGATGTCTTCGTAGCTATGTAACCCATCTGAAATAAAAAACGGAACCACGACCACGTTCTGAGTTGTCGTCAATTTTTTCCAATTGGAAACCAGGGGCGGTTCTTCCATGTAAACGTTAAGCACAGCCCCATATTTTCCGAGCGCCCGGATCTTTTCCGCTTCACGCTTCGCGGCCACCGCGCTGTTTTCATTCAAATCCGTGCCGTGGGCTACGATCAGCAAACTGGTTTCGCCTGGATCGATATCAGGCGCGACGTCGTGCGCGCGCTGCAAAAGTAGGTCCGTCATCGACGGGTGGTTCCCCACCGGCTCGCAGTACTTCCAGATTTGGCCGCTCGAACGTTTTGTGATGCGACCATTCAGTTCGAGCTCGCGCGGAATCACCGTCTGCGTGAAATAACCTTCGCTGATGAAATTCGGGACCGCATAAACTTCGCGAACCGATTCGGGATCGAACAGGAAGATCGCGTCGCGCAAACTCGGTTCCTCTTTCCAGAAAGCGCATCCAACATCGGCAAAAACGTTTCGACGCCGAATTTCCGCAGCATGCGCCAGCGTCGGCGCACTGGAATCCGGATTCACCGTCGATCCATGACCGACGATGAGAAGCGCGCTGTCGCTTTTTGGAAGCATTGAAGTCAGAAAACCTCGAATAACCGACCCCGAACGTCCAGCATCGAATTACAGGTAGGCGTGACGCTGCGAATTCGACGGCAGACTCGATCGCTCAGAAACGTAGTCGAATAGGTTTCTTAGAATCTTTTCTTTAGCTGGACGTACCAGAACCGTCCTTTGACATCGGCAATCGATTCGTCGTAGTTGTTTGCGAACGCTCCGCCGACGAAAGGCGGATCTTCATCGAACACGTTCTGCATTCCGAGCGTGATCGTCGTGCCACTCAACCAGGCGCGCCATCCACAAGGATTGTACTCGGCCGTGGAGACAGGGAGAACGTTTTTCTCTTTGCCCTCCATCTTCACGTTCTTACCGCCATCCTTGGCAAAACCAGGCACCTCAGCCGGTCTTGGCGGGGGCAAATTGAACTTATATGATGCGATCAAATCAAGCGTGATCCACTCCCGAACTTTTCGGGTAAGTCTGTCCAGGAGGATGTCATCGCTGTACTGGCCGGTCCAGTGCACCGTTGCGCCAATGTCGAAGCCGGCGAGCCACGAGTCAGCTGGACCATCATAGAACGCGCTCGCGTATGCGCGATTTCGCGGCAGCGAACCACTGAAGCTGAATCCCCCCGGCACAAACTGCCCCGCGATATTGGTCGGTTTGAAGTCCGAGCTAAGCTGCAGCACAAATCGGGATAGCCAGGTCCCATTGAGCGTGAAGGTCAACCGGCCCCAATCCGGACCGCCGAAAATTGCCGAGTCCAGAATATAAATTGCTTCATAATCGATGCCTTCCACGATGGCTTCAGACAGATTCAGGTTCGGATCGATGATCCGCTTGATTGCGCCAGTGGTTGGATCACGAGTTACCAGCCCGGGGAACTGATTCTCACGGTCGAGAATGAATTGGGCGCCAATTAATGACGAAATTGAGCGAAGATCAATATGCCAGAAGTCGGTACTTAGAGTAAGACCTTTGATCCACTTCGGGCTGTAAACGGCTCCGTAAGTCCATTCATAGGCCACTTCTGGTTTCAGGAAGGGATTTCCGGTGATGATCTCCTCGACCTGGGGACTGGGTGTGAGACCTAGCGGGTCGTGAACCTGCGGGAAGCTTTCCTGGCCTGCCGGCGTAAGCTCTCCCAGTGTCGGCGCATGAAACGCTTCGGTGTAGCTTCCCCGCAAGGTCACCGCGCCGATATACTTGGGGTCGAGCGGTTGCCAGCGCACCGATACCTTCGGTTTCTGCGCGTTATATTGGTTAGAAGTACGAGGGAGGGCCAGAGTCGAAGATGTGTTCTGGCTAAACCATTCCTCGCGCTCGGCAAAGTCCACCTCCAAGCTGTAAAAGCCGGGAAAGTTCCACGTCGGGCTGGTAATCGGAACTCGCACTTCCTCATAAATGCTCCAAACATCGCGGTTCACCTCCGAGGCTTGGAAGTCCGCAGAGCCAATCGAGTTAAACGAGGTATTTAGCGAGTCAGGATCGTTCCTCCAGCGCTCCCCACGGTATTCGCCGCCGAGCGCAAAGGAGACGGGACCGGCGGGAAGATTGAACAGATCGCCGTTTAAGGTGAGATAGCCCAAAGGCAACTCAAATTGGCCGGAGCCATGCAGGGTAATATAGACTGAGAGCCTCTCGCAACCCGGACTGGCTAACAACGTTTCGCGACTGATTTTCTTCCTCGTTCCGGGAATAACGGAAACCCGCTTCCCAGTTCCATGTCTTGAAGTAATCGCCAAATTCGCTCATCTCACCGCGAAGTCCCACATTAAAGAGAATGTCGTTAAACGTGGTCGGAGAAAATCGGTTACCCACTTCCAAGGCGCGATAGGCAACCCCGGTATATACAGGGGTTCCGGGAAAGGTCTGGCTGTCCGCCGGAATAGTCGCGTTCGCTACCGTGAAGGGATTAAACGCATTTTGGATTGGCACACTGATGCCGAATGGACTGAAGGCGGAGCCTACCTCGTTGCGGAATGGATCAGGCACAAACGGGGTTGGCGCCAAGGCTGCTCGGAAATATGATCGGGCATACTTAAAGTCGGCAAATAGCGTCAGGTACTTGTCGCAAATGTCGCGTGTGAAAGAGCCGTAGAAACTTTGGCGATCAGCTCCCGGAATTGACGGCGTCAGAGCCGCGAAGTTGAAAAACGTGAAGTTCCCATCCGGATAAGGAATGTTGCTGGTATATTGTGGCGATGTTGCCGCGTTGGCAGCGGAGTGTGGTGTCGGCCTTTGGAGACCTGGCTTCAAGCGGAAACCCAGCGAGCTGGTGGCGGTGAATTCGCCTATCAAGCCGGGCTCATTGGGACTGCGATTATCAAATCCGCCCCATGGCTTCGCAAACCCGTTACTGCTAATGTCGCGATCGCGGCTGAAGATGTCGGCTCGATCGTAGAAATCAGCAATCACAACGATATCGGTCTTGTCATCTCCCACGCCGGCTTTGAGCCAGCCTTCAAGCTCACGCGCGTCATTGGACGAACCCATGTTCGTGTTCCCAACACTGCCCCCAATCTCGACACCACGGAATTTGTGTATCAAAAAGATGTTGAACACACCCGCCACCGCATCGGAGCCGTAAATGGCCGAGGCGCCATCCTTGAGGATGTCGATGTGATCAATCATCGGGAATGGAATCAGGTTGATGTCCACGCCGACCAAACCAATGCCCAACCCAGTGACGGCGACGCGCTTTCCATCGATGAGCACCAAAGTCTCTTTAGGCAACAAACCGCGCAGGTTCGGTATCACACTGCCGTCACCGCCGTTGGCGATGTTTTGGTTAATAGTCGAACCCGCCTCCGCCGGCAATTTGTTGAGCAGGTCCGTTGCGTTGATGACACCCAACTTCTGTATGTCTTCCGGGCGATAAGTGTCCACCGGGTTGGGGCCGACTTCTTCCGCGGTTGGAATGTTTGAACCGGTGACGATCACGCGCTCCACTTCCGCAACACCGACTGTTGCCTGAGCCACTACGACTGAGTGGAGGAGCAAACAAATTGTCGCTATGCCCCATCCGGCACACCAGATCCGTGGTCGCTTAATGACAAGCTCCTCTCGCTAATTCTCGGGTTTAGCGAAATACCTGACGCCTAACAAGTTTTTTTAGCGGCGCTCTATGAGCGTCGCACCTTCGATCGCGATCGCCACCCGAGCGACCGTATGCCGAACAAGTGTTCTTTTTTCTGGGCGAGGAACTATCTGCTGGCAGCTTTTGCTGCGGCAACGATCTTGTCGAAACGCGGATCACCGCGCAAATCATCCCAGCACGGATTGAAGCGGAGATCACCGTATGATGGACCGGCCGGGATCGTCGCGACAATTTCGAGTTGTTCGAGCGCGCGATCGCGCTCGCCGGTCCACGCGTAAACCAGCGCCAGGCCAGTGGCGATCTGCGGACCCTGCAACGAGTCCTTCGCAATCGGCTTAAGATCGACCGCCCGCCGTGCCTCACGGATCGCCTCTTCTTTTCGACCAAGCCCAGCGTCAAGTTCCGCGATTTGCGCGAAGTACAGCGCATCCTTGACCTCAGTCCCCCACCTCGCGTCCAGTCTCTTTCGGGCATCTAAAAAAATCGATTGCGCTTTCTGCTTATCGCCGCGTGCAACCGCAACCAGCCCGTCAGGCCACCGATCGGCAAACTTCGCGGGAATAGCGGCAACCACCCGCTCCGCCGCCTCGTAATCACGCAGGTAAAGAGCTGCCTTAGATCGAATTTCCCATACTACTTGAATTGGACTAAAGTCGAGCGGCACTTGCTCTAGAAGAGATTGAGCCGCGACTGGATCACCTTCGTCGAATTTGACCTCAGCTAGCCAAAGCTGAGTCCACGGGTCCCGTAGTAGGCCGCTCGCAGCATCCTTCGTCACGAGTTGTTCGAACTCGTTGTAGCGGCGCATATCACGATACGTATCCCTGCGCCAGAATGCGGCCTCAGAGTTGCGTGGGTCGAGTTCCTTCGCCTTTCGGAAATTGGCGAGCGCATCGTCCCAGCGATTTTGGCGGCGATCGATTCGGGCCGCTATGTAAAGCGCTTCGGAATCATTCGGTAACGTGCGACGAGCGATAACCAATTCCTCGCGTGCCCGGTCGTAATCACCAGCTTGGAAGTAGTAGCGAGCCAGTTCTAGATGAGTCTCCCCCAAGTCCGGGCGCACTCGCAACGCCGATTCCGCCGCTTTCTTTGCCAACTCGAGGTGCGGCCCCGCCAAACCTTCCGCCGCGGTCACTGAAAAGAAGTCGACCTGCGTTTTCGCGAGGGCGCAATACGCGAGGGCAAAGTTCGGATCGCGCTGCGCCGCCTTTTCAAGCAGTTCGACCTTCCGGTTCAGGCTTTTGTCTGCGCCCTCCCAATCGGACTCGTCGTCGATGGCCTTGGCCTGTGTATAGAAGGCATAGGCTACTGGATCGGCAGTCGGCCGTTCCGCGATTGCGGCTTTTTCCGCCGGAGAGAGCTTAGCCTGAAGTTGGTCGGCGATTTGCTGCGCGATCTCAGTCTGAACTGCAAACACGTCTGCAACATCACGATCGTAATGCTCGGCCCAAAGATGCGTGTCAGTGCGCGCATCGATCAGTTGAGCTCTGATGAGAATGCGCCCGCCGGCATGTTGGACGCTTCCCTCAACCACGTGTGAAACACCCAAGGTTTTTGCGATTTCGCGCAGGTTGCGTTCTAGACCGCTCTTGTATTTCATCACGCTCGTGCGGCTGATGACTTTTAGGTCGGCAACTTTGGCGAGATCAGTCAAAATTTCGTCCTGCATGCCCGCGGCGAAAAACGCGTTTTCTTCGTCTTTGCTGAGATTTTCAAACGGCAATACAGCAATTGATTTTTCGGGCAGCGGTGCGTTTTCTGCGATCAGTTCTTGGAAACGCGGGTCGTTGCGGATTGGATCCCAGATTGGATCGAGTCGCAGCGTCGACGGAGTAAGAAAGGTCGCACCGCCATACGACGTCCGCAGCAGCCGCTTGAGCATGGGAATCGCGTGATCGGCATCACCCAGTTGTGCGTAGATACGTGCCATTCCGTCCTCTTCAATGGGGCCAAATTCAGGATTTTTGGAACTTGGCAGCAGGTCGATGGCTTTTTGGCCTTCGGTGATAGCGGAAGCCGCCTCACCCAAACCTGCATAGGCTGCGCCCGAAAGACCATGCGTATCGGCCTCGGCAAAAGAACCGGGTGTGACCTGCTTGAGCTTGCGCTGGAAATCTTGCTCCGCCTTTTGGTAGGTCGCGCGTGCTGCTGAAGAATCGCCGGCGAGCTGCTGACTGAAAGCGAGCAAAAGAATGTCCTCTGGATCGCGTTGCTGGCGGTCGAGGGCTAAAGCTCTTGAGAGTATCTCTACGGCGGCAGCATAATTGCGCTGGAATAGCGCATACGTTGCGCGCCGGTTCGCTGGGAGCTCAGGATTTGCAAGCAGTGGTTCCGCCGCCTGGAGATCGCCAGTCGCCATAAGGGCATCTGCTTTCGTGAGAAGCGCACGGGCATTGGTCGGATCCCACGCAAGTACGCGGTCAAGTGTGACCAGAGCTTCGGGGAAACGGCGCATAGCGCAATAGGTAAGCGCTAGATTGTTAGAAGCCCTAACATCGCGGGGATCTAGCTCGATGGCGCGTTGTAGATCCCCAACAGCCTCGTTCCAATGCCCCAATGTTCGTTGCACCCTGGCGATCGCTTCTATAACATCAGCGCTATTCGGAAGACCCTTTTCGGCCTGCCGGAATTCCGCGAGCGCGCGCGTGTCGTCCTGCTCGTTATACCCGCGAGCGAGGTGAACTTCCGGAAGGTTTGGATCGAGCGCGAGCGCATGATCGAGGGAATCCTTGGCCCGCACCATCTGCGCCGGGCTTTGATCAACTCCTTTCCAGACACTCTGGATCTGCGCAATCGAGAGATATGCCCAGGCCAATGTAAAATTCGGATCCAACTTAACTGCTTGCTGGTACAAGCGAATTGCACTTTCGACATCGCCCTCCGCGTGAAAACCCCAGCCAACGGAAATTGCCCGCGCGCGCAGATACGCATCGTAGGCGGCAGGATTGTTCGTGGGCTTGGCCTGTACTCGCGCTCTCTCTTGCGGACTGAGCGTCGCGCCCACGGCGTCGGCAATCTCTGTCGCCAATTCGCCCTGCAAAGCAACCGAGTCCGCCAGAGTGCGATCGTAATTCTCCCCCCACAGGTGCCGGTCAGTACGCGCATCGATTAGCTGCACCGACACGCGCACATGGTCTCCGGACCGACGGACGCTGCCTTCGACCACGTTGCTCACGCTCAGTTGCTGCGCGATTTCTTTGAGATTGCGTTTGGTGCCGGTCTTGTACTGCATCACGGATGTGCGGCTGATCACTTTCAGGTCCTTGATCTTTGAAAGATTCGAGAGCAACTCGTCTTGCACACCATCGGCGAAAAACGCATTCTCCTTATCTTCGCTCAGGTTTTGCAGTGGCAGCACGGCGATGCTTTTGTCGGGCGGTAAGCTCGTTGCCAGGTTCCGATGCCGAAAGAATGGAACCGTTAGCGCTAGAGCAGCTGCTAACACGATGAGCACCAGAGCGGCTGGCGATCGCGCCCAGCGGAGCCATAAAGGAGCAGCGGCGCGTTCCAATTTGAATTCCAGTTTCCGCCGCAGCTCTTTGAGCGCCTGAAGTAACTCGTGCGCGCTGCGATATCGTTGCGCGCGATCTTTGCGCAGCATTTTGCTGACAATCTGCTGAAGCTCAGCGGGAGCGCGCGTGATGTAACGTGCGAGCGGCGGTGGTTCTTTTTCAAGGATCGAAGACATCACCTCTTGTGGTGTGCCTCCGGTGAATGGAACATACCCAGTTACCATTTCATAAAGGACCACGCCGAGGCTCCAGATATCGGTGCTTTTATCAACTTGCGCGCCGCACGCCTGCTCGGGCGACATATAACGAACGGTTCCCAACACCGCTCCAAGATTGGTCTCAACAAGTAACAGCGCTTCGTCTCTCGGCATGGCTGCTGGCAATTCCTCCTCGGCGAGCTTTGCAATCCCAAAGTCGAGCACTTTCACGTACCCGTCCGGCCGGAGCATGATGTTCTCCGGTTTGATATCGCGATGCACAATTCCCGCCTGATGAGCGGCGGCGAGCGCACTCGCGACTTGGATCACGACGTCAACAGCTTCACTCAACTGCATTCGTCCGCGTGTCAGACGTTCACGCAGCGTCTCGCCCTCAATCAGTTCACTAGCGATGTAATGGACTGAGTGATCCTCGCCGATCTCGTAAACCGTCAGAATATTTGGATGATTGAGACCAACCACGGCGCGCGCTTCTCGTTGAAATCGCCTCAGCCGCTCGGCATCAGCCGTAAAGCGCAACGGTAGCAGTTTGAGCGCGGCTTTCCGCCCTGCAACAACGTCGGTGGCCAGATAGACTTCGCCCATCCCGCCGGTGCCAATCGATTCGGAAATTTTGTAGTGACCGATCGTCTGGCCGACGAGCAAGTCAGCTTGCCCCTGGTCGATAATTCTCGTCGCAATGCCGACAGCTGGGGTTTCAATGAAGCTGCCTACCCGTTGACGCGAAGCGAGGAGCGCTTCAACTTTGCGGCGCAAAAGCTCATCGCCTTCACAGGCGGTATTCAGGAATGCGCCAATCTGATCCGGCTCTTGATCGAGCGCTGCACGAAAGATTTCCTCAATCGTTTGGAACCGCGCCGGCGTCATATGCGGGAAAATGACGAAATCCGAATGTCGAATGACGAAAGAATAATGAAGCCCGAATGACGAAGGCATTTGGCTTCGCGGGCTTTGGTTGTTCGCATCGCGGTTAGTCTTTTTACTTGTTTCTCCAAATTTTGGAGAAGATCAGATGCAGTTCCTTTGCTTCAAGCCAGAGCGTTCGAGCTTGCGGCTTCAATTCCGGGACTGCCCGAACGATCATCCGAAGAAAATGCTTGCTTTCGCGCGCTTCCTTCCGGCAAGTTCCGATGCTTTTCAGAAATTCCTTTTTGGAAACTGCGTCGTCCGCTTCGACGTAGTTAGCGCCAACACTAGTGCCGGCCCCAATGAGTTGAGTGATAAGTCGATTGGTTACCGGATTTTGTGGAATCGTCTTCGCAAAATCGATAATTGCTTCGCCAAATCGGGCAGTTCGTTCTTCCAAATCGTAAACGCGTTTTGTCTCTGGTTCTTCGCGGACAAATCCCGCGCCATCGTCCCGAAACGAGTCCCCGGCGCGCGCATTTCGATCTTCCGATTTCGTCATTCCTTCGTCATTCGTCATTCGAGCTTCGTCATTTCTGTCAGTCCGCGCCGTGCAATTCCGTGTACAGCCACAGCTTGGCAAATTCCCAGTCACGCCTTGCCGTTATTCGTGAAATTTTCAGAACTTCCCCGATCTCATCGTAGTTTAGTCCCCCAAAATATTTTAGCTCGACTACTTGAGCTTTTCTCGAGTCCAGTTCCGACAATTGTTCCAGCGCCTCGTGCAGATCGACAATTTCTTTTGATTTTCCCGGAGACACGAGCGCTGCCTCGTCGAGGTCGACCTTGAGCGCGCCGCCGCCGCGTTTTTGCGCCTGCTGAGTCCTGGCATAGCTAACCAGGATTTGGCGCATCGCTCGCGCCGCCACGGCGAAGAAGTGCGCGCGGTTCTGCCAGCGCGGATTGGTTTGATCGGCCAGGCGCAGATAAGCCTCATTGACCAGCGCCGTCGTTTGCAGCGTCTGATCGCGGCGTTGTCCGCTCAAATAATGATGAGCAACGCGTCGCAGTTCCTCATAAACTAGCGGCGTCAATTCCGCGAGGGCCGCATCGTCTCCGCGGCTCCAATGCACCAGGAGTTCGGTCACTCTCTGCTGAGAGACTGAAGGCGCATCCATAACAACCTCGTTTTCACAGCCTACCAGTCCAAACCCGTGTCGGCACGCACAAGCATCTCTCAGAAATCTCGTGTCGGAATGAGCACTTTGATTGGTCCTTTGCGTTGTATCGCTATGGAAGAAAAACCACAAACCAAAAAGAAAGGAAAAAACAATGAATCCACTGACTCAGTTCAAAAAAATATCACTTCTCACCGCAGCGGCGCTGATCGTGGGCGCGTTTACGCCTATGCCTGTGGTCGCGAATCCCGGGTGCGGTTTTACGAACCGAAATCTTTTAGCCCCTGTGCCGGCTGGCTATTTCCCATCCGGCTTGCTCAACTTGATGTGTAGAAGCAATCTACCGGATTGGTTTCTCCTCACGAGGATCAGAGGCGACTCGGACGTCTATGTCACCGAGGTGACGTTCCAACCCGGGGGTCAGACCGGGTGGCACTCCCATCCGGGCCCCAGCATGATCACAGTCACAGAGGGGACGCTCACGGTGTACCACGATGACTGCACGTTCGAAACGTACAGTGCAGGCGAGAGCTTCACGGATTTAGGCTGCGGGGACATCCACAACGTGCGTAACGAAACGGCCGCGGAGGCGAAAGACGTCGCCGTGCAGATCGTTCCGCATGGCGCCACGAGGCGGAACGAAGCGAACGACCCAGGTTGCCCGAACGTGCCTGCTTGCCCGCCATTCTGAGCGCTTTGAACGCTCTTTTTCGTTTTCTCGCAATGGAAGAAAACCACAAACCAAAAGAAAAGGAAAGACAATGAATCCACTAACTCAGTTCAAAAAAATTCGAGTTTTACCCGTTGCAATTGCGCTGGTACTCGTGCTTGGGCGCGCGTATGCGATCGACGTGTCTCCGGACCCAGTGATCCGCTGGAGTAACGAGGCGCGAAAAGCGATCGTTCCGCCCAGCGCCGGCCCGGAGAACTACGGGCGCAGGGGCCCGTCTGACGCAGCCGTTTACATGGGAATCGCCCACGTGGCGATTTACGACGCGGCAGTCGCGCTCGAGGGCGGCTATGAGTTCTACGCGCAATACGATCCGCCGATCAATGTCCCGCCGAATACCTCGGCAGCAGCGGCTATCGCAACCGCAGCGCACCACACGCTGATAGGCCTGCCGTGCGGCCTTAACACCACTGAGGCGAACACTCTCACCGGGATCTATGACGACTACATGAATGCGATCCCTGACGGCGAAGCGAAGACGAACGGCATCATGATTGGCCAACGCGTGACGCAGGCAATTGTTACACTCCGCCAGAACGACGGCCGATGCGCGAGTCCAACATTCACTCCGCCGCCGCCGCTCCCGGGAGTTTGGGAGCCTAACCCCGGCAATCCCCCGCCTCCAATCGTGGGTCTTCTC
>WNGQ01008826.1_pt1 | contig 14839 bp, 14 predicted proteins | sample 5407661 | NCBI WGS metagenome assembly WNGQ01 (sample SAMN13153382, study PRJNA577476) | soil metagenome | isolation source: 60 cm soil or saprolite under Garry oak tree replicate 2 | place: USA:California | collected 2016-06-15 | reverse complement strand
TCAAGCTTGCCGACTGACGCTCCGGTGTTGCCCGTGTACCAGATGTTGCCGTCCCTGTCCTCGACCAGACCATGCGGTCCGGAATGCGGCGTCTTGAGGGGATATTCCTTGAAGCGGCCAGTCTTCGGATCGAGCCGGCCCAGCACATTGGTCATCTGGCCCGTGTACCAGAGTGATCCGTCCCTCGTGGCCAGGGGATCGTGCGGCCGCGACCCGGGCGTGGGCACTTGCCATTCCTTGATCGAGACCTTGGTGGGTCCGGGGATCACCACGCCCACGGGCTTGGCCTTTTCCGGGAAGTTCTTGGTCAAGTACTCCGTGATGGTGGCGGCCTGTTCGGCAGGCAGGGCCACTCCATGATTGGCCATCATCCGCATGACGGTGCGCCAGCCCTTGGCCGTGTAGCCGGCGCCAACCCGCGCGGAGAAAGGGTGGCAGGTGTTGCAATGAGCCGTGACCAGGTCCTTGCCGTCGCCCTCGGGCAACTCCTGGCCCTGGGCAGGAAGCGCAAAGCACAGCACAGCCGCTGCTATCAAGGACAGAAGCGATGTCTTCGGCATGTTGCCTCCTTCAGGAAGAGGACCCGCCCCGAATTCGGGAAAGCACCCGAATGACAGTTTACTTCACGAAGATCCATTCGGGCTTGAGCAGAGGGAACGCGATCAGCCCGACGACGGCCGCGGCGGCGACCAGCAGGGGGTTGCTGACCTTCCAGCGGAATAAAACGACGAGGCTGACCAGTGCGATGAGTGCGGTGAGCCAGTCACCGATGGCAATCCGCCCCAACAGGACGCACGCCCCGAGGATGGTACCGATGGCGGCCGCGTAGGCGCCCTTGATGAACCCCTGCACGTTCGGGTTCGCCCGGTATCGCATGAGGATCGGCGCCACGATCAGAATAAGCAGGAACGACGGCAGGAAGATGCCGATGGTCGCAACGACGGCGCCCCCGAAGCCGGCGACGAGATAGCCCACGAAGGTCGCGGTGATGACCACCGGACCCGGACTGATCATGCCCATGGCGACGGCGACCAGGAACTCCCGCTCGTTGAGCCAGCCCGTCTGCTGCACGAGGCCCTTCTCGAGGAACGGCACGATGACGAGACCGCTGCCGAAGGTCAGCGATCCGGCCTTGAGGAAGAAGGTGAAGAGCTTGCCGAGCATCGCGCCGGTGGCGCCGGGAGCGGTGCCGACAGCGATGAGCGGGACGGCGGCCAGCAGCGAAGTGGTACTCGACGACGCAGTCCGTTTGCGAAAGAGAGAGCCATAGTAGAGCACGCCCAGGATGCCGCAGCCGATGAAGAGGAGGGCGACCTCGGCCTGCACGGCGACCGTGATGACGAAGGCCGCCGCAGCGAGGAGCCACTCCAGCCAGTCCTTCATTCCGAGCTTCGTGAGTCGATAGCAGGAGTGCAGGATGAGGGCGATCACCGCCGGGCTCACTCCGTAGAAGATCGCCTTCACCGCGGAGAGTCCGCCATAATGGACGTACAGCGCGCCGAGCACGGTGACGATGATGAAGTTCGGCAGGATAAAGGCCCAGCCGCCCGCCCACGCGCCCCAGAAGCCCCCGCGAATGTACGAGATCCAGATACCGACCTGGATGGCCAGCGGGCCCGGCAGCGACTGGCAGACCGCGATGCCCTCGCGCATCTCCTCCTTGGTCAACCACTTCCGTTCCCCGACCAGCTCCCGCTCCATTTGCCCCACGAGGGCGACGGGACCGCCGAACCCGATCAGCCCAAGGCGCAGATAGTATCGGACGAGCTCTCGGATAGGCACGCGCTGGGCTGACTTTTCCGCTTCCATTGTCGACCTCCGTCAGGATTTCGCAGAGTGTAACGCTTGACTTCACATGTATCAAGCGTTACTTTGATCGTCATGCGCTGGCTGACCCTCCTGACCACGTTGCCCCCCACCCCGACCCGGCATCGCGTCGGTGTCTGGCGGAAGCTGCAGCGCATGGGTGCCGTGCGCCTGCGCGGGTCCGCCTGGATCCTCCCGGAGACGCCGGAGACCACCGAGCTCTTTCAGTGGCTCGTGCAGGAGATCGATTCCTTCCGCGGCGAAGCGACCCTGCTCCACGTTGACCGGGTAGGGAACATGACTCCGGAGCAGGTAACCGACCTCTTCCACAAGGCCCGGGCTCCCGAGTACCAGTCGAGTATGAAAGGGTGCCGGGAGATTCTCGCGCAGCTCGATCGCTACCGGGCGAGCCACCGGGGTTCCGTCGCGCACCTTCGCAGCAAGCTCGATGACGTCAAACGAGAGCTCGACCGGATCCAGTCCATCGACTACCTGGAGGCGCCAACCGGTCGGCGCGCGCGCGCCCTTTGGGAGACGGCGGCGAAGCGCCTGCGCACCGTGGAGGCGCGTCCGCAGGCGCCAGCCGGTCGCCACCGAGCGTCATTGCCCGCGCGCGGCAGCACGTGGGTGACCCGGCCGCGGCCACATATCGATCGGATCGCCTCCGCCTGGCTCATCCGGCGCTTCTACGACGCCGGGGCGAAGTTTGCTTTCGCCGACGCTGCCGACGCGGCGCGCAAGGGCATCCCGTTCGATGTGCTTGGCGCGGAGTTCGGGCATCACGGCGAGGACTGTACGTTCGAGACGCTCATCAAGCGGTTCGGCATCAAGGATCGTCGCGCCAAGGTCATCGCCGAGATCGTGCACGAGGCTGACTTGCACGACGGGAAGTTCACCCGCAACGAGTCGACGGGACTTGACCTCGCCATCAAGGGCCTCGCAGAGGCCACGCAGGACGACCAGGACCTGCTCGAGCGTGGCATGGCAATCTTCGACGGCTTGTACACGGTGTTGAAGCGTAAGACCTAGGGCCGCACCAACGAGAAACAGGGAGAGCGAGCCATGAAAAAGACAGCATTAGGGAATTAGCCGTGCAGGACGCACGCATGTCGCGAAGAGGGCTGTTCAAGATCGCGTGGGCGGCGCTCGGAGCCTACGGGCTCGGCTCATCGCATTCCGCGAAGGCCGCCCCGCCGGAGATCAAAATGCCCGATGGAGTCACCGAGCAGAAATTCGACTTTGAGACCAAGGGAATCGAGGGCTGGACGCCGGCAGGAGGCCAGTGGGTGGTCGAGGATTTTGCTGGTGCACCGGTCGGCAAGAAGGCTTTGCTGCAGCGCGCGACCAAGAACGAGTTCAATGTGATCGTGGCGCCAGTCGGCCCGTTCACCGACGTGGACGTTTCGGTGAAATTCGACCCGCTATCCGGGAAGGAAGACGCCTCGGGCGGCATCGTATTCCGGTTCACTGAGGGCAAGTACTACGTTGTCCGAGCCAATGCCCTCGAAGGCAATTTCCGGTTGTATTCCTACGACCGTGGCCGCCGTCAACTGGCGAGCGCCGGCGTCAAGCCCCCGGCGCTCGGGCAGTGGCACTTGCTCCGGGTCGTGGCCGTCGGCGACCACATCCAGGGTTGGCTCGACGGCGCCATGCTGCTCGATCACCGAGACTCGCGCTTCAAGTCGGGTCGAGTCGGGCTGTGGACAAAGGCTGATTCGATTACGGCGTTCAACGACTTTACGATCCGCGGCGTGACGGGAGGCGCCTGAGGCCACTGCTCGTCGCTCTGGGGGGTTGGCAAGTATGGACACAGAGGGAGAAAGCACATGACATTTCAGGCACTGAAGCACGCGATCTTCATTCTCGGTCTGAGGAAGGCGGTCGAGTCGGCGCTAGGCAAGTCGGGACAGACACAGCCTGGCGGTGTCTTCCGTATTGGGATGCCCCGGACCGATCTCAACGTTACTGTGAAGGGGGTGCCGGTCAAGGCCGGATTCGCTCTGGGATCGTACGCCGCATTCAGGCCGGTGGGGGATCACACGATGGTCATGGGCGACCTCGTGCTCCTCGATCAGGAGGTGCCCGCCGTGATGGCCGGCCTGTTCACAGGCGGGCTCGAGGTTACCGCCGTCCACAACCATGTGAACGAGATCTCGCCGCACGTCATGTACATGCACTACGAAGGCCACGGCGAGGCGGTGAAGCTGGCGACGGCGCTCCGCCAGGCACTATCGGCCAGCAGTACGCCGCTCGGTGGTGGGGGCGGGGGGTAGGTATCTTTCAAGTGACCGTCCCACGCGCGGAAGTGATCACCGAGATGGGGGTGGAGTTGCTGCCTGCCATGGGCGTGACGACCGTGATGAACTTCCAGCCGACCGCGGACGGCAAGGCGGCCATCACCGGCGACTTCGTGTTGATCGACAAGGAAGTGAACGCCGTCGCCCGGACCCTTGTCCAGCACGGCATCGACGTGACGGCCATCCACAACCACGGCCTCATGGACACGCCGCGGCTGTTCTACATGCACTTCTGGGCGAATGACGACCCGGTCAAGCTTGCCCAGGGGCTCAAAGCTGCCCTAAGTCAGACCAACAGCGCGAAGCCCTGAAGGGCTCCGCCACAGAAAGGATCCCGTCCATGAAATGGGTCACCCGAGAGAAGGCCCGTGTTGATCGCATTGCATGCCCTTGGCTCATTACCCGCTTTATCGACAAGGAACCCACGTTCCTCTTCGTGCCGGCGCGCGACGTGCTGGCGGTCGCCAAGAAAGAGGAGGCCATCCCCTACGATGTACCGGATGTGGAGTTGGGCCATCACGGGGACCAGTGTTCGTTTGACGCGTTTGTGGACAAGTACGAGCTGACGGATCCTGCGCTGCGGGAGCTTGCCCTCATCGTGCGCGGCGCCGACACGGAGGCGCGGGGACTCACGCCAGAATCGGCAGGCCTGTATGCGGTGGCCACCGGGTTTCAGGCCATCGCGCGGGACGACTTCGACAACATGAAGAAGCAGTTTCCGGTCTACGACGCGCTCTATGACTACTGCCGTGCTCGGGCGACGACGGCAAAGTAGAGGATGGTCACACGCAGGGCGATGGCCAGTCCATGATTCTCGAACAGATCGGGGAAGTGCTGCTTCCCGCCCACGACAAGCCCGGTGGCTTCGACCACGCGGCGGTGCACGGGCCACGGGGGCGGCTCTATGTCGCCCACACGGCCAACGACGGGCTGGACGTGGTCGATTGCGCGACCAATACGTATCTCGGTTCGATCCCGCGTCTTGGGGGCGTGGCGGGTGCGCTCGTATCCGAGGCGCACGATCTGGTGTTCACGTCGAATCGCGCGGAGAACACTGTTGGAATCTTCGCGCCCGATCGGGAGGAGGCGCTGATCAAGGTGAAGGTGGGCCTGGGACCGAATGGCCTGGCCTACGACGCCGGCCGCCACCTCTTGCTGGCTCGAGCGATGATCGCCGATGTTGACGTAGAAGCACCCCGTCTCCCCGTCGAAGACTGTCCAGCGGGTTCGGCCGGAGACTGGGAGACGGGGTGCTTCTACGTCAACATCGGCGATCCTCCGCAGATTGCCGTGATTGAGGCGGCGAACCCCAGCGTGGTGGCACGTACCTTTGCCGTGCCGGCTGCTGGCCCGCACGGACTGGACCTCGACGGGGCAACTCAACGGCTATTCTGCGCGTGCGACGGCAAGATACTTGTCGTCCTCGATTCAAGGTCGGGTGCGGAACTGGCGCGGGCTGCGCTGGCCGGTGTTCCCGATGTGATCTTCTTCAACCGGGAACGGCGACATCTCTACGTGGCTATCGGCGAGCCCGGGCTGATCGAGGTGTTCGAAACCGATCAGATGCGGCGATTGGAGACGGTCCGAACGGAGGCCGGCGCCCACACTCTCGGGTTCGATCCGAGCCGGCACACTGTTTACGCCTTTCTGCCCGGCACGCATCGGGCCCTGGTTTATATGGACAGAGGCTAGCCGAGAGTCTTACCTTGCAATGTCCGCGGTGTCAGACTGAGAACCGCGAAGGCCGCCGCTTCTGCGGCGAGTGCGGGCTGTCGTTTGCCTCGACGTGCCCGTCGTGCGGTTTCCTGAACGAGGGCAGTGAGAAGTTCTGCGGGGGCTGCGGCAGATCCCGCACTTCGTCCGGAGCTACGGTGGAGCCGCGGTTCCAGGCTCCACATCTCTACACGCCGAAGCACCTGGCGGAGAAGATCCTCACCTCCAAGGCTGCCCTGGAGGGCGAGCGCAAGCAGGTGACCGTCCTCTTCGCCGACCTCAAAGGCTCGATGGAGCTCCTGGCCGACCGCGATCCTGAGGAGGCGCGCAAGCTCCTCGACCCGGTCCTCGAGCGCATGATGGAGGCCGTCCACCGCTACGAAGGCACCGTGAATCAGGTGATGGGCGACGGGATCATGGCCCTGTTCGGGGCGCCCGTCGCCCACGAGGACCACGCCGTGCGCGGCTGCTATGCCGCCCTGCGCATGCAGGAGCTCGTCAAGGGCTACGCCGAGCAGGCCTTTCGCACTCACGGTGTCGCGGTCAGGATACGAGTGGGGCTGAACTCGGGAGAGGTCGTGGTCCGCTCCATCCGCTCGGACCTACGCATGGACTACTCGGCCGTTGGGCAGACCACCCACCTGGCCGCCCGCATGGAGCAGCTCGCCCCCCCGGACGCCATCTGGATCACCGCCGAGACCCTCCGCCTGGCTGAGAACTTCGTGCAGGTCCAGCCCCTTGGCCCCGTGCCGGTGCAGGGTCTCGAGTCCCCCGTCGAGGTTTTCAACGTGGTCGCTTCGGGCCAAGTGAGAACGCGGTTTCAGGCCGCCGCCCTTCGGGGCTTGAGCCGCTTCGTCGGGCGCGATGCCGAGATGGAGGGGCTCCACGCAGCGCTCGACGGGGTGCGGCACGGTCGGGGCGAGGTCGTAGCCGTCGTGGGCGAGCCGGGCGTCGGCAAGTCCCGCTTGTTCCACGAGCTGACCCATTCCCACCGTGTCGCCGGGTGCCGGATCCTCCAGGCGAGCTCCGTGGCCTATGGCCGGGCTACCAGCTGTCTCCCTGTGATCGATCTCCTGAAGGTCTATCTCCGTATCGACGAGCGTGACGACATTCGCTCGATACGTGCCAAGGTCACCGGACATCTGCTCACGCTGGACGAGGCACTCAAGGACGTGGTCCCGCCCATCCTGTGGCTTCTCGACGTCCTGCCCGAGGAGGACAGCCTGTGGGACCTCGAACCGCCCCGGCGCCGCCAGCTCACTCTCGATGCGGTGAAGCGCCTGCTCCTTCGCGAGAGCCGGGTCCAGCCTCTTATCCTCGTGTTGGAAGACCTCCACTGGATCGATGCGGAAACGCAAGACCTGCTCGACAGCCTCGTGGAGGGCTTGCCCGCGGCGCCAGTGCTGCTTCTCGTCAACTATCGCCCGGAGTACGGCCACGGCTGGAGCGGCAAGAGCTACTACCGCCAGCTCAGGATCGATCCCCTGCGCCCGGAGAGCGCGGACGAACTGCTCCGGACCTTGGTGGGCGACGGCACCGAGCTCGCTCCCCTCAAGCGCCTCCTCATCGAGCGGACCGAAGGCAACCCGTTCTTCCTGGAGGAGAGCGTCCGGACACTGGTGGAGACCGGGGCACTCGCGGGTGAGGGTGGCGCCTACCGTCTGATCGAGGGCGCCCAGGCGATCCACGTCCCGGCGACCGTCCAGGCCCTGCTGGCCGGCCGCATCGACCGGCTCCCGCCGGACGAGAAGCGCCTGCTCCAGGCAGCCTCAGTGATCGGCAAGGACGTGCCGTTCGTTCTCCTCCAGGCAATCGTCGAGGACGCGGAGGGGGACCTCCGCCAGGGTCTCGCGCACCTTCAGACTGCCGAGTTCCTCTACGAAGCGCACCTCTTCCCGGAGCTGGCGTACACGTTCAAGCACGCCCTGACGCACGAAGTGGCCTACGCGAGCCTCTTGCACGAGCGACGGCAGGCGTTGCACCTGAGAATTCTGGAAGCGCTGGAGCGCCGGCAGACCGACCAGCCGAGTGAGGCGATCGAGCGTCTCGCTCGCCACGCGCTCGGGGCCGAGGCGTGGGACAAGGCGGTCAGGTACCTTCGGCAGGCGGCAACGAGGACGATGGCCCGATCTTCGTACGATGCGGCGGCCGGGTTGCTCCGGGAGGCCCTGCGGGCACTCGAGCGGTTGCCCGAGACCCGCGATAGGCTCGCGCAGGCCGTCGACGTACGACTCGAGCTGCGGATTGCCCTCGTACCACTCGGGCGCTACCAGGACGTTCTCGCCGTCATGCGCGAAGCCGAAGGTCTGGCGACCAGGCTCGGCGATCGCGCTCGCCTGGGGCGAGTCTTGGCCGATATCTGCGCGCGACTCAGGAATGTCGCCGGCGAACATCTTCAAGCCATCGAGGTGGGCCAGCGCGCCCTGGCGATCGCGGTCGAGAGCGGCGATCAAGAGCTCGCGCGCGAGGCCCAGTACCGAACCGGCCAGGCCTACTTCGCCATCGGCGACTTCCGTCAGGCCCTTGACCTCCTTTCGCGGTGCGCGGAGGGCGCCCGTGAGGATTCTGACCAGCGGGCCCAACTCTTCGCATCCTGGTCACACAGCTGGCTGGCCCTGACCCTCTCGAATCTGGGCCGATTCGTTGAGGCGAGCTCGCATGCCCAGGAGGCGCTCAGGATCGCGGAAGGCGCTGACCACCCCTACACTCTTGCCGAGGCCCTGACGGGCGTTGGTAGCGTGGCCCTCGCTCTGGGTGATCTCGACCAGGCCATCGATGCTCTGGAGCGCGCGCGCGGCCTCACCCGTCAGTGGAACTTCCAGCCTTGGGCGATTCTCGCCCGTCTCGGATACGCCTGCGCGCTCTCCGGGCGCGCAGACGAGGGGCGGCGCCTTCTCGAAGGCGTGATACAAAACGCGACGACGATGAGTTCGATGGGCGTGGGACGGGCGATGCAGCTCGCGTGGCTCGGCGAGGCATACTTGCTCGAGGGACGCCTCGACGATGCTTTGGAACGCACACAGCAGGCCGTGTCGCTCGCCCAGCGCCACCAGGAGCGTAGTCACGAGGCGTGGGGTCTCCGCCTGATCGGTGAAATCGCCTCCCGGAGTGATCCTCCTGCTCTCGAGAAACCCGAAAGCTACTACCACAAGGCCTTGGCTCTGGCCGGCGAGCTCGACATGCGTCCGCTCGTCGCCCACTGCCATTTCCACGTGGGCAGGCTCTCCCGAAAAACCGACCGGCGGGAGCAGGCCCGAGAGCATCTGATGACAGCCACCGCAATGTATCGTGAGATGGACATGCGCTTCTGGGTGGACCAGGCGGAGGCGACGATGCGGGAGTTGGCGTGAGAGTCGTGGATCTCCGCGGTCGGGACACGGATCATCCGCGTCGATGAGTTCTCCGATCGGAAAGACCGTGTCGATTGGGGTGCTTTCGTCGGGGGCCGGGCTCGCTCTTCTGTCGGCTCTTCTTTTCGGCGCGAGTACGCCCCTTGCCAAGCTGCTTCTGGGGGGTATCGATCCGTGGATGCTTGCGGGGCTGCTCTACCTCGGCTCAGGCCTCGGTTTGCTCGCGGTCAAAACCCTTGTGCGCGTGCTTGGCTCCGGCACGCGTAGCGAAGCCGCCATCCGAGGCGGGGGGTGGCTATGGTTGGCGCTGGCCACCCTTTCTGGCGGGGTCATCGGCCCGGTTCTGCTCATGGCAGGTCTCGCTCATACCGCCGCCACTACGGCGGCCCTCCTGCTGAACCTGGAGGGCGTACTAACCGCGCTCCTTGCGTGGTTCACATTCCGGGAGAACTTCGATCGACGCATCGCACTGGGAATGGCAGCGATCGTCGCCGGGGGCATTGTGCTGACTTGGGGGCGAAGCTTGACCCTCAGTGCAGTTCTCGGCCCTCTCATGATCGCCGGTGCGTGTCTCGCGTGGGCCGTCGACAACAACCTGACCCGTAAAGTCTCTCAGGCGGACCCAGTCCAGATAGCACTACTGAAGGGCTGTGTGGCCGGGGTGGTGAATGTTGGCATCGCATTCGCTCTTGGTTCGGTCCTTCCGCCCCTCGGCGCGCTGGGCGCCGCCGTGGTAGTAGGATTTGCTGGCTACGGTGTCAGCCTGGTGCTTTTTGTCGTTGCCCTTCGACACATCGGAACGGCACGGACGGGGGCGTATTTCTCACTGGCTCCGTTTTTCGGGGGCTTGGTCGCCGTACTCGTTCTGAGGGAACCGGTGACGATCCAAATCGCTGCCGCCGGGTCCCTCATGGCCCTTGGTGTCTGGCTTCATCTGACGGAGCGCCACGAGCACGAGCATAGCCACGAGGAGATGGCCCACGAGCACCGGCACGTCCACGACCAGCATCACCAGCACAGCCATGATGGCACCGAGTCACCAGGAGAGCCGCACTCGCACTGGCACGTGCACGCGGGACTGAGGCATAGTCACGCGCACTTTCCCGACATCCATCACAGGCATGAGCATTGAAGCCCCAAGAGCTCGCTCGGGCACGGAGTTCTCGTTGGCCTTGCTCGCCCCGATCGGCTCATCCTGCGTGCTTCCGAGATGCGTGCGCGGATTGGTCGCGGGAAGGGCCGACGGGTGTGGCCTCGGCTAGTCCCAGAGTCGAGTCGAGAAGTAACGCTCCCCGAGGTCGTTGAACAGGGTCACGAAGCGTCCCGCTCGCTCGCGGCGGGCGATGCGCTCGACCCCCACCATGTACGCTCCGGAGGACTGGCCAACGAAGAAGCCCGCGCGGGCCAGCCTCACGCACATCTTGTAGGCGTCATCGCTCGTCACGGGCATCCGCTCGTCGATGACCGCCTCGTCCAAGATCGCGGGGACGATATTTTCGGGACTGCCGAGCGGCTTGAGGCCTTCGATCCCTGGAAACACCTCCGGGAGCACGCAGATCACACGGATGCTGGGGTCGTGCTCCTTCAAGCGTCTCCCCAACCCCGTCACCGTCCCCCCGGTCCCCACGCCCGCAATGACGTGCGTGAGCCTGCCTTCGGTCTGGTCCAGGATCTCGACCGCCGTCGTCTCGTAGTGGGCGCGCCAGTTATCCTCGTTGCTGTACTGGTCGCAGAAGAAATAACGTTGGGGATCGGCCTCGTAGCGGCGGTGCACCTCGCGCAATGCTTCGTCGTAGCCCTTCTGCGCGTCCGTGTAGACCAGCTGCGCGCCGTGCGCGAGCATCCGTTTCTTGCGCTCTGCGCTGGCATTGTCCGGAATGACGATGTCAACGGGGTAGCCGATGATCCGCCCCACCATCGCGTAGGCGATGCCGGCATTCCCCGACGAGCTGTCCAGGATGGTCTTGCCGGGCGGGAGCCGCCCATCCGCCAGGGCCGCGAGGAGCATGTGCAGGACGGGGCGGTCCTTGAGCGAGCCGCCCGGGTTGAGGCACTCCATCTTCGCAAAGACCTCGACATCGGGCAGCTCCTCGCCGAAGATGGGCACCGGGACGAGCGGCGTGTTGCCGATGGCGCGGAGCGCCGGGTAGCGGTCCAGGAACGGCTCGATACGTTTGCCCCAGGGCATGACGGTCTTTACGCTCCTGTATAGCGAGCTCACGGTCAGCTTCCATGGATCCGCTCCTCCGGCACCTCCACCCGCTTGATGCCCTTGAAGCTGAACAGGAGCTCGACCTTGTAAACGGACGGATCCGTGGACACCTGCTGCAGGATCGTCCCGACGGCCTTCTGCACGTTCTGGCTGAAGGAGACGCCCTGGATGACGAGGCCGGACAGGTCTACCGTTACACGCTCGTTCGGCTGGAACATGAGCCCTCCAAGGATCGCCCCCCGCAACGTCGCGTGACCCATGGTATACCCGGCCGGACCTTGACGCGTGGGGAGCTCGGAGGTACTTAATGAGTGCCCACGCGGTTGGCGAGGCCGGCAGGAGGTGCTAGCCCCGGTTCTCCCACGAGGATCCCCATGTACGAACTATTCACACGATGCGGAGGTGAGTCATGGCGTTGAGAATCAACAGCGAAGCTCCCAACTTCACCGCGGACAGCACGCAAGGCCCGATCAATTTCCACGAGTGGATCGGCAACGGGTGGGCCATCCTGTTCTCGCATCCGAAGAACTTCACCCCAGTCTGTACGACCGAGCTCGGATACATGGCGGGGCTGAAGCCCGAGTTCGACAAGCGCAACTGCAAGATCGTCGGCCTCAGCGTGGATTCGGTCCCCGACCACCAGAAGTGGTCCAAGGACATCGAGGAGACGCAGGGGCACGCCGTCAACTACCCGTTGATCGGCGACTCCGAGCTGAAGGTGGCAAAGGCCTACGACATGCTGCCGGAGGAGTCGGGCACCACGGCGCAGGGCCGAACCGCGGCCGACAACGCAACCGTGCGCTCGGTATTCGTCATCGGGCCGGACAAGAAGGTCAAGGCGATGCTGACCTATCCGATGAGCACCGGCCGCAACTTCGACGAAGTGCTGCGACTCCTGGATTCCTGCCAGCTGACGGCGAAGCACAAGGTGGCCACGCCCGTGAACTGGAAGCAGGGGGAGGACGTCATCATCGTGCCGGCAGTCTCCGATGCCGACGCCAAGCAGACGTACCCGGGGGGCTGGAAGGCGCCGAAACCGTACATTCGCATCGTCCCCCAGCCGCGATAGGGAAGACGAGCTCACCCGCGGCGGCCGTGGCGCTGCCGCTGGTGAGCCGCTCGCCCGAGAGTCTTCTAGAAAAGCGGTGGGGCGCCAGTGTCCCGCCTCTCTCGAACCGATCCTATGCGACGAAGGGAGGGAGCGGCGGGATATCCACCTGCCGGGTCTTGACGTCGCTCACGCCGACGACCCCGCGCGCTACAGCCACGGCCTCGTCCATGTCCGCCGTACCTTCGAGGGTTACGACCCCGGTCGTGGCTTCCACGGTGATCCGGTGCCTGCGGGTCTCGGGACTACTCTCCAGGGCCACTTGGACGCGCGAGGCGAGCGCCCGATCCGTGACGAGTTGCTGGCTCGCCGGCGTGGTGACCATGTCGGGGCGCTGGAGCACGCCAGCGATGAGCTCCACGGCGGCGTCGATCGAGAGCTTCTCCGTGTTAATCACCAGATCGTAGAGGGCAGGGTCCCGCACGTCCACCTCGTACAGGTAGCGCATACGCCCAGCCTTCTCCGTGTCGTCCCGCCGGGCCATATCGTGCACCATCCGCGGATTCGTATGCTCACCTATCTGGCCCGAGAGCCTCCTGCCGAGGTGCTTGACCCTGAGGTCGAAGGGCGCCATCACCCGCACCCGGAGCACGTGCGGGATACCCCGCAAGAGCCATTGCCCCGACCGCCCCATGAGTACCACGCGATCCTTCTCGGCGAACTCGTAGAGCGCCGTCTGCAGCACGGTGATGTAACGCCGGGTCTCGGTGTCGAAGCGCTCGAACAGGGAGGGCTTGGCCTCGTCCAGACTGGAGAGCTTTTCCTCCTGGAGGCCGTATCGCAGCGCCGCCTCGGAGATGAGCTCCTGGTCGACATAGTGAAGACTCAGGCGCTGGGCCAGCTCCTGGCCGATCTCCGGACCGCCTGCACCGATTTCGTGGGAGAGGGTCACGATAGGCATAGCCGTCACTCCTTCCTGTACCTGACGCGAAACACCGCAGGCGCAATAGCCATGCGCGTGCTGCTCGCGTCGTCGAGGGCATCGAGCTCGTCGGCCAGAGTGCCGCTGGCGAAGACCTCACGCGCCTCCTCCGCCGGGGACGTCAATCAGGACTTGCGTGACGTCTGCGAGAAAAACGTGCTCACCAATGGGCGAAGGGCCGTGTTGCTGCACTGTGGGCACGCGGCCTTCGCTTTGTCGTGCTCGCTGATCGAGAGGGTGATGCTCACGTCACGTTTACAGTTGTCACAGTAATACTCGTACACAGGCATGGCGGCTCCTCCTTGGGACTCCAAGGCCCGTTGACTGTTCCACTCGAAGGTTCGGGCCCAAAGAGTACTGCGGGCGCCATCCCACGGCTAGACGCGTCGCACCATCGCGAATTCCGGGCAGACGGCCAAGGAGTGGAGGCTGCCCGGCGGCGAGCGCTACGTCACGTGCTCCCGGGCGAAGCCGGCAATGCGCTTGTACTCGTCCGAGAGCCGCTGGAGCTCGGCGTGGGTGATGTAGTTATCGAGATCGTCGAACGGCGCATCGCCCACCAGCTCCTCCACGCGGCGGATGAGGTAGTCCGGCGGATGCTCGCGGTTGGTGCGCACGACCCGGGCCGTCGGCCCCGAGCGCGCGGCCTCGTAGGCGGAGAGCGCGGCCAAGGGATCGCCCCCCGCGGCCAGGCAATCGGCGAGCGTGCGCGCGTCGAGGATCGCTTGGGCCGCGCCGTTGGAACCGCGCGGGTACATCGGGTGCGCGGCGTCGCCCAGCAGGGTGACGCGCCCGAAGGTCCAGCGATCGACCGGTTCCCGGTCCACCATGGGGTACTCGAAGATGACGTCGGAGCGCCGGAGCAGGTCGGGCACGTTGAGCCAGGCGAAGGTCCAGCCCGCGAAGATCGGCAGGAAATCATCGAGCCGGCCCGGCTTGTTCCAGTCGTTCCGTTCGTAGCCGGGCTGCGCGACCTGTGCGGTCCAGTTGATGAGCTGCTGCCCTTGCCCGCCCACATCGTCCACGATCGGATAGACCACGAGATTGCCGGACTGGATCGAGCCGATGCGCACGTAGCTGCGGCCGGTCAGGAAAGGCTTGGCACGCGTGACCCCCCGCCAGGTATTGATGCCACCGAAGCAGAGATCCTCGCCCGGGTAGAATTGGCGGCGCACGGCCGAGTTCACCCCGTCGCACCCAATCACGATGTCGGTGGTGACGGCCGCGCGCGCCGCGCCGGTCGTGGTCGATCGGAAGTGCAGCGTCACGTCCCGGGTGCTCTGGTCGAGCCCGACACACTGATGATCGGGGAGGACACCGCCCGCGCCGAGCCGCTCCATCGCGGCGCGACAGAGAGTCAGATGCACCCGACCGCGGTGGATACCGACCTCGGGAACTGGGTAGCCCGCGGCCCGACCGTGCGGCTCAGCG
>WNGQ01003947.1_pt1 | contig 14846 bp, 16 predicted proteins | sample 5407661 | NCBI WGS metagenome assembly WNGQ01 (sample SAMN13153382, study PRJNA577476) | soil metagenome | isolation source: 60 cm soil or saprolite under Garry oak tree replicate 2 | place: USA:California | collected 2016-06-15 | reverse complement strand
GTCGCCGTAAAGCAGGTCGGCGAGGAGACGTTTCGCCTGTGCAAGGAGCTCCTCGACGGGGTGATCCTCGTCGACACCGACCAGATCTGCGCGGCGATCAAGGACGTGTTCGAGGACACGCGCACGATCCTCGAGCCCGCCGGCGCACTGGCGATCGCCGGCGCCAAGGCTTACGTCGAGAAATCCGGAATGCGCGGAAAGAAGCTCGTCGCCGTCGCCTCGGGCGCGAACACGAATTTCGACCGGCTGCGCTTTGTCGCCGAGCGCGCCGAGGTGGGCGATCGTCGCGAGACGATCCTCGCGGTCACCATCGCCGAGCGCCCAGGCAGCTTCAAGAAGTTCTGCGCCACGCTCGGGGCACGAAACATCACCGAGTTCAATTACCGCATCGCAGATCCCAAGGACGCGCACGTATTCGTCGGCGTCGAGGTGCACAGCCGCGACGAGTCCGCGAAAATCGTCAAAGTCCTCGAGCGCGAGGGCCTGAAGACGCTTGACCTCTCCGATGACGAGATGGCCAAGCTCCACGTGCGCCACATGGTCGGCGGGCACGCTCCGCTGGCGATCCGGCGGGACGCGCGCCGCGCCGCCGACGAGTTGCTCTACCGCTTCGAGTTTCCGGAGCGGCCCGGGGCGCTGATGAGCTTTCTGTCGGGCATGCGCACCGACTGGAACATCAGCCTGTTCCACTACCGCAATCAGGGGAGCGACTACGGCCGGGTGCTGGTCGGCATGCAGGTGCCGCGCCACGAGATGCGCGAATTCCAGCGGTTTCTCGCCAGGCTCGGCTATCCGTACGTGGACGAAAGCCGCAATCCGGCGTACCGGTTGTTTCTCGGTTGATCTAGGTCTTCGGGCCTTCTTCTCCGAAATATCCGGGCGCGATCTCTCCCGCGTAGCACGGCGGTGAAGAGTAAGCCTGCGGGTCGTCCAGGAACTTGAGCCCCTTCGGCTCGCGGCGGTACACGCCGCGCTCTGTGACGACGAAATCCACGGGAACGTCGTGCGCTTGAGGGTGTATCGTCTTCAGGAAGGCCTGCTCGTAGGCGATCCCGATGACGCGGGGCCGCCTAGCGAGCGCGGCGAGCGTGCAGTCAAAAAAACCGCCGCCGTAGCCGAGCCGATAGCCGTCCGCGTCCCACCCGAGCATGGGTAGCAGCACGTGATCCGGGCTGACCTCTGACGAGCCGACGGGATACGGGATGCCGAGTGGCCCTTCGGCGAGTTCCACCCCGGGTTTCCATTCGCGAAAGACGAGCGGAGTCTTGCTCGCCACGACGGCGGGCAGCGCGGTCCTCGCACCGCGCCGCCGCAAGGCCGCTGCCAGATGACGCGCGTCGTATTCGTTCCTGTACGGCCAACAAAAGGCGAGGACCCCGTGCACCAGATCCGGGAACGAGCGTTCAAGGTGATGGTCGATCCGCGAGCGCAGCCCGGCAAGCGCCTCCGGGGCGAGCGCTTCGCGTTCCCGCAAAAGCCTTGTGCGTTCGTTCCTGCGCCAGGCGAAAAGTTCGGAAGGAATCATGTGCGGAGGCCTTCATCTGGCACGAAAAATGCCTGTAGTATTCTATCAAAGGAGGAAGCAAATCTTGATACGAGCGCTGCTCCGTCCGGTTTGCCTTGCCGCCGCCTTCGCGGCGGCCGCGCCCGGCTACGCGGCGAAGTTCGATCCGCAGGACGCGGCATTCCTTGCGGCCCGCGATGCGTTCGAAGCGAATCACCGGGCCAAGCTCGCAGCGCTCGCTCCCAAACTGAGAGGCCATCTGCTCGAGCCTTATGTCGAGTACTGGCAGCTTTTCTTCAGGCTTCCCGGTGCATCGGCAGCAGACGTTCGCGACTTCCTTTCACGATACGCGGGCACCGCGCTCGCCGAGCAGCTGCGCACCGATTGGCTCAAGGTGCTCGGCAGGAGCGGACGATGGGAGTTGTTCCAGGCGGAGTATCCGGCGCTCTCCGGCGACGATCCGGAGGTGACGTGCTACATGCTGCTCGCACGGTGGAAGCGAGACGATGCCTCGGTGCTCGGCGATTTCAGGTCGTTCTGGAACGCGCCGCGTGAACTTCCCGAAGGCTGCCTCGCGCTGGCCCGGGCGATCCTGAAGACCGGTCAGCTCGGCTCGCGCGAAGCATGGGAGAGGTTTCGCGTGCTGGTCGGCGCCGGACTCATGAGTGCGGCCAAGCGGACGATGGAGTTTCTGCCGCGCGGCGAAGCCATCGACGCGAAACGGCTCGGCGCCGTCATCCGCGCACCAGTCAAGTTTCTCAGGAATCCACAGGTCGATCTGGCCAAGGTGACCGATCGAGAACTGGTCATCGCCGCCCTCACCTTGGTTGCCGACACTGACACGCGGGCTGCCGCGGGATTCTGGGGCGGGGGCCTGAGCGATGCCTTCCCCGTCGAAGACCGCAGATACGTCTGGCTGATGCTGGCCATGAACGGCGCGCTCCGACACGTGCCCGACGCGCTCGACTGGTTCGGCGAGCTTGGAGCGCTCACCGACGAGCAGCTCGGCTGGCGTGCGCGGATTGCCATGAGGACGGACAGGTGGGCCGAGGTCAGGAGCTCGATCGACCGGATGTCTCTGCTCGCGAAGAACGATCCGGTGTGGATCTACTGGTACGGCCGGGCCGAGCGCGAGCTCGGCAGCCCACTGGAAGCCGAGGGCTATTTCGAGCGCATCGCCGGAGAACACAATTTCTACGGGCGCCTCGCCGCCGAGGAGCTCGGCGTGAGCTTGCGGATTCCGGCCCGAGCTCCTCTGCCCACCGAAAGCGAGATCGCCGAGGTCGCGGCGATCCCCGGGCTCGCGCGTGCGCTCGCGCTCTATCGCCTGGACATGCGGACCGAGGCGACGAAGGAGTGGCTCTGGACGATCCGCGGCATGGACGATCGGACGCTGCTCGCGGCGGCGGAGCTCGCACGCCGCAACGAAGCCTGGGACAGGGCCATCGGCACTGCGGACAGAACGGTATTCGCCCATAATTTTTCGGTGCGCTACCTTGCGCCCTACCGCGAAGTGCTCGCCGAAAAAGCGCGCTCACGCGATCTCGAGGAGCCCTGGGTGCTGGGTGTGGTGCGCCAGGAAAGCCGTTTCATCACCGGCGCAAAATCCTCCGCCGGCGCGACAGGCCTCATGCAGGTGATGCGCCCGACGGCGAAGTGGGTGGCGCAGAGAATGCGCATGAAGAACTTCTCCTCGGCGCGGCTGCACGAACCGGATCTCAATGCGGCGCTCGGCACCTATTATCTCAAGCACGTCCTCAATCAGTTCGATGGCAGCCCCGTTCTGGCTGCGGCCGCGTACAACGCGGGGCCCACGCGCGCGCGCCTGTGGCGCGGCACTGCTCCGGTCGAAGGCGCGATCTTCGTCGAGACCATTCCTTTCGGCGAGACGCGCGACTACGTCAAGAAGGTGATGACGAACACCGTTTACTACGCCGCCGTCCTCGGCACTGAGCCGACCCCATTGAAGGCGCGTCTGGGCATGGTCCCGCCTCGCCGGTCCGCCGCGGACGTCAACTCACTGCGGAATGGGTCCGTCCTCGAATAGGCGGCGGGCAGGTCTTCGCAGGCATCTGTTCCGGACCCGACACGTCCGCCGAAGTTCCCTCGCTCGAGCGCTGCGGTTAAACTAGCCGCTTCGTATCCCAAGGGTTCCATGAGCCGCATTCTGGTCATCGGCGGCAGCGGCTTTGTCGGCCGGCATCTCGTGCGCCAGCTCGTCGAAGACGAGCACACCGTCATCGTGCCCACGCGCCGGCGCGAGCGTGCCAAGCACCTGATTCTCCTGCCGACGGTCGACGTGGTCGAGGCCGACGTGCACGATCCGGAGACCCTCGCGAAGCTCACTGCCGGCTGCGACGCAGTGGTGAATCTCGTCGGCATCCTGCACGGGCGCCCGGGGCGCCCTTATGGGCCGGAGTTCGCACGCGCGCACGTCGAGCTCCCGAAAAAAATCGTGGAGGCGTGCAGCAAGAGGCGCGTCCCGCGCCTGCTGCACATGAGTGCGCTGCATGCTCATGCCGAAGGCCCCAGCCAATACCTGCGTTCCAAGGGTGAAGGTGAGGCCTGGGTGCTCGCAGCGCAGAACGAGCAGGCGGTGACGGTGTTCCGGCCTTCCGTGATATTCGGTCCCGAGGACCAGTTTCTCAACACCTTCGCCGAACTCCAGCGCTGGCTTCCCATCATTCTCCTTCCCAGCCCGCGGGCGCGTTTCCAGCCCGTATACGTCGAGGACGTGGCGCGCTGCTTCAGGGCGAGCCTCGCCGATCGCGACGCCATCGGGAAACGCTATGATCTGTGCGGGCCGCGCGTTTATACCTTGCGCGAGCTCGTGAAGTACGCCGGAAGCGCGAGCGGCCACCCGCGGGCCGTCGTCGGCCTTTCCGACCGCCTGTCTTTCCTGAGCGCATGGGCCATGGAATGGAAGCCGGGCAGAAAGCTCATGTCGCGCGACAACTATAATTCGATGAAAGTGGACAGCGTTTCGAACAGTGCTTTCCCCTTCTCCATCCAGCCCACGCCGCTCGAGGCGGTCGCGCCCGTCTATCTCCGCGGCGTCTTCCCGCGCTCGCGCTACAGCTGGTTCCGCTACAAGGCGGGCCGCTAGGCATCTTCCCCGATCATGGCGGCCCGGATCCTGGTCATCGGCAACAGGAACTACTCCTCGTGGTCCCTGCGGCCGTGGCTGTTCATGAAGCAGAACGGGATCGCCTTCGAAGAAGTCTGCGTTCCCTTGTACCAGCCGAGCTCGAAGGAGCGGTTGCTGAAGTACTCTCCCTCCGGGAAGGTTCCCGTGCTGATCGAGGGGGAGACGTGCGTTTGGGATTCGCTTGCGATCCTCGAATATCTCGCGGAAGCACATCCGGGTACCCGGGGCTGGCCTGCCGACTCGGTCGCGCGGGCAACCGCGCGGTCCGTCTGCGCCGAAATGCACTCGGGTTTTCCCGCGCTGCGCCAGAACCTGTCGATGAACGTGCGCAAGGTTTTCGCGCCGCGTACCTGGCCCGCGGAGGTCGACGCGGAGATCGAACGCATCGAATCGCTGTGGCAAAGCTGCCGCCAACGCCACGGGACGGGCGGCCCGTTCCTTTTCGGCCGTTTCTGCGCAGCCGATGCGATGTACGCGCCGGTCGTGTGGCGCTTCATCGGCTACTCGGTACCGCTCGCGCCGGCGGCACGGGCCTACTGCGACGCAATGCTCGCCTTGCCGTCGATGCAGGAATGGCACGCGGCCGCAAGAGCCGAGGCCGAGACACTGCCGCAGTTCGAGATGGCGCCCTGAAAGGCGGGTCCCGGTGAAGATTTACGCCGTCGGCGGAGCGGTGCGCGACGAGCTCCTCGGCCTGCCGGTGGCAGACCGCGACCACGTCGTGGTCGGGAGCACGCCGGAGGAAATGATGCGGCTCGGCTACAAACCGGTGGGCAAGGATTTCCCGGTGTTCCTGCACCCGCGAACCCGCGAGGAGCACGCGCTTGCGCGCACCGAGCGCAAGGTCGCGCGCGGCTACAAGGGCTTCCAGATCCACGCCGCGCCCGACGTCACGCTCGAGCAGGACCTCGCGCGGCGCGACCTGACCATCAACGCGATGGCACGCGACGAAACCGGGCGGCTCATCGACCCCTTCGGCGGCGCAGCCGATCTCGAACGCGGGCTGCTCCGGCACGTGAGCCCAGCTTTCGTCGAGGATCCCGTGCGGATCCTGCGGGTCGCGCGCTTTGCCGCGCGCTTCGGTTTTGCGGTCGCGCCGGAGACCATGGCGCTGATGCGCTCCATGGTCGCAAACGGCGAGGCGGACGCGCTCGTGCCGGAGCGCGTATGGCAGGAATTCTCCAGGGGCCTGATGGAGGGCGACGCGGCTCTCATGTTCCCGGTGTTCGCCGAAGCGGGTCTCCTCGATAAGCTGCTGCCCGAGTTGAACCTCGCTTTCGATCACGGCCGCCCGGCGAACGATCCCGCCCGCGTTCTCGTCCGCGCCCTGGAGTGCGCCGCCGCGGAGCGCCTGGGCCTCGCGCCGCGTTTCGCTCTGGTCACTTGCGGCGCGCCCACCGTCCAGGCGACGCGCGCGCTGGGCGAGCGCCTCAAGGCGCCCGGGGACTGCCGCGATCTCGCCCTGCTCGCCCGGCGGCACGGCGAAACGGTAAAGCGCGCTTCCACGCTGAGCGCCCCCGACCTGCTCGCGCTGCTCGAGCATTGCGACGCCCTGCGCCGGCCCGAGCGCCTCGGCGACCTGCTTGCGCTCCTCGAGTGCGTCGAGCGGGGCGAGCGCGGCTGGACTGAAATACCCTACATGCCGCGCGTGATCCTGCGGCGGGCGCTGGGCGCGGCCATCGGCGTCGAAGCCGCGAAAATCGCCGCCCGAAGCGCGAAATCCGATATCGCCGCAAAGCTGCGCCGCGCGCGGATCGCCGCAATCGAAGCGCTGGTCTGAGATGGAACCTCGATCCGGAACCGATGTGCTGTGGGACGATCTCGGGCGAAATCTCCTCGCCGGCACGCGCCTTGCGCTTTTCCTGCCGGTGCGCGCGCTCGACTTCCGCATCTCGATCGGACAGTACGTTGCGCTGGTGTTCGCGGGCCTGGCGTTCTGGCTCGCCGGCGGCATGCTGCGCGCGGGCTTTCCGGGCACCGTCGATTTCGGCGCGCTCACCACGGGGCTCGCGGAGATCCCGCTCCTGCTCGGCACCTGTCTTCTTGCCGCGAGAGTGTTTCGGGAAGCGCAGCTCGCCGTGGCGTTCGCGGTATTGCTCGTCGCGACGGACCCCGTTTTCGAAGTCGCGGGAGTCGCGGTCGCGGCGGCGGCGCGCCTGGGCGCGTTCGAACCCGATGCGGACGCCGTGTACTGGGCGTTCATTGCCTGGGGCTTCGCCGTGCTCCCGCGCACCCTGTACGTCCTCACCGGCTGGCGCGGCCGCTCCTCGGTGCTGGCGTTCGGCCTGTTTGCGGGGCTCCTTGCGGTCCTGGTCGCGGTTTTCCCGCGCACCGAGCTTTGGATCGCGGCCCGGGACGACCGGGCCGAAGCCGCGCGTCCGCGACTGACTCAGGAGGAAGTGTTCCACCGGCAGGGATTCCTGCTCGATGAGCAGCTTGCCGCGCTCAGTCCCGAGCGGCCCGGCATCGTGGATCTGTATTTCGTCGGAGTCGCAGGCGACAGCCAGCAGGACACGTTTTACTCGGAGCTCGTTTCGGTCAAGGAGCTGCTCGAGGAGCGCTTCGACGCCGCGGGCAGGTCGATCGCGCTCATCAACAATACCGCGACCCTGATGAACTATCCCATTGCAACCGCGAGCAACCTGCGCGCTACGCTTGCGCATCTCGGAAACGTGATCAATACCGAGGAGGACATCGTGCTTCTGCACATCGCCACCCACGGAGGCAACGATTACAGACTCGCGCTGGATCTCCCGCCGCTCGAGCTCGCGCAGCTCACGCCGAGCGCCCTCGCGCGCATGCTCGCCGACAGCGGCATCAAGTGGAAGGTGATCGTGATCTCGGCCTGTTTCTCCGGGGGTTTCATCGAACCGCTCAAGGACGACAACACCCTCATCATTACCGCCGCCGACGCGTTTCACTCCTCATTCGGATGCGATTACGAAAGCGACTACACCTGGTTCAGCCAGGCGCTCTACGACGAGGCGCTGCGCGACACCTTCTCGTTTGTCGAGGCGTTCGAGGCTGCGAGAGAAGCGGTAGGCGACCGGGAACGGGAGGAGGGCTACCCGCCCTCAAACCCGCAGATGTTCGCGGGCGCCGCGATGCTCAAGAAGCTCGCTGCGCTCGAGAAACGCCTCGCCGCGAGGGCGACGGACCCGCCTCAGAGGAGCCGTGCCAGCAGCGTGAGGGCGAGCGAAAGCACGATCGTGCTGGCAAAGGGAAGGTAATAGAGCCGCCCTTTGTAGCGCACCCTGAGGTCGCCCGGCAGCCGGCCGAGCCCGTACTTCGACAGCCACGGCGAAAGCACCGTGAGCACCACAAGCGCGATCGCGACCGCCAGGACCCATTTCAGCATGGCTTTACTTTACCGGGCTTCGCGATACACTGCGCGGCTTCCAAAGTCGCAGAGGAAAACGATGATCGAGCTCTACACCTGGAGCACGCCCAACGGACGCAAGGTTTCGATCATGCTGGAGGAATGTGGGCTTGTCTACAATACTCACAAGATCAACATCGGCGGAGGCGATCAGTTCGCTCCCGATTACGTTGCGATCAACCCCAACGCCAAGATTCCCTCCATCGTCGATCCGGATGGGCCCGATGGGAAACCCATCCGAATGATGGAATCGGGCGCGATCCTGATCTACCTGTCGGCCAAGACCGGCAGATTCCTGCCGAAGTCGGACCGGGGAAAGTACGTGGCGCTGCAATGGCTGATGTTCCAGATGGGCCACATCGGGCCGATGTTCGGCCAGGTGCACCATTTCTTGCGCTCGGCGAAAGAGCAGGTGCCCTACGCCATCGAGCGTTACACCAAGGAAAAGGACCGCCTTTACGGAGTTCTCGACCGGCGCCTGGGGGAGGCGGAATACCTCGCCGGCGAGTACTCGATCGCCGACATTGCCACCTATCCCTGGGTTGCGCGCTACGATTGGCACAAGACGGACTTGAATGCTTTTCCCAACGTCAAGCGCTGGTTCGACGCGATCGGTGCGCGGCCGGCGGTCAAGCGCGGGATGGCGGTGCCTTCGTGAGGAAATGAAAAACATCGGGCAAGCGGTCAGGAAACTGGAATCTTCCAAAACCAATTCTTGCAGCCCACCGCGCTCACCGCGACTATCTCCCCGTTTATGACGGGAAGGGGAAGGGTTACGATGGTTATTACTTTACGTGGGCAGTGATTCCTTTCGATGACAGGTCCACTTAACAGATAGCCTAACCTGGATGTGCGGAGAGCGTCGCGCCATGGAATAACACTGTGCACGCCCTCCGGTTGGCTCCACGCCAAACCAGTCCTTACTCGCTCTACTACCCGCAGGCCTGGGTCTTTAGCGACGTGCGAAACTCAATCTTGGCACCTCGATGCCGTGCGGGCCAACGCCCTTCGAGTAGCGAAAGTCCCTTTCATTCGTTCGGCCTCGCGGAGGTTCGACCAGCCGTTTCCTTGACACGCATATTTAATGTAGCTACATTAATCAATGCGTTTCGAGTTCGATCCAGCCAAGGACAGAGCGAACCAAGCGAAGCACGGCGTCTCTCTGGTCCTGGCAGTCGAGCTCGACTGGGAAGCGGCGCTGGTCTGGATCGACGGCCGGTTCGAATACAGCGAGACGCGCATGATCGCGCTCGTACCGAGAACCGGGATCCTGTACTGCGTTGCCTTTGCTGATCGAGGCGCCGTGCGAAGGATCATCAGCCTGCGCCGCGCCAATCGTCGTGAGGTAAAACACTATGTCCAGAGTCACTAAGCGGCCTTCCGTGAGAATGCCAACCACCGAAGAAGACAGGGCCATTACTGCAGCGGCGAAGAGGGACCCCGATGCTCTCCCGCTTACGCCAAAGCAGCTTGCGGCCATGGTGCCCATTCGAGCGCTGCGAGGGCGCCCGAAATCAGACAACAAGAAGCTGCTAGTTTCGGTTCGTTACAGCCCCGAGGTCGTTGCGTACTTCAAGTCCACGGGCGATGGTTGGCAATCGCGAATGGATGGTGTGCTTCGCAAGTATGTGGAGCGCCATTCCCGCAGAGCGTGACGGGCGAGCTAGTCCAGGGTGAGGGTGAACTTCAACCCTTCCTCGCGTACTTGACGAGGAAGGCGTTGATTTCCTCGACCTTGAGCTGAATTTCGCGGGGATCGGGCTGATTGCCGACGACGCGGTTCATCCACTCCATGTTCTTCTCCATGCGCGCCACGACCGCCGGCCATTCGGACGCCTTGTGGCGTTCCGGGTCGGGAAGCACGTGGCACTGCTGGCACGCGAGCTTGAACGACTGGCCTTCGGGGAGATTCACAGCGGGGTACTTGTTCGGGTCGAGCGGCCGCTGGCTTTGCTTCTGAAGATAGGCGAGGAGGACGCTCGCCTCGTCTACGCTCGGGGCCTCCACGCCCGCCATCATTTCGTGCATCAGTTCGCCCAGGTTGCCCTTGCCCCGCATGCGCACCACCATGCGCTCGAAAACGGCGGGCCATTTTCCCGCGTGATGCATGGCCGGATTGGGAAGGTTGTGGCACTGGACGCAGTACCGGGCGACGAGGCGCGCACCGCGGGATCGGCGCTCGGGAAGCTGGTGCAGCTCGAACGTGGGAGGGAGAATGCGCTCGAGCATCTGGCCGTGCGGGCTCTCGGCCCAGCGCTTTTTTGCCTGATCGACGAGCTGCTCGTCCTGCGCGCGCGCCGGCGCAGCGGCAAGCACGGCAGCGAAGACGAACGCGGCGATGCGCGGCATGCCGCGATTATACTGACCGAAGGAGGCATCATGAGCACTGCTCAGTTCGACACGGTCATCATCGGCACCGGGCAATCGGCGAAGCCGCTCGCGCTGGCGCTCGCTCGCGCAGGCTGGAAAGTCGCGGTGATCGAGCGCGAGCACGTCGGCGGCACCTGCATCAACGTCGGCTGCACGCCGACCAAGACCATGGTGGCGAGCGCTCGCGTCGCTTATCTCGCTCGGCGCTCGAAAGACTACGGCGTCGGCACCGGTCCCATGACGGTGGACATGCGTCGGGTGTACAAGCGCAAGCGCCGCATAGTCGAGAGCTTCCGCAATTACGTTCAGAAGACGCTCGAGAAAATCGCCAATATCGAACTGATCTTCGGCGAGGCGCGATTCAAGAACGCAAAGCGCGTCGTCGTGGAGCTGAAAAGCGGTGGCACCCGCGAACTCGAAGGCAAGCGCATCGTCCTCAATACAGGCGGCCGGCCCGCAGCGCCGGCTATCCCTGGGCTCGACCGGATCCCCTTCCTGGATTCATCGAGCATCATGGAGCTGACCGAGCTGCCCAAGCATCTCATCGTGCTCGGCGGCGGCTATATCGGCCTGGAGTTCTGCCAGATGTTCCGAAGGTTCGGTGCGCGCGTGACGGTGGTCAACCGCGATCCGCGGCTGATTCTGCGCGAAGACCCTGACGTTTCGGCCGAGGTCGAGAAAATCCTCAAGGAAGACGGAATCGAGATTCTCAACTCGACGCAGGTAACGCTTCTCGAAAAGATCAGAACGGGCGTGCGCGTGGTGCTCGAGACTGGCAAGGGCTCAAGGAGGATCTCGGGCAGCCACCTGCTCCTTGCGCTCGGCCGCGTTCCGAATTCCGATCGCCTGAACCTCGGCGCCGCGGGCGTCCGGACCGACAAGCTCGGTTACATCGAAGTGAATGCCAAGCTCGAGACCAATGTCCCGGGCATCTACGCGATCGGCGACGTGAAAGGCGGACCGGCCTTCACCCACATCTCCTACGACGATTTCCGCATCCTGCGCGAGAACTGGCTCAACGGCGGCAACGCGACCATCGAAGGGCGGTTGGTGCCCAATTGCATGTTCATCGATCCTCAGCTCGCGACGGTGGGACTGAACGAAAGCGAGGCACAGAAACGCGGCATCGACCACCGAGTGGCGAAGCTGCCGATGAGGGGCGTGGCCCGGGCGCTGGAGATGAGCGAGACGCGCGGGTTCATGAAGGCGATTGTGGACGCAAAAACGCTACAGATTCTCGGTTGTACCGTTCTCGGCGTCGAAGGCGGGGAGATCATGTCGATGATGCAGATCGCGATGATGGGGAAGCTTCCCTACCCCGCGATCAAGGAGGCGATCTTCGCGCACCCTACGCTCGCCGAATCGCTGAACAACCTCTTCATGACGCTCGACCCGCGCTAGAGGGCGCGGCGCGCCTATTTCTTCGCCGATCCGGGCGCTTCCCGCTCCAGTATCGGCTTCATCTCTCGCTCCTTCTTTTTCGCGGCTTTCTTCACGTCGCCCTTCTTCATGCTTTCCTTCTTCATCTCGCCGTGCATGGGCTCGTCCATCTTCATGGGCTTCCCGGGCGCGTCCGCGGCCCAGGCGCCGGTTCCCGCCGCAAGGATCGCCGCGAGCGCGATGGTCTCGAGCGGTTTCATCAGCTGCCGCTGAACCAGTTGTAACCCTGGTCCTCCCAGTAGCCGCCCGGATATTCATTGCTGACGAACATCGACATGATGTGCTTCGGGTTCTTGAAGCCGAGCTTGGTGGGGATCCGGAGTTTCATCGGAAAACCATATTTAGGCGGAAGGATCTGGTCTGCAAACCGCAAGGTCAGGAGCGTCTGCGGATGGAGCGCGGTCGCCATGTCGATGCTGGTGTAATAGTCGTCGGCGCACGTGAAGCCGATGTATTTTGCCGAAGTGTCGGCGCCGATGCGCGCGAGGAAATCGGAAAAGCGCACGCCGCTCCACTTGCCGATCGCGCTCCAGCCCTCGACGCAGATGTGGCGCGTGATCTGAGAGGTCTGCGGCAGGTCGTAGAGCTCGGGCAGCGTCCAGGGTTTCTTCTCGCGGATCATGCCTTCGAGCTCCAGCTTGTAGTTCCTGCCGTCTACCAGCGTGACCTCGTCCTCGCCGTAGAAGGCGTTGAACGGGAAGGGCCGGGTGATGGCGCTCTCTGGGTATTCCGGCGCGAGCTTGTCGGGATTGAAGAGCCAGCCCTGAGCGCGGTCGTTCCAGCGCGACATCCGCATGAGCAGCCTCTGCACGCCTTCGTCGTCGGTCAGCTCGCAGCCCGAGAGCAGCGCGAGCGCCCCGAGCGAGAGGCCCTGCCTCAGGAACAACCGCCGCTCGATCGAGCCGATGAGCCTTGGAGAATGTTCCGCAAGGCTCGTTTCCATCGTCCTTTTCATCATGACGCCCTCCGTGCACGGCCCGTGATCATCGTCGGGAAAGTGCGCGGCACGAGAATCACCATCGCGACGTGCACCGCTACGATCAGAACCAGCAGAGCCATCGTGAGAAAATGCACCACGCGCGCGCTTTCGTAACCGCCCAAAATCGCCGTGATCTCCTGCAACTGAACCGGCTTCCAGATCGCAAGGCCCGAGAGGACCAGTACGATCGCGCACAGGATGATCGCGAGGTAGGCCGCGCGCTGCGCGGCGTTGTACACGGAAAGATCCTCGTGCGCGAGCTTGCCGCGGAGTGCCCCCAGCACGTCGTGAAATACGGCGCTCGGCGTCAGCGGAAAGAACTTCCGGCGAAAGTGTCCGGAAACGATGCCGTAAATCACGTATGCGATGCCGTTGATCACCAGCAACCACATCGCCGCGAAGTGCCACTGCAGCGCGCCGGCGAGCCAACCTCCGAGCGTGAGCTCGTTCGGGATCCTGAACGAAAAAAGCGGCGACGCGTTGTAGATGCGCCAGCCGCTCGCAACCATGATGAGAATACCGAACGCGTTGATCCAGTGTGTGATGCGCACGACGAGCGGGTGGATCTTGACCCATTGCGGTTGCGCAGCTTCCATCGGAGTCTCCTCTGGCGCCCGGCCCCTTTTCGGTCGGATGGGATAGGTTACACCTTACAGCGCGCTCTGCCTGTCGCCTTCGCCGAAGCCGAGCAAGGTCTGCGAGAAGCCCCGCGTGAAAGCGATCACCTTGAAGAGCTCCCCCATTTCCGCGGGGCTCATCAGGCGGTTCGCCTGGTTGGCGAGGGGGAGGAACTTCGCCCCGTCCTCCGCCGGCGTGCGCGACATGACCTCGGTAATGCCGCAATTGACGAGAAACTGCGCCTGACCGGCGTAGCCGGCGACTTCCAGCCCGCCCTCGCGCGCGGCCTCGGCAATGGCGCTGAAATCGACGTGGCTGGTGATGTCCTGCAGTCCCGGGAGGAAAAAAGGATCGGCGTGTGCGTGGTGGCGGTAATGGCACATGAGCGTCCCGTCCTTGCGCTGCGGGTGGTAGTACTCCTTTTGCGGAAAGCCGTAGTCGACGAAAAACGCCGCGCCTTTTTCGAGCACTTGCGCGAGCGAGCGCATAAAGCCCCGCGCGGCGAGCTGGATCTCGGTGCGAAAGCCCTCGGGCAGCTTGAGCGCGCGCGCGGCGGCTAGCGGCCCGCCGGAAGCCAGCCGCCAGGACCAGTCGAGGCGATCGTTTCGCACTCCGACACCTCCTTCCTCCACCTTTCCGCCCTGAACTCGCACGACGTGGACGGGCATCGCATCGAGCACTTCATTGCCGACCACGACGCCGGAAAACACGGGAGGCAGCCGGTTGAGCCAGGCCACGCGCTCGAGCAGATGCGGCACCCTCGCGGCGAGCGTGTCCCGGCTACGCTCGCGCAGATCCGCCGAAAGCTCGAGGATAAGATAGTTGCGCGGCGCCTTTCCCGAGCGCTCGAGCTCCTCGAGCAGCGTCGCGGCGAGCGCGCCGCTCCCCGCGCCCACTTCGAGCACTTCGTCGAACCCCGCCTCCAGCACCTGCTTCACCTGGCGCGCGAGCGTCTGCCCGTAGAGCGGCGAAATCTCGGGAGCCGTTACGAAATCTCCCGCTTTGCCGAGTTTTCTCGCGCCCGCGCTGTAGTAGCCGAGCCCCGGCGCGTAGAGCGCAAGCTCCATGTAGCGCGCGAAACTGATCCAGCCGCCGCTTGCCGCGATTTCGCCGCGGATGTGCTCGGCAACGCGATTGCTGTGCTCGCGCGCGTCAGGCGTAGGCTCGGGGAGTGCCATCTCGGGAATGGAAGGAGTATTCCGGTATCATTCTAGGCCATGAGCGAAGCCCTTTCAGGGAAAGTTGTGCTCGTCACCGGTGGCGCGAAACGCGTCGGCGCGGCGATCGCGCGCCGCCTGCATCGCGAGGGCGCGAACCTGATGCTGCATTACCGGGGATCGGAGCGCGAGGCGAGGGCGCTGCGCGCCGAATTGAACGCGGCGCGCGCGGATTCCGTCGCTCTGGTTCA
>WNGQ01005060.1_pt2 | contig 14859 bp, 15 predicted proteins | sample 5407661 | NCBI WGS metagenome assembly WNGQ01 (sample SAMN13153382, study PRJNA577476) | soil metagenome | isolation source: 60 cm soil or saprolite under Garry oak tree replicate 2 | place: USA:California | collected 2016-06-15 | reverse complement strand
CCCGGCGACCAAGAGACCCAGCACCAACAAGATCACAGACATACTCGTACTCGCCCCAGCCCAAGCGCTTAATGCAGCCCCCCGCTGGGATGGTTAGCAAAGAATTTTGATCTTCTTCTTGAATATGCGCAATAATTAATCTTGATCCGGCGGGCGTAAATCCAAACTTGATTAATGCAATGCAGTATCGAAGGCCCGACGCTCCTGTCCCAGCGTCACACCCTCCGCGATCTTGTAGCCCATATCAGCACGTCAGCCGCCCTTACGCTGCACGGCAGCCACTTGGCGGTAGGGAACTTTCCCGTGATGCCGCAGCGCGGCACGTCTCCGGCTCGCAGGTCTCGACCGCCTGACCCGGTCGCGATCAGAGCGGCGCATTCTGCTGCGCCACCATGCAATAGAGCATCGGGATCGAAAGCATGGTGTTGATGCGCGAGGTCATCCCGGCGAGCCGCGCCGCCGCGGCCTTCTCCTCGGCTGAGGCCTCGACCAAACCGAGCACCTTCTTCTGGTTCGGCCAGATGATGAACCAGACATTGAACGCCATGATCAGCGCCAGCCAAATGCCGATGCCGATCGTGTAGTAGGGCTTCTGGAAAGTCAGCGCCTCGATCAAATAGCCCCGATGGAGGGCGAGCGTCAGACCGAAGACGACCGTAACAAGTGCCGAGTATCGGAACCAGAACAGCACGTTCGGCGCGATGTACTTGGTGATCGCGGCGCGGTGCTCGGGCGGCTCGATCTTCGGCACGGTCGGGGTCTGCACGAAGTTGAGGTACCAGAGGAACCCCATCCACATGATGCCGGCCATGATGTGCAGCCAGCGAAAGAAGAAAGCCCACCAGCGAGAATCAAATCCTATCCATTGGCCGCTGATGAGCCCGGCCAAGAAGATGATCACGATCAGAACGCCGACACCCGCAGCCAGCGTCTTCTCGAGCGATTGGAAAAATGCCGCCATGATAGACCCCCCTCATCCCAGAACTTGCGACTCGCACGATAGCATAGGCGCCCAGGGGCTCAACACGGTTCGGGAACCGCGGCGCGCCTATGCGAACGGCGCAAGGGCGACCGGCCGTGACGGCCGGCCGCCGGAACCGCAAAGGTTGTCTCGGCGTTGGGTTTATCGATCCATTATCAGGAGAACTCCGATGTCGTTTACGCTCCCCGAGCTACCCTATGCTTATGACGCGCTGGCGCCCTATATGTCGCGCGAGACGCTCGAATATCACCACGACAAGCACCACCTCGCCTATGTCAACGCCGCCAACAAGCTGGTCAAAGGCAGCCCCTGGGAAGGCAAGTCCCTTGAAGACCTGGTGAAAGGCTCCTTCGGCAAGAATGCGGCCCTCTTCAACAATGCCGCCCAGCACTACAACCACCTCCATTTCTGGCAGTGGATGAAACCGAACGGGGGCGGCGACAAGATCCCGGGCAATCTTGAGAAGAAAATCGTTGCCGACCTCGGTTCGGTGGAGAAGATGAAGGGGGATTTCGTCGAGGCCGGCGTGAGTCAGTTCGGCTCCGGCTGGTGCTGGCTTGCCGTCAAGGGCGGCAAGATCGTCGTGATGAAGACGCCCAACGGCGAGAATCCGCTTGTACACGGCGGCAAGCCCATCCTTGGTTGCGACGTGTGGGAGCACTCCTATTACATCGACTATCGCAACCGCCGGCCCGACTACCTCAAGGCCTTCGTCGACCATCTGATTAATTGGGAATATGTGGCCAAGATGTTCGATGCCGCGATGCATAAGATGTCGGATGCGGCATAATTTGATCGCCGCCTTCGCAAAGCCTGATCAATGCCCTCGTCCCGGGGCGCGGAACGTTGTCCGCGCCCCGGAATGACCAGCAACCTTTCCAAACGCCCGCCTTTCGAGACGAAATCGCGGAGGCCCTCACCAGGATCGCCTTCGGTGCGCGACGGCGCGTGAGGATCGCGCCATAATCGGCCGATGGAGTCGCAGTCAAACCGCGCCCTCGACTGGATCGCCGTCGCCGTGCTGGTGTTCGCGGCGGGCGTGGCGGTCTTGGTTTTTCGAGACTATGGCCTCGGTTGGGACGACTACACCCATGCCGAATACGGCGACCTCCTGGTTGCGTTCTATGCTTCCGGTTTTTCGGACCAGCGTGCCCTGTCTTGGGTCAATCTCTACATGTATGGCGGTGGATTCGATCTCGCTGCGGCGCTCGCCGCCAAAATCCTCCCTTTCACCGTGTTCGAGACCCGCCGGCTTGTGGGGGCAGTGGTCGGGCTGATCGGATTATTCACCACCTGGCGGACGGGCCGTCGCATCGGCGGCCCGCTCGCCGGCCTCCTTGCGCTCGTCCTGTTGGCGACATGCCCGCTCTACGTGGGCCACGCCTTCATGAACGCGAAGGATGCGCCCTTTGCAGTCGCCATGGCGATCCTGCTGCTTGCTCTGGTGCGCGCCTTCGAAAGCTATCCACGGGCGTCGCTCACAACCGGCATGCTGCTCGGCATCGGATTCGGACTGTCGATCGGATCGCGCGTGATGGGCGGCTTCGGCGCAATCTACGCACTTGGCGCGCTGGGGTTGGTGTTTGCCGTCGAAGCCAATTGCGACGGCCTGTGGCCAGCTGCTCAGCAGCTCGGACGCTTCGTGCTGTCGATGGTGCCCGCATTCGTGCTTGCTTATGCAGTGATGGCGCTGGTGTGGCCCTGGTCGGTGATCGACCCGCTCAATCCGTTGCGCGCGGTCGAATATTTCTCGCAATTCTTCGAGCAGCCCTGGCACGAGCTCTTCGGCGGCGCCTTGATCCTCGCCCCCGACATGCCGCGCAGCTACGTGCCGACGCTGATTGCGCTCAAGCTGCCGGAAATCTTCGTCGCGCTCGGCTTCGGCGGCGCAGCCGGTGCACTGATCGGGGCGCTCTCCCGCGACATCGCGCCGAACCGGCGTGCCATCCTCCTCCTCGTCATGCTGGCGGCGATCCTGCCGGTCGCGGTCACGATCATCGCGCGGCCGGCGATGTACAACGGCATTCGCCATTTCGTGTTCGTGTTGCCGCCGCTCGCGGTCCTCGGCGGCCTCGCCGGCGCCTGGCTGTTCGATCGGCTGCGGCAGCAATCGCGCCTGGCTACGCCCGTCGCTGCCCTCGTCTTTGCCGCCGGCATTGTGCTTGCGCTCGTCGAGATGATCCATCTTCACCCCTACGAGTATACAAATTTCAACTGGCTTTCCGGGGGCGTGCGCGCCGCGCGCGGGCGTTATATGCTCGATTACTGGGGTCTCTCGTTCAAGCAGGCCTCGCAGGGGCTCGCTGAAAAACTCGCCGAGCGCTACGAGAAGCGACCGGCGGATCGGCGCTGGAAGCTTGCGGTCTGCGGCCCGCATCGCTCGCCGCAGGTCGAACTGGGGGCGGATTTCGAGACCAGCTGGGATCCCAGGGGCGCCGACTTCGCCATGATGCTCGGGGAGTTCTACTGTGCGAGTTTCGATGCACCGATCCTGGTCGAGGTGGCGCGCGAGGGGGTCGTCTATGCCCGCGTCTACGATATCCGCGGCCGCTCGTTCTCCACCCTCCTCACGGTGCCTGGCCTATGACCCCGAGCGCGCGAGTACGCGCCGGGCGAAACGTCCGCTGGGCCCTTTGACGGCAGCGAGGCGGTCGCATTACGATAATCCCGCGAAAGCAAACGACAGGGGGGAAAAATGTTGCGATCCTTTCATCTCATATGTGCCATGGCGCTGATGTTGCCGTTCGCCGCGCCAGCGGCTCGCGCGCAGGGCGCCGCTGACCCGACCCTTTTCGTCATCCGCTATATCGAGGCCACCCCGGAGGCGAGGACGCGGGTGCCCGCTTTGCTCAAGCAACTGGCGCAGGAGAGCCGGAAGGAGGCGGGGGTCGTGCGTTTCGAGATTCTCCAGCGCACCGCGCCGTCGAGCCAATTCGCGACGCTTGAGCTCTGGAAGGACCAACAGGCGCTCGACGCCCACATGGCTTCTGCCCACAACAAACAATTCGTCGACCAGGTGCAGCCGCTCCTCCTCGCGCCAATCGACGAGCGCCTGTGCATCGCCGCCGACGTTAGTCCGCCGCCAACCGGCCGACAACCCCGCGGGACCCGCTATGTGATAACCCATGTCGACGTCGGCCCGCCGAACCGAGACGCTACGATCCCCATGCTCAAAATGATGGCGCAGGAGAGCCGCAAGGATGACGGCAACCTGCGTTTCGATGCCCTGCAACAGAAGGCGCGCACCAACCATTTCAAGCTGGTCGAAGTCTGGCGCAACGCCAAGGCCGACGAGGCCCATGAAGCCACAGCGCATATGAAGGAGTTCCGGGCGAAGCTCGCGCCCCTGATCGGCGCGCTCTTCGACCGGCGCTGGTATCGGCCGCTGTAGCGGCTGCTCTTCGAAGAGGACCTGTTTCGTCAGTGGGTCTTCCACCGCGCCCTGACCTCGGCGCCGGACTGTTTGAGATGAACCTTGGCATCGACGTGGTCAACCCAGGCGAGCGGGAGGAAATGGTGTTCGCCGTGAGCGTCAGCGTCGTCCTTGGTCAGCTTGACCTCGTCCGCCCCTTCCATATGGTCGACGATTCCTACGTGGACGCCGTCGCAGCCGAGGACTTCCATGTGTTCCTTGATCATCATCGGTGCAACCATCAGAGCCTCCATTGCTTTGCATGACAACGCGAAACCAGGGTGGTGAGTTCCCCCTGGCTTTCGGGCGTAAAAGCTTTGCGCCGCCGTACTGACCGCATCACGAGTCCGTTCACAACCCACATCAGGAGGGGGGACTATGGGCCAATTCTGTCATGTCTTGCTTGCTGCTGCGCTGACGCCGCTGGCTGCGACGCCCTCGGCGCTGGCACAGGATACCAACAACGCGGCCGTCTACGCGGTGAGCTATATCGAGGTCATGCCGACGGCGACGAGCCAGACGCCGGGCTTGCTCAAGCTCTTGGCCGATGCGACTCGCAAGGAGGCGGGCGTCCTACGCTTCGAGGCGCTCCAGCGCACGGTGCCATCGAATCACTTTGCGCTCCTCGAGGTCTGGAAGGACCAGCAGGCGCTCGACGCGCACACGGGTGCTGCGCACACCAAGCAATTCCGCGATCGGTTGCAGCCACTGCTCGTTGCCCCGGTCGATGAGCGGCTGTGTATTGCGATGGAGGTCGGCGCGATCGAGGCGGCCCGCGGCGCCCGCGCACGCTATGTGATAACCCACGTCGATATCGGTCCGCCGAATCCGGCGAACCGGGACAATGCCATCCCCGTGCTCAAGGCATTCAGCGCCACGTCACGCCAGGAGGCGGGCAACCAGCGCTTTGACCTGCTGCAGCAAAAAATGCGCACCAACCATTTCGAGGTCGTCGAGGTCTGGAGGGACCAGAAATCCGATAACGCCCATGAGCTCGCCGCCCACACCAAGGAATTTCGCGTCAAGCTCGCGCCGGTGATCGGCGCGCTCTACGACCAGCGCTGGTACAAGGCGCTTTGACAGCACTTCCGCAAGTTTGGATCACGGAGCCCTGGAAAATCGCGATTGTCGGCAGGATGATCCGCTCACCCCGCCAGCGCCGCGAGGATCCGCGCCCAGCTCCGGGTGCCCTTGTGGAAGCTTGTGAGATCGTATTTCTCGTTCGGCGAATGCACGCGGTCATCGTCGAGTGCGAAGCCGACCATGATCGTGTCCATGCCAAGGACGCGCTTGAAGTCGCCAACGATCGGGATCGAGCCGCCCTCGCCCACCGTCACCGCCTTCTTGCCCCACTCCTCGGAGAGCGCGGCGCGCGTCTTCGCCAGCATCGGATTGTCGAAGGGAAGCTCGATCGCGGGCGCGCTGCCGAAATTGGCGAACTCCACCTTGCAGTCGATCGGCAACCGCGCATGTACGAAGGCCCGGAAGGCGTCGCGGATCTTTTGCGGGTCCTGCGCCCCGACCAGTCGGAACGACACCTTCGCCATCGCCTGGCCAGGGATCACGGTCTTCGCGCCCTCCCCCGTATACCCGCCGATGATGCCATTGATCTCGGCGGTCGGGCGGGTCGCGATCTGCTCGATCAGCAGGCGGTCCTTCTCGCCTGCGGGCGCCTTGAGGCCGACGCCACCGAGAAAATCCTCGGGCGTGAGCCCGAGGCCGGTTAGGTCAGCCTTGATGTCGGGCGGGAGTTCCTTCACGCCGTCGTAGAAGCCCGGGAGGGTGACGCGCCCGCCGTCGTTGTGCAGCGCGGCGAGAACGCGCGCGAGAACGCGCAGCGGGTTCTGCGCGGCGCCGCCGAAAATGCCGGAATGCAGGTCGCGGTCTGCACAGGTGAGTTTCACCTCCTCATAGACGAGGCCGCGCAGCGAGGTGGTGATCGCGGGCGTCGACGGATCCCACATGCTGGTGTCGCAGACGAGCGCAAGATCGAGGCGGAACTCGTCGGCGTTCTCGCGCACGAAGCCGAAGAGATGGTTCGAGCCGCACTCCTCCTCGCCCTCGATCATCATGGTGATTGGCAGCGGCAGCGCGCCCGTGACCGCTTTGAAGGCGCGGCAGGCTTCGACGAAGGTCATCACCTGGCCCTTGTCGTCGCAAGCGCCGCGCGCGACGATGATCTTGCGGCCGTCGGGAAGCGTCGCGATCCGCGGCGCGAACGGCGGCGCCTCCCACTGATCGAGGGGATCGACCGGCTGCACGTCGTAATGGCCGTAGAACAGGACCCGCGGGGCTTGTCCGTTCTCCCGCCCGTTCCCGCCCTTGCCGATCACGACCGGATGGCCCTGGGTTTCGCGCAAGCTGGTGTCGAAACCTAGGCTCGCTAGATCCCGGGAGACGAATTGGGCCGCCGTCTTGCATTGGTCCTTATAGGCCGGATCGGTCGAGATCGACTGAATCTTCAGGAACTCGAATAATCGCGCGAGACTCTTGTCAAGGTCGGCGTCGATCCGGTCAAGGACGGCGGGAAGGGCTTGCGAAGGACTCATGTGTGGCCTCGATGGTCTGTTGGCGCGCGCGATCCCAGTATCCTTGGATGACGCGCGGCGAGCAATGTGTCGAAAGGACCTGTGTCGCCCGTCCCAATGGGGTGGCCGCGTTGGTCACGCCACCGCTTCGTTCCAGTCCTGGTTCACGCTTAGGCCGGCTCTTCGCTCGGCGGTGCTCGATCTCGCATTTCAGTTGTTCGATCAAAGCCGAATGCGCATGTGCTGGCGTCCACTTGCGCGAACGCATTCCGCTTCGATGCGGGAGCGGACACGCAACACACACTGATGCACGAATGCAACGCCTGGCGACATTCGATCGGGCGCGCCCTTGCGCGGCGGTCTCCAGCTTGTTTTTTTCAACGGCTGCCGGCCATTATATGGTTAATGCCGCGCATACGGGGCTGGTGAGGGGCAGATGGACGAGCTCATCGGGCGTCTCGTCGCCAGTGTTGGCGTCGACCGGGCGGCCGCTGAAACGGCCGTTGGCATTATTCTGCAATTCCTACTCAAGGAGGGTCCGGCGGACAAGGTGCAGAGTCTCATCGACAAGTTGCCCGGCGCCAACGCGGCGATCGAGAACGCACCAACCGATACCAATTCCGGCGGCCTGTTCGGCGGCGGCGTGATGGCTGCCGGCAGCCGCATGATGGCCGCGGGCCTGAGCATGAGCGAGGTCCAGAGCGTCACCCGCGAGACCATCGCCTATGCACGTGAGAAAGTCGGGGAGGACGCTGTTGGCGAGATCGTCGGCGCGATCCCCGGCCTCGGCCAGTTTGTCTGACGCTGGGCAGGAAGCGGACGGCTGGCGAGGGAGCTGAGGAGAATTCGATGTCCTACCCCATCACCGCGATCGAGGGACTCGATGCGGATGACGCCAAGACGCTCAAATCGGTCGGGATCAGAACGACCGCGAAGCTCCTGGAACAGGCGCAGAGCCCGAAAGGGCGCAGGATCCTCTCCGCGAAAACCGGACTGAGCGAGAAGGTTCTGCTGCACTGGGCCAACTGTGCCGACCGCATGCGCATCAAAGGCATGGGCAGAGGATACTCGTCGCTCTTGCACGCGGTTGGCGTCGACACCGTGCGCGAACTCCGCTTCCGTAAGCCCGCCAACCTGGCCAAGGCCATGGCCGAGGCCAATGCGAAGCGTAAGCTGGTCAGGTTTCTGCCCTCCGAGAAGCTGATCGTGCGCTGGGTCGAGCAGGCAAATAAGCTTCCGCTGAAGATCACCTATCGCTGAATTCACCCTCCGTCGATGTCGCAGGCGCCGCTTGACACCCCTGCTTGGGGCGGCGCAAAGCCACAGCTATGAGCCTGCCTCGCCAATCCTTTTCCACCTCCCGGAGCGCCAGCAAGGACGTGCCCCATGTGCTCGGCCGCCTTATGGCTCTCGGCCGCCCGGTCGTGATGGGCGTCCTCAACGTGACGCCCGACTCCTTTTCTGACGGCGGCCGTTTTCTTGAGCCGGAGCGCGCGATCGAGCAAGCCCGCCGCATGGTCGCAGACGGGGCGGATATCGTCGATATCGGCGCCGAATCCACCCGCCCCTATGGTGGCGCGGTGGCGGTGCCGATCGAGGAGGAAATCCGCCGGCTCCAACCCGTGCTTCCGGCCGCGGCAGCGCTCGGCACGCCGGTGTCGATCGATACCATGAAGGCGCCCGTGGCAGAGGCGGCGCTCCTCGCCGGCGCTAGCATCGTCAACGACGTATGGGGCCTCCAGCACGATCCTGACATGGCACGCGTGGTCGACGAAAACTCGGCACCGGTCGTTATCATGCATAACCGCGAGGCCATTGATCCCGCGATCGACATCATGGCCGACATCGCGACGTTCTTTTCCCGCTCGCTTCTCATCGCCGAGCGCGCTGGCATCGCGCATGACAACATCGTGCTCGACCCTGGCATCGGCTTCGGCAAGACGCCCGAGCAAAGCATCACCGCCATTGCGCGCCTGGCGGAACTTGAATCCTTCGGCCTGCCGCTCCTTGTCGGCGCCTCGCGCAAGCGTTTTATCGACCGCGTCTCGCCTGCCCCGCCCCACCAGCGCCTGGGCGGGTCGATCGCAAGCCACCTCATCGCGGTCGCCAACGGTGCCACCATCGTGCGGACCCATGACGTCGCCGAGACCGTGCAGGCGCTAAAGGTCGCAGCCGCCATTCGAGGCGCGCGATGAGCGACGTCGTATTCGTGACCGGGCTCCTTATCCACGCTCATCACGGCGTCATGGAGCACGAGTCCAAGGTCGGCCAGCGCTTCATCCTCGATCTGGAACTGTCGATCGAGCTTAAGGAGGCAGCGCGTTCGGACAAGCTCGCGGACACGGTGTCCTACACCGCGATTGTCGAGACCGCGAGCCGCGCCTTCACCGCGCGGAGCTACAAACTGGTCGAAGCCGCCGCCGGCGCAGTGGCGGAGGCCATCCTGGCGGCCTTCGCGCGGACTGTCTCGGTGCGGGTGACAGTGCACAAACCGCAGGCGCCGATCGCCGCCACCTTCGCCGATGTCGGCGTGACCCTTGTGCTCACCCGCCATGGCTGAGGCGCTGATTGCGCTCGGCGGCAATGTCGGAAATGTCCGCGACACGCTTGAGCGCGCAATCGCAAGATTTTGCGACGGAACCGAGGTGCGGCTCAGCGCCCGCTCGTCGGATTATCGCACCCCTCCTTGGGGGATCGCGGACCAGCCATCATTCGTCAACCTCTGCATCATGGTCGAGACGAGCCTCTCGCCGCACGCGCTCCTCGCGCGCGCTCAGAAGGTCGAGCGCGCCTTCGGCCGCGACCGCGGCAAGGAGCGGCGCTTTGGGCCGCGAACGCTCGATATCGACATCCTCACCTATGGCGATATCTCGCTCGACGAGGCTGACCTCACCTTGCCGCATCCACGCCTGTTCGAGCGCGCCTTCGTGCTGGTGCCGCTCGCGGAGATCGCGCCTGAACGGGTGATCTCGAACACCCGTGTCCGCGATGCGCTGGCCAGGGTCGATGCGACCGGCATCGAGAAACTGCCGCCGTAGCGGACTCAAACCCTTCCCCGCAAGCGGGAAAGAGATCACGCTGCGGCGCAATGTTGGATTGGCCCGCCTCCCTGGCCATGGCATTTTGGTCCTATGCGCGACGCGCCCGCCGACGACCTGCCGCTGGCCGCTGAGTTTCCGGCCGCGACCTATGCCCAATGGCGCCAGCTCGCCGAGCGCGTGCTCAAGGGCGCGCGGTTCGAGGAGCGGCTGGAGAGCAGGACTTCGGATGGCCTTACGATCGAGCCGCTCTATCCTCGGGCGCGGGAGGCGCGCCACGTCGCCGGCCGTCACCCGGGCGCACGCTGGCAAATACTCCAGCGCATCGATCATCCAGACCCCGCCGCCGCCAACGCGCAGGCGCTCCACGAACTCGAACACGGCGCGAGCGGACTCGTCCTCGTCGCGGCCGGCTCAGTCGGCGCCCACGGCTACGGAATCACGATGTCGCCCAGCGCAATCGAGTGCGTGCTCGACGGCATTCAACTCGACGCCAGCCTGTCGCTCGAGCTTGATCTTGCTCCCGATTCGACTGCGACGGCCGCGACGGTGCACTCGCTGCTGGAACGCCGAGGCATCGCGCCGCAAGCAACCGACATTCGGTTCGGCACCGATCTCGTTGGTACAGGTCTTTGGCGGCCTCCCGAAGCCATTGCCAAGCTGAGAGAGGACTTGCTCTCGCGCTTCTCCTTCATGGGTTTCAAGGCCGCACTGGCGGCGGATGGGCGCATCGTGCATGCCGCTGGCGGAACCGAGGCGCAAGAGCTCGCCTTCGTCCTCGCCAACGCAGTGGCCTTCCTGCGCATGTTCGAGCCCATGATCGGGCTTGCAGAGACGCGCGACCTCCTCTTCTTCCGGCTGGCAGCCGATACCGACCAGTTCGTGACCATTGCCAAGTTCCGCGCCTTGCGCAAGCTTTGGGCGCGGGTCGAGGAGGCTTGCGGCCTCGCTCCCAAGCCGGCCTTCGTCAGAGCCGAAACCGCTTGGCGAATGATGACCAAGCGAGACCCGTGGATGAACGTCGTGCGCACGACGATCGCCGCCTTCGCTGCCGCTGCCGGCGGCGCCGATGCGATCACGGTATTGCCGTTCACGCTCGCGCTCGGTTTGCCTGACCAGTTCGCGCGGCGGATCGCGCGCAACACCCAGCTCGTGCTGCTCGACGAGGCCGCCCTCGCACGCGTTGCCGATCCGGTGACCGGCACCGGCTGGGGCGAGGATTTGACCGACCGGCTGTGCCGCTCGGCATGGACGCTGTTCCAGGAGATCGAAGCCGCCGGCGGCGCCACGGCCGCGCTTGAACGCGGCCTGATCCAGGCCAAGGTCAAAGCCGCGCGCGCCGCGCGCGAGCGCGCAGTGGCAACGCGCCACGATGCGCTCGTCGGCGTCAACGAATTCCCGCATCTCGATGAGGCGCCGGTCTCGGTGCTCGATGCAGCGCCGATCGCCGCGCCATCGCCACGCGCCGGGATCGAGCCGATGCCGCCGATTCGGCTTGCCGAGCCATTCGAGGCGCTGCGCGACCTCTCCGACCGCCGGCGCGCAGCGACCGGCGCGCGGCCGAGGATTTTCGTCGCCCATCTCGGCTCGCCCGCCGATTTCGCCGCCCGGTCGACCTTCGCCAGGAATTTCTTCGCGGCCGGCGGTATCGAGGCGGTCGGCGATGACGCCTCCGCAAGCCGTGACGAGATGATCGCCGCCTTCAAGAGCTCGGGCGCCAAGCTTGCCTGCCTGTGCTCATCGGACCGAGTTTACGCCCGCGAAGCCGTGGAGGCCGCGCAGGCGCTCAACGCGGCGGGCGCCCGCCACCTCTATCTCGTCGGCCGTCCCGGAAGCAGCGAGACGACATTCAAGCAGGCCGGCATCGAGACATTCATCCATGCCGGCTGCGACGCGCTCGCGATTTTGCAGTCCGCAAATCAGCGATGCGAGTGATCGATCTGCCATTGGCGGCAGCGAAGTGCTGCGGGGTCAGGACCTGGCGACGCCCGAGCTCGCGCATGATATTTAGGGGTGGATCATTTTGCCTTCCCGCAAGCGGGGAGAGGGCGAAGAGGAACGCGAAGCCATGAGCCGCATTCCCGACTTTGCACGCGTCGATTTTTCCGATGTCGCCCTATCGGCCACGCCGGACCACGCCGAGCCGTGGCTCACGCCCGAAGGCATCGCGGTGAACCCCATCTATGGCGCAGACGACGTCGCCGGCCTCGACTTCCTCGACACCTATCCCGGAATTCCGCCTTATCTGCGCGGCCCCTACCCGACCATGTACGTCACCCAGCCCTGGACGATCCGGCAATATGCCGGTTTCTCCACGGCCGAGGAGTCGAACGCCTTCTACCGGCGCAACCTTGCGGCCGGGCAGAAGGGGCTCTCCATCGCCTTCGATCTCGCCACCCACCGCGGCTACGACTCCGACCATCCGCGCGTCGCCGGCGATGTCGGCATGGCTGGGGTGGCGATCGACTCGATCTACGACATGCGCACGCTGTTCGCCGGCATCCCGCTCGGGGAAATGTCGGTGTCGATGACCATGAACGGCGCCGTGCTGCCCGTGCTCGCGCTCTACATCGTCGCCGCCGAGGAGCAGGGCGTAGCGCCGGAAAAACTCGCGGGCACGATCCAGAACGACATCCTCAAGGAGTTCATGGTCCGCAACACCTATATCTATCCGCCCGGGCCGTCGCTGAAGGTCATCTCCGACACCTTCGCCTTCACGGCCGCGCACATGCCGAAGTTCAACTTTCATGGAGGTGGCGAAGCAGCGGGCGGCCCGCATGCTGTGGGCGAAGCTGGTCAAGGCCTTCGAGCCGAAATCGGAGAAGTCGCTCGCGCTGCGGGCGCACACGCAGACATCGGGCTGGTCGCTCGCCTCGCAGGACGTGTTCAACAACCTGGTGCGCACCACGATCGAAGCCATGGCGGCGACCCAGGGCGGCACCCAATCGCTGCACACCAATGCGCTCGACGAGGCGCTCGCGCTCCCGAGCGATTTTTCGGCGCGCATTGCGCGCAATACGCAGCTCGTGCTGCAGCGGGAGTCGGGCACCACGCGCGTCATCGACCCCTGGGGCGGCTCGTGCTATGTGGAGCGGCTCACCTATGAGCTGGCGAAGCGGGCGTGGGGCCACATCCGGGAAGTCGAGGAGCTGGGCGGCATGGCCAAGGCGATCGAGGCCGGCCTGCCCAAGCTGCGGATCGAAGAGGCCGCGGCAAAAACCCAGGCCCGCATCGACTCGGGCCAGCAGGCGATGATTGGGGTCAATATCCATCGCCCGGAGAGCGAGGCCCCGGTCGAGCTGCTCAAGGTCGACAACACGGCGGTGCGGCAGTTGCAGGTCGACAAGCTTCTCCGCCTCAAGCGCGAGCGCGATCCGAAGCAAGTGGAAGAGACGCTTGCCGCGCTCACGCGCAACGCCGCCGGTGGCAACGGCAACCTGCTTGCGCTCGCGATCGACGCCGCGCGGGCGAAGGCCACGGTCGGCGAGATCTCATCGGCGTTGGAAAAGGTCTTTGGCCGCCACCGGGCGGAGATCAAGGCGATCGCGGGCGTCTACAAGCGGGAGGTCGGCATGGCCGGTTCCATCGAGCGGGTGCAGAGACTCGTCGCCGCGTTCGCGGAGAACGAAGGCCGCCGGCCGCGCATCCTGGTCGCCAAGATCGGCCAGGATGGCCATGACCGCGGGCAGAAGGTGATCGCGTCGGCCTTCGCCGATCTCGGCTTCGACGTCGACATCGGCCCCTTGTTCGCGACCCCCGAGGAGGCGGCGCGCCAGGCGGTCGAGAACGACGTGCACATCCTCGGCGTCTCCTCGCTCGCCGCCGCCCATCTCACGCTGGTACCCGAGCTCAAGGCCGCGCTCGAGCGGGAGGGCCGCGGCGACATCATGATCGTGGTCGGTGGCGTCGTGCCGCCGCAGGACTACGAGACGCTCAAGCGCGCCGGCGCCGAGGCGATCTTCCCGCCCGGCACCGTGATCGCGGACGCGGCCGGCGAATTGGTGAAGTCTCTCAACCGGAGGCTCGGACACGGGCGGGAGGCGGCGGAGTAGCCCCTTGGATGAGCTCTCGCTCATATCGAAGACGGCTGTGCGACCAGCCCAAAAACGCCATGCCCCGCTTCTGCGGGGCATGTACGTCAGTCGATAAAACCCGGTGAGAGCAAACGACGACCTTCACCTCGCCGCGTTCTCGCTCACGTCGCGCTTGTCGATGAGCGGGCGCACGTGGCGGATCATGTGGTCGCCGACGATGGCATGCGCTTCGGCGGTCGGGTGGATCGCCCCGCTGTAGAGGCCCGCATAGGCAGGCTGCAGGATGTCGAAGGGCGAAACCCCCTCGCGGTGGGTATTGGCGGCGAGGAAGGCGTCGTTCGGGGTGCGGAAGAGCCGCCAGTGGTGGGCATAGGTCAGCGTCCCGACCGGCGAGAAGGGCTTCCATTCGTCGCCAGTCGCGGTCTTGCGCGGCACGCGCATGTTGACGCCGTCGACCAGCGAGCGCTTGGGATCGCGCGCGCACATCCCGCGCTTGGTGAATTCGGGGATGTGGTCGGTCACCAGCGTGAAGCCGGTGCCGGCGCCGGTCGCGAGGTTCGCTGGGCAGCTGTGGCCCTTGGTGCTGGCGATGCATTCGAGCCGGCCGAGGAAATCGCGCAGGAAGTCGGCGGTCTCCTGCAGGCGCTGCTTGCTGAGCTTGAGGCCGGGATGCACGTCGAGCCCAAGGGTGGGCTGCGACCCGCACAGCGCGCCGGTCTCGTCGTACTGGATCGGCTCGTAGGTAGATTGCAGCACCCGGGCCGGAGAGACGCCGAAACCCTCCTGCAGCGCATCCTTGAGCGCCTTCATGCGCTCGTCGAGGACTTCCATGTAGACGCGCGACACCTGCGGGCTGAAGCGGATC
>WNGQ01003942.1_pt1 | contig 14861 bp, 14 predicted proteins | sample 5407661 | NCBI WGS metagenome assembly WNGQ01 (sample SAMN13153382, study PRJNA577476) | soil metagenome | isolation source: 60 cm soil or saprolite under Garry oak tree replicate 2 | place: USA:California | collected 2016-06-15 | reverse complement strand
CCCAGTTGTCGTACGTCAAAAAGATCGCGATCGGGAAAGGTGTCGTCGTTCCCGACGAGGCCAAGGCTAACTCGGCTGCAATGGCCGCGTGGATTGACTCGAACAAAGGGTCGAAGCGCCGCAAGAGCGGTCGAGACACCGCCCAAAAGCCGGCAAGGTCACTTGCGCCACGATCGACGACTCCAAAGAAGAACTCCCGGAAACGCAAGCCTGCTGCCACGGCTGCATCGACGACCGCCCAAGCGGAGTCGGCAACAGAGACGCCGCTGCGGATTCCCTACGGCAACAAGGATATCGCCCTGAAGCTTGGTGCCCGATATCGCCAAGGTGGCTGGTATGCCCCGCCGGGTGTCGATCTTGCGGCGTTCGGCGAACGCGGATGGCTCTGAAGTCAGTGGCCATATTTGTCGGCTGCCCAAAGAGGTCTCTCTGCTCTGGAAATTGCTCATCGCGTGGTTCCGGTCCGTGTCCAGCCATTGTGAAGCCGGATTCATTCGTCTACGATCGTTTGCATGCAAACGAATATTTCAACTTGATCCCGCGGCCAGGCCGCGCTCAAGTTTGGCACTGACGAAGCGGAAAGGACCCCCCATGGCGCATGACGCCCCACAGGCCACCGGCCCCAGCAAGCTGGTGATCCGCAATATCGGCCTGTTGCTCTCCGGGGCGCTGGAGAAACCGATCCTCGATGCGGATACGATCGTCGCCGTCAACGGCAAGATATCGGCGATCGGGCGCTTCAAGGATGTCGACACCGAGCATGCGACCACGACAGTCGATGCGCACGGCACCACGGTGGCGCCCGGCCTGATCGACAGCCATGTCCATCCCGTCGCCGGCGACTGGACCCCGCGGCAGAACCAGATCAACTGGATCGACAGCTATCTGCACGGCGGCGTCACCACCATGATCTCCGCGGGCGAGGTGCACATGCCCGGCCGGCCGCGGGATGTCATCGGCCTCAAGGCGATGGCGATCTTCGCGCAGCGCTCGTTCTGGACGCTCCGCCCCGGAGGGGTGAAGGTGCATGCCGGCGCCCCCGTGATCGAAAACGAGATGGTCGAGGATGATTTCAAGGAATTGGCCGCGGCGGGCGTCAAGCTGCTCGGCGAGGTGGGCCTGGGCGGCGTCAAGGACGGGCCGACCGCGCGCAAGATGGTCGCCTGGGCGCGCAAATACGGCATCCAGAGCACGATCCACACCGGCGGTCCGTCGATCCCCGGCTCCGGCCTGATCGACAAGGACGTGGTGCTGGAGGCTGACACCGACGTCATAGGCCACATCAATGGCGGCCACACGGCCCTCCCCGACGGCCAGATCCGCTGCATCTGCGAGGGCTGCAAACGCGGGCTCGAGCTCGTTCACAATGGCAATGAGCGTTCGGCGCTGTTCACGCTGCGCACCGCGCGCCAGATGGGCGATCTCAACCGCATCATCCTCGGCACCGATGCGCCGGCGGGCTCCGGCGTGCAGCCGCTCGGCATCCTGCGCATGATCGCGATGCTGTCCTCGCTCGGGGACGTGCCGGCCGAAATCGCGTTCTGCTTTGCGACCGGCAACACCGCGCGCATGCGCGCGCTCGATTGCGGCCTGGTCGAGATCGGCCGCGCGGCCGATTTCGTGATCATGGACAAGGCGCAGCATTCGCCCGGCAAGACCCTGCTCGACAGCGTGCAGCTCGGCGACCTCCCCGGAATCGGCATGACCATCATCGACGGCATCGTGCGCACCCAGCGCAGCCGCAACACCCCGCCGGCGACCAAGGTGCCGGAGATCGTCGGGCATTAGAGAGAGTCGATCCAAACAGGGTTCGCGGACAGGAGGTCGGTGTCGGCAAGTTGCGCGCAGCTTCGTGAAGTTGGAACCCATCACAATCGACGGGACCGGAGTCGTCCTTCGTCGATCACCATGTAGCGACCGAACAGATCGTCGCCGTATCGCTCAATCGCCGCAGCCAAGCGTGCGACCTTCAATACGGAATTCTCCGGGGCAAGCCGCATCAACACAACACCGGGCACCTCGCGTTCGCGCCGAAAAACAAGCTCGCCAAAATCCTTGTCTTCCGTCAGCAGGAGCCGCTTCTCGTGCCGTGCGAGCGATATGACATCCGTGTCACTCAAGCCAGCGGCAAACTCCCGCCACATAGAGCACGTTGTGACCGCAACTCCGGAGATAGGCGACCAAGGGCGCCCCACGCATTCGTCCGCTAGCCAAAGCATCCATTAGCCATAGACGATATCTTCATCGGCGAGATAATCCGCCGCAAAGGCCTGAGCCGCATGGATATCGTCACGCGTCAGCCGCGGGTGATCAGCGATAATGGCCTCTGGCGACATACCGGCGCCGAGTTTGCGTAAGACCAGCTCAACCGGAACGCGGGTACCGCGAACAACCGGCTTGCCGCCCATGATATCGGGGTTCACTTCAATACGCTGGTAGGGCATGGCATCCTCTTGGCTCGATCAAACAAGTATAGCAGAGTGCCCTGTATTTTTCAGCGCGCCCGCCCACCTGTGTCAATCGACGTTTGCGCGTCCGCCCACCTGGAGGGTGCCGGAGGTCGTCGGACATTAGACTAGAGTCCGTTTGGGCCCAACGGGTTTCACATCCGTGGAGCCGACCACGCATGCGCGCTCGCACTTGCGATCGCCGTCGTCATGGAGGAAAAGGCACCCGTCGAAGCTTACAGGCCCGCCGCACGATGACATCACGCCTAGCCATTCTGCTCTTGTTCGCGCTGCCAGTCAGCGGCCTTGCCGCTGCCGCAGCGTCGCCCGCCGAGAGGATCTCGGACTTTCGCCTGAAGCACGGCGAAGGACGCGTCACCATGGATGCGACGCTCAACAAGATCGCGCTCGAACAGGCCAGAGCCATGGCTGCGAAGGATACGCTCGATCACGATGCGCAGGGATCGTTCAGTGGGCGGATCGCGCGATCGAAAGCCGGGCGCGCCGCGGAAAATATTGCCTACGGCTATGATAATTTCGACAAAACTCTCGCTCAATGGATTGCCTCTTCAGGACATCGAAAGAACCTCTTGCTTCACAATGCCTCGCGCATCGGTGTCGCCAGTGCAACGAGCGCCAGCTCTCATCGCATCTATTGGGCGATGGAGATCGCCGGCGACTATGAGCCGCGGCGGATCACCGCCAGCAAGCAGGCACGGCCTGAAACAAAAAGGAAATCGGCGATCCAATCCTGCCGCGTCCACGTCCTCGGCCTCTGCCTCTAATCCGCCCACTCGGTCCGGCGACGCCACTCTGCCCGGCGGCCAGGTGCCGGAGATCGTCGGGCGTTACAGAATCGCGACGCAAATCAAAAATCCGTTGATTTCCAGGCGGACGCACGGACGCTAAAACGCGTTTGCACGCACCTGGGCGCGCTTCGATCCAGGTCTTGTTGGCTGAAAGCAAAGGACGATCCTGATGCAGCCGAACCATCTGCCCGCGCTAGGGCCTCGATACTGGACCGCGCTTTGCCTTGCGAGCATCTTCGGCGCCAATATGGGCGACCTGTTCGCGCGGAACCTCGGCCTCGGCCACGTCGGCGGCCTGCCGTATCTGGCGATCGCGATGATCGTCGTGGTGGTCGCCGAACGCTTCGACCGGATGCGGCATCAAATCTATTATTGGATCGCCATCATCATCGTCAGAACGGCAGCGACCAACTTCGCGGATTTCGCGGCCGGTGATATGAAACTGCCGAGAGTCTGGGTGATGGCGGCGCTCACGGTCCTTCTCGCCGCCGCGATATGGACCAGTTGGCAATTCGCGTGGCGCCGGCTCGAGACCAAGTCCGACAATGTGCTTCGCGCCGACCTCGGCTACTGGATCAGCATGTTCATTGCCGGGACATTGGGGACCGTCATGGGCGACTTCTGCTCCCACAATATGGGCCTCGGCGACGCCGGAGCCGCCGCCCTGCTCTCGCCCATCGTGGCCGTGCTGTTCCTGATCGGGCAGCGCGGAGCGCTGCTTCTGCTGCCGTTCTATTGGCTGACGGTGGTTGCCATCAGGGCGGCGGGCACCTCGGTCGGCGATTTCATCTCGGGTCGACACATGCTCGGGCTACCCATGAGCACAGCCGTCACCGGCGCCCTGTTCATAGCGCTTCTCGTGCTCTGGAGGGAGGTCGCGCGATCGGAACGTGCGGCGGTGGTGGCTTCATAGCACATGTCGGGCATTGACGAACGAGCGTGCCGCAGCGCTACTGCCCGTCGATCGAAAAGGCCAACAGCACGTTGCCGGGCGCGGTGCCGAAATTGGCGTAGCCGGAATTGACATAGAGCATGCCGCCGACGACGACGGCGCCCGGCCCGTCGAGCGAGCCGCCATGCGCGGCCACGCCGTTCACGGTGCTGTAGGGCTTCGCCGTGTCCACGTCCCAGATGATCTCACCGGTCGATGCCGCGTAGGCGCGAAGGTGACCATCGAGTCCGCCCGAGAACACTACGCCGGGGATCGCCGTGACGGCGGCCGATTGTCCGGGACTGCAGCCCGGCACGTCGTGGCAGCCTGGATGCGGCGTATGCCAGACCACCTCGCCGGTCGCGAGTTTGAGCGCGTACATGCCGCCGCCGCGGCCGGGATCGGGCGCGAGGCTCGGTCCGAAAATCGACTTCTGCGCGCCTGGCGTGCCCTCCGCCGCGAGGTGAAGCGCGAGGTCCGAGACCGCGACATAGACGTTGTCCTGATCGATCGCCGAGCCCCATTGCACGCCGCCGAGCGTACCGCCGCGGCCAACCCGGCGCTGCCAGAGGATCGCGCCCTGCCGGTCCGGATCGATCGCATGCACCATCCCCGATTTCTGACCGGCGATCAGCATGCGCTTGCCATCCGGCAAGTTCACCAGGATGGGCGACGAGCCGAAATCGAGGTCAGGTCCTTTCGCCTCGGGACAGTTGGTGCGGTCCCCGCCGCTGCAGGCGACGGTATAGGCATCGCCCGCCGTCATCTGGCGCGACCAGGCGAGTTCGCCGCTCTCCATGCGAAAGGCAATGAACGCATCCGAGGTGTCGGCAGGCGGATCGGAATAGCTATCGCCTGATGTCACATAGACCATCCGCCGATCGAGATCGATCGTCGGCGACGACCAGATCGCAGCGCCCGACGGTCCCCAGAGCTGAGTGCCCATGGCATTCTTGCGGACCGGCGCTGGAGTCTGGGGGATCGTATAGCCCTGCCACGAGATCTTCCCGGTCGCAGCCTCGAGCGCGACCACGCTGCCGCGAAAGCTGCAGCACGGATAGTTGGGGCTCGAACCGCTCGCCTCCTCGAACGAAGACACCGGCACGTAGAGCACGCCACCGGCGAGCGTGGGCGCGCCACTGATCACCGCCGCGGGATGGGCTTCGACATCCGTCTTCCAGCGCAATTCCCCGGTCACGGCGTCAATCGCGTAGGCATTGCCGCGCTGATCGCCGAAATAGGCCGACCAGCCGTCTCCGCTCCTGGCGATCGTGATCGCCGAACGCACCCCGACCCAGGCATCGAAAACCCAATGGGTGCAGCCCGTGCGCGCATCGAGCGCATAGACCTTGCCGCTCTGGCTGCCGACGAAGAGCTGTCCGCCCATCAGCGTCGGCTGTGCCTGGGCACGGGTGGCGCCCGGAAAGCCGAAGGCCCATTTCAGTTTGAGGCGCGGCACATCCTCCGCAGCGAGCCCTGCCATCGCGGCCGGCTGGAAGCGGTGCTGCGACAGGTCCACGCCCCAGCCGTTCCAGTGCGGCTGCGAAAGCGGATCATCAAATGATGCGGATGCGTTCGTGCAAGCGCCGTTCGACGAAGCCGTGTCCGAGGCCACTGCCGCGCCGGCCACGAAGCGGCTCAGACCGTCGAGTTGCGCGGTCGAGAGACCCTGGCCCTGCGCGCTCATGCTGCCGGACCGCAGCGCGGCCAAAACCCTGTCCGGCGACATCTGCCGGAGCGTCGCGAGACCGGGCGCGCGAGTGGCGCCATTTTCGTGGCAGGTGGCGCAGCGCTCGCGATAAATCGCCTCGCCTTCTCCGCCCGATTGCGCGTCTGCGGGAACGGCGGCAGCCAGAACCAACACCGCGGCAGCGAAAACGGGCAGTAGCGCGTCGAGCTTTCCCAAGGCGGATCGGCCGCGGGCAGGCGGCAGGGCTCTCTTTGTCTGCGACATGACCCGCCCTCCCCGACCGGCTGCTGCCGGAGTTCCACTCGCCACCGATCGGAAGTGCCGCCGATCCGCTGATGGTACCACCTTACGGGCAATTGCTCCCAGCTGAATCATCAGAGTTGTGTAAGGTAGATCACACTCGTTCATCCAAAGCTGATGTACCCTAACGGGGTAGGGCCGCTTACGAGGTCGCGGCAATACACGGTGCTTGGCTCCTCCCGCCAAGGGCCACTTGGAGCCGTCAGGGTTTCAAACTCGGCGGCTCCCTCTTTCTTTTTGTTCGGACCCACGTCGCCGGTCCTGCCTGGGAATGGGATAGAAGCGTTGCTTGCTTCCACTTCGCCGGGAACTCACGCGTGCGCGACGCTCTTCCCCGCAAGCACGATCCCGGCCGGAAACAGCCGCTGCTTGCCCGTGCGGACGCCTTTGTAGTTGTCGAGGAAATCGAATGTTCCCTCGCGCAATTCCATGATCGCCAAATCCGCGGGCGCGCCGACATTGAGCGTGCCGCGGTCATCGAACGACGGGAAAACGCGCGCGGCGTTCACGGTGGCGCAGGCGATGATCTGGCTGAGCGGCATGCCGAACATGATGAATTTCGACATCACATTGGGCAAATCCACGACGCCGCTGGTTTTCGACATCACGTTCCAGTCGGTGGAGAACGTATCCGGCCAGAGGCCCTGCCTGGTCGCCTTTTCCACCGTGGCCCAATCGAAGTGATCGGCGACCCCGTTGCCGAAGTCGAACACAACGCCGCGGCGACGCGCGGCCATCACCTCAGGGATCAGCACGCCCTTGTCGTCGAGAATGCCGTTCGTTCCCGGCGCGTACATGTGGGTGACGATGTCGCCACGCTTGAGAAGTGCGAGGATGGAGCGCAGCGGCGAATAGTTCTGGCCGACATGGATCATGACCGGAAGATTGAAGGGCGCGGCCGCCTCCTGTGCGCGCCGCAACGCCTCGAGATCGTTGGCGCCGGCGACGTTGTTCGACAAGCGCGCCTTGACGCCAACGACGACATCGCGATTGCGCGCGATCGCCCCTAGCGCCAGAGCGACGCTGGCGCTGTTGAGATCGTGCAGCTCGCCTTCGGGCGTGACACCGGTCCGGGCGATGTTCACCAGGATGCGGCCGATTTGCGGTGCGCCGCGGGCAACCGCAGCAACCTGATCGATATTATCCGCGCCGCCCGAGCCGGCGTCGACCCAACAGGTCACGCCATCCTGCAGGCACAACGGCGGCCCTTCCTTGCTTCGGCCGGCATGGGTGTGAATGTCGATCAGGCCCGGCGCGACAATCTTGCCGTGGGCGTCGATCGTCTCGGAGGCGTCAGACGAGATGTCTGCCTCGACCGCCGCGATCCTGCCGCGTACGATCGCCACGTCGCGCACCGCGTCGAACCCCGTCGAGGGATCGATGACGCGCCCGCCTTTGATGAGCAGATCGTAAGTCGCGGCATCGGCTCTGGAGACGTGGCCGAACAGCGCCGCGGCAGCTACGCCGGCGTACACAAACTGGCGTCGGTTCATCATGGTCGATCGCCCCGTGGTGATTGGACCGGAGATGCAATTCAGCGCTCTCTGGCGACGCCAGAGGCCTCACTATTCCACACGCCAAAATAGCGAGCAATATAATACCTGTGGAATTGCGCCTCAACGCAGCTTGTTCAACAGCCCGACCAGTGTCTCGCGTTCCTTCGCATCGAGCGGCGCGAGCGTTTCCCGCGAGATCGCGAGTGCGTTGGGGGCCGCCTTCTCGGCCAATTGCTGGCCGGCGCGGGTCAGGCTGACCAGGAGCCGCCGTCCATCCTCGGGATCGGGACTGGTTTCGGTCAGGCCCCGCGCGCAGAGCCGGTCGATCACGCCCTTGATGGTGGCGACATCCATCGCAGTCAGCCGTCCCAGCTGGTTCTGCGAGCACGGACCGGTCTCGGCGAGCTTGGCGAGCGCCGCCCATTGCGTCGGCGTCAGGTTGATCCCGATGTCGCGGGCGAAGATTGCGGCGTGACGCTGCCAGACCTGGCGCAGGATGAAGCCGATCTGCTCGTCGAGAATGTAGGACGGCCGGGAAGGCTTGATGCTCTTCTTTGCCGTTGCGCCCCTGGCCATTGACCGTCCCCGCCCCTTCCTTCGAATTACAGCGACAGATGCGCGTCGCGGATATCGGGCTGCGCGTCGAGGTCGCCCATGGTGCCGCCGAAGCAGATCCGGCCGCGCTCGATGATATAGGCGCGATCGGAAATCAGCCGCGCGAAATGCAGATTCTGCTCGGAGACCAGGATGCTGACGCCCTCCTGCTTCATGGCGAGGATTGCGTGCACCATCTGCTCCACGATCTTCGGCGATAACCCTTCCGACGGCTCATCCAGCAGCACCAGCGACGGATTGCCCATCAATGTCCGCGCGATGGTGAGCATCTGCTGCTCGCCGCCGCTCATGCGTCCGCCGGACCGGTTGCGCATTTCGGCAAGATTGGGAAACAACGCGAACAGTTTTTCCCGCGTCCAGTGCGGCGCGTTGGGCCGTTGCGGCTGGCGGCCGACCTCGAGATTTTCGTCGACCGTCAAATCCGTGAAGATGCGCCGCTCCTCCGGCACATAGCCCAGCCCGTCGCGAACGATTTCGTGGGTCGGCCGGGCAGACACGTCCTTGCCCTCGAATACGATGCGGCCGCTGCGCTGCGCGACAAGGCCAATGATCGACCGGAAGGTCGTGGACTTGCCGGCGCCGTTGCGGCCGAGCAGCGCCACGACTTCGCCGGCGCCGACCTCGAGCGCGATATCGAACAGGATGTGGGCGGGGCCATAATGGCTGTTGAGGTCCTGGACGGAGAGCTTCATGCGGAAGCTCCCTCACGGTGGCGGGCGTCGTAGACGAGGCCCTCACCGAGATAGACCGCCTGCACATGCGGATCGGCGCGGACCTCCTTGGGCGAGCCCTGCGCAATCAGGGTGCCGCGGTTGAGCACGAGAATCCGGTCGGCATGTTCGAACACGACGTCCATGTCGTGCTCGGTGAAGAGCACGCCGATCGACTGCTCCCGCGCGATCTGTGCGGTGAGCCGCATCAATTCGATGCGCTCGCGCGGCGCCATGCCCGCGGTCGGCTCATCCATCAGAAGAAGTCTTGGCTGATTGGCGAGCGCCACCGCAAGTTCGAGGCGCTTGAGATCGCCATAGGCAAGCTCGCCGCAGGGGCGTTCCGCGTAGGGCCCCATGCCGACCAGTTCCAGAAGCCGGACCGCTTCGGCGGTCGCCACCTTCGCCGTCGAAGCCCAGCAATCGAACAGGCGGCCGCGATGAGAGATCAGCGCCACCTGCACATTTTCACGCACCGTCATGGTCGGAAATGTCGCGGTGATCTGGAACGTGCGCCCGACGCCCATCCGCCAGATCTCGCGCGGCTTCCTGCCCGTGGTCTCGGCGCCGAGCAGGGTGATACGGCCGCTGTCCGGAACGTTCTGGCCATTGAGCATGTCGAAACAGGTGCTCTTGCCCGCGCCATTAGGGCCGATCAGGGCCAGGATCTCGCCGGCGCCAAGCTCGAACGAGACGCCGCGCACGGCATGAATGCCGCCATAGGACTTGGTCAGATCTTGCACCGATAGCAGGACGGGAGTTGAACTCATTCGGCACTCTCGATCGGTGAGGCCATTAGCGATGATTTCGCCGACGCATCGCGGCCTCTGTATCTCAATAACTCCAGCACACCGACGATGCCCTTCGGGAACGCCACGACGATCAGGACGATGAATCCGCCAAGCACGAGTTTTGACAGATCGGTCTGGCTCACGAGCCAGATGTTGAGTGCCTTGTAGACGATCGCTCCGACCACCGGACCTGCGACCGTCTCCACCCCGCCCAGGAGCACCATGACCAGCGCATCGACCGACAGCGAGATCCCGAGATTGTCGGGAAAGACGCTGCCCTTGAGAAAGGCGAACAGCGCGCCTGCGATCCCTGCGACCGTGCCGGCGATGACGAAGGCCGTCCACTGGATGCGCTTGCCGTCGATGCCAACGGCCTCGCTGCGCAACGGCGAGTCGCGCGTTGCGCGGAGCGCATAGCCGAACGGCGAAAACACGATCATGCGCAGCACGGCGACGACGAGCGCGGCAATGCCGAGCGACAGCCAGTAGAAATGCGACGGACTTGCGGCCCATTTTTCCGGCCATACGCCGAGAATGCCGTTGTCGCCGCCGGTCACCTCGATCCATTGGAACGCGATCGACCACACGATCTGCGCAAACGCCAAGGTCAGCATCGCGAAATAGACGCCGGTCAGTTGCACGGCAAAGAAGCCGAACACCGCCGCCCCGAGGCAGCCGAGCAGCGGCCCCAGCGAAAGGCACGCGATCATCGGCAGGCCTGCCAACTTGGCGAGGAATGCGACGCCGTAGGCGCCGAGCCCGAAATAGGCGGCATGGCCGAACGAGGCGAGCCCGCCGACCGCCATCAGGAAATGCAGGCTGGCGGCAAAGATGACGAAGACGGCGATTTCCGATCCCACGGTCAGCGCATAGTTGCCGCTGACGAGCGGCAGCGCGGCTGCCAGCGCGAGCCCCACGATCGCCGCGAGCCGCTCGGTCGAGGTCAGCGGACGCCAGGGGTGCACGGTAAGGCCCGGCGTGCGGCGCGCCGCGGCTTCCGGCTTGCCGAACAGTCCCCAGGGCCGCACGATCAGCACGGCGGCCATCACCAGGAACACCAGGATGATCGAGATCTTCGGAAAAATCAGGATGCCGAACGCGTTCAACTCGGACACCAGCACGGCCGCGACGAACGCCCCGATGATGCTGCCGAGCCCTCCGATCACGACGACGACGAACACCTCGACGATGATGCGCAGATCCATGGCGTGATGCACGGCATCGCGCGGGATCTGCAGCGCGCCGCCGAGCGCCGCGAGGAAGACCCCGAGCGCGAAGACGCTGGTGAACAGCCACTTCTGATTGACGCCAAGCGCGGCCACCATGTCGCGGTCCTGCGTCGCCGCGCGCACCAGCGTTCCCCATCGCGTGCGCTGGAACAGAAGCCACAGAACCCCGAGCACGACCGGGCCAAGCGCGATCAGGAACAGATCATAGCTCGGCACGTTCTGGCCGAAGAAATCCACCGCTCCCTTGAGACCGGGCGCGCGGCGGCCCAAGAGATCGCTCGGGCCCCAGATCAACACCACGAGATCCTCGACCATCAGGGTCAGGCCGAAGGTGGCGAGCAGCTGAAACAGCTCCGGTGCATGATAGATCCGCCGCAACAGCAGCATCTCGATCAGGACGCCGATGGCCGCGACGATCAGCGCAGCCGCGACGATGCCGCCCCAGAACCCGATCACGCCCGAGAACGTCTCGGTCAGGTTGAAGGCGACATAGGCGCCGAGCATGTAGAACGCGCCATGTGCGAAATTGACGATGCGCGTGACGCCGAAGATGATCGACAGGCCCGAGGCGACCAGAAACAGCGACGCTGCGCTCGCCAACCCGGTCAGGAACTGAACGACGTAGAAGGCCATGACGATCCGCTAGCGCATTTTAGCGCGATGGCCTCACCCTTCGAGACGCATCGCTTCGCGATGCTCCTCAGGATGAGGTCTTTCGTCTTTCACCTCTCCCCGCTTGCGGGGAGAGGTCGAAATTCGCGGCAGCGAATTTCGGGTGAGGGGGAATCTCCACGAGTCAAGCCCGTGGATAGAGCCCCTCACCCCGACCCTCTCCCCGTAAGAACGGGGAGAGGGAGAAGAAAGTCCTCGCTTTGTCGCCGCGAGCCTTGCTCTTTCGAGCGAGTCTCACTCCTTCGGACGCATCTTCTCGACTTCGGCGTCCGACGGCAGATAGTCGGAGCCCTTGCGATAGACCGATTCCACCATCACGCCCTTGCTGTCCTTCTGCGCGGTCTTGCCGACGAACGCGCCGAGCGTCGACTGATGATCGAGCTTGCGGAAGGTGATCTCGCCGAATGGCGACGGCACCGATAATCCTTCGGCAGCAGCGATCAGCTTGTCCGGATCGGTCGAGCCCGCCTTGGCGAGGATTGCAGCGGCCGACTTGATGGTCTGGTAGCCGACGATCGAACCGAGCCGCGGGTAGTCGTTGTACTTGGCCTGATAGGCTTTCAGGAACGCGTCGTGCTCCTGCGTCTTGATCGAATACCAGGGATAGCCGGTGACGATCCACCCCTCCGGCGTCTCCTCCTTCAGCGGATCGAGATATTCCGGCTCGCCGGTGAGGAAGGAGACCACCGTGCGGTCCTTGAACAGGCCACGCGTGTTGCCTTCGCGCACGAATTTGACGAGGTCGGCGCCGAAGGTGACGTTGAGGATGGCCTCGGGATTGGCGGCGGCAAGCGCCTGCACCACCGGACCCGCGTCGATCTTGCCGAATGGCGGCCATTGCTCGTCGACCCACTGGATATCGGGCCGCTTCTCCGACATCAGCTTCTTGAACACCGCGACCGCCGACTGGCCGTATTCGTAGTTCGGCGCGATCGTCGCCCAGCGCTTGGCCGGCAGTTTCGCGGCGGCTTCCGCCAGCATCGCGGCCTGCATGTAGTTGGAGGGGCGCAGGCGGAAGGTGTAGCGGTTGCCCTTCGACCAGGTGATGGCGTCGGTCAGCGGCTCGGCCGCGAGAAAGAACACCTTCTTCTGATTGGCGAAGTCAGAGACGGCGAGCCCGATGTTGGACAGAAACGTGCCCGCCAGCATCGCGACGTTCTCGCTCGAGACCAGTTCGTTCGCAGCGGTCTGCGCGTCCGCCGGCTTGCCGCCGTCGTCCTTGGAGATGACGACGAGCTTCTTGCCGTTGATGCCGCCACCCGCATTGATTTCCTCGACCGCGAGCTGCCAGCCCTTGCGATAGGGCTCCGTAAAGGCGGGCAATAGCGAATAGCTGTTGATTTCGCCGATCTTGATCTCGCTCTGGGCCATGGCGGAGTTTGCGATGCCGGCAACTGCGATCGCCAAACTCGCGCCTAGAAAATACCTTCGTCGCATTCGCTACCTCCAGCTTTGAAGAAACTATTTGAGACCGTCTTCGCCCTTGACTTCCGCGACCGTCAGCCCGCCGACGCGCGGCAGCGGCCGCCCGCTGTCGGTGACGGCAACCGCGACCATGATCTCGTTGGCGCGCGGCGCATCGTTGATCTGCACCTCCATGCCGTCGAAATGGCTGCGCACGAAGGCTGCGTCCTTGTGGCCGAGCGGGATGTCGAGCGTCGTTCCCGGACCGCTGCGCTTCTTCGACGACGGGATCAGCGCGGCGCCCTTGCTCAGCACCTTGCGCACGGGCGCGCCCATTTTCGGATGCAAGATCGCTGCCGCATGCTCCAACTCGCCATTCTCGCCGACCGCCGCCGCCTTGCCGTAGCTCTGAACCTTGGCGCCATCGATGCCGAGCGCGGCCACCGCCCGCTTCGCCAGGAGATCGCCGAGTTCCTCGCCGATCGCGATCAACGGCGACAGGTCCTCGACATATTTTCCGGCGAAGGGGTTCTCGATCACCGCGATCGCCGCCGCGCGCCTTGTCGGCGGCGACACCGTCTGGCCCATTTCCGAGAGCGTCTCTTCGACCACCGTGACGATCTTGCGGATGACTGCGCTCATCGCTGACTGCCCTGTTCAAACATGGATGGCGATTTCGCGCGCGCGCTCGTCACGCGTACGCGACCGTACAACACCAGCGCCTCTTGTCCCGACGGTGACGACCTCGCCGCACAAGCGTAGCACCGCGGCCTCGATCAGGCCCGCGGAAAGCAAGCGGCGGGCTTGCCGCTCGCCTGACTCCAACGCGCACTCGACTTCGCTGTCCGACAGCTTCCCGACGTCCCGGGTGACGAGACGCGCGCCGAGATCGCTATCGGGCTGCAGTTCATTGGCGGGCCGCCGTACGATCGCAGGGTGCCCGGGCAGATCGACCGCATTGGCGACGACCGTTGCCGCGGCGTCGGCCTGCGCCGCCGTGCGCGCCAGCACCGTTACGGCATCGGCAATGCCGAGCGAAAAACTGCGGCCATGCCGTCCGCTGGTCGCAACGCCGCGAACCGGATCACCGGCATCGACCGTCAGCGTTCGCAGCACGCCATCCCGGTCGGGCCGATCCATCAGGCCAAGTTTGAAATCCTCTCCGGGCGCAAGATGCAGCGCGATGTCACCGCCATTGTTGACATAGGCGCGGTCGAGCTGCGCGGCCTCGCACATGGCGCCCAGAATTTCTTCCGCCACCGCGCCCGCGACCGCCGCCATCGGCGTGATGAAGCAATGGTTCGCGAACGGCGCCACCGCCGCATGCATCCGCCGGGCGACCACGCCCTTCAGCCCGCACGGCATGGGATCAGCGGCCCTGCGCAGGTCAACGAGCTCCGCGCAGAGCTCGTCGAGCAACCCCGTGAAGCGCCGCGCGGCGGCCCCATAGGCCGCGCGCACGTCCGCCTCGTCTCCCCTCGCCTCGTTGATGAGGTCGATCGGGCCATCCTGCAAATGCAGCCGCAGGCCGTCGGCGAGCAACGCGATTTGGGGAAGCCGCGTCATCCGCCCTGCTCCGGTATCGGACCCTTCTTGGGCCACGCGAGGATTTCCGCATTGTCCTTCAATGACGAGAGCGGACGGACGTAATCCATATGGCCGCCGAGCGCGGCGTAGTCCGAGAGCTTCATGGTGAATTCGATCGGCGCGACCAGCGCCGGCGTCGGCACATAACCGAACGCATTGGCCGGCATCTGCGTGACATCG
>WNGQ01008506.1_pt1 | contig 14863 bp, 14 predicted proteins | sample 5407661 | NCBI WGS metagenome assembly WNGQ01 (sample SAMN13153382, study PRJNA577476) | soil metagenome | isolation source: 60 cm soil or saprolite under Garry oak tree replicate 2 | place: USA:California | collected 2016-06-15 | reverse complement strand
GCACGTGGCCCAGGAACGAACGCTGCCGGTCGGCCCGCGACGGCAGCCGCGCCAGCTGCAGCTGCGAGCCGAGCCCGGTGTTGACGCCCAGCAGCGCCTGGTGCAGGTAGAAGCCCTTCACGCACGCCGCGGCTGCCGACAGGGCGCTCTGGCCGAACGGGCGCCGCCCGGCCCGCCACGGCTGGCCATACGGCCCGCGCCACGCCGCGCCCAGCGCGGCCATGTAACGCTTCAGGTCCTGCAGCGACGCCGTCTCCGGGGCCAGCGCCTCCCGCTCCAGCCACCGCAGGTGATCCAGCAGCAAATAGGCATACGTCCGCTGGGTCCCCGACCCCTCATAGCCCCGCAGGAACCGGTCCGCCGCCTCATGCACCGCGCCGTCCGGCCACACGATCGTGAACGACCGGCCGCGGCCGCCCCGCTCCACCGCCTGCACGCGAAGATCCCCGATGACAACCCTGCGGGCCACGAATCCCCCGATCCCCCCGGACGTCCCGCACGTCCCTTGCCCGGCAGGTTAACGGGGCCGTCACACTGCCAGAAGGAGGCTCGCCGGACGTGGCGGACGCCAGCTGGGCCGGTCGGAAAAGTCACAGATCACTACGACCTGGCGGTGGCGTTCTGCGGTCTCGGCGGCGAGCAGGTCGGATGCCTGGGCCATCAGCTCGGCTTTGAGGTAGCGGGGCTGGGCGCCGAGCGCCCGGGCGATCGTGACGTAGAGGCCGCGAGTGCCGAAGGCGGGGTTGGCGATGTAGATGACCTGGTGGCGGGTGGGGTCCAGGCCGGCGACGGCGGCGCGCAGCGCCACGGTCTTGCCCGCGCCGACGTCCCCGGTAATTACTCCAAGCGCGGCTTCGGCGACGCAGAAGCTGATCCGCGCGACCGCCTCGGCGTGGGCTTGGCGGGCGAACAGGTCCTTGGCGGCGATCCGCTTGCCGAACGGGGTGCGGGACAGCCCGAAGTGGGCGGCCCAGGGCGCCCTGGTCATGGCTGGCCCTCGTCGCTGCCGGGGGTGAACAGGCCCAGCTGCGCGAAGTCGATCTTCGCGCCGGTCCCCGCCTCATCGTCGTGGGCGGCGGCGACCAGGCCCAGGTAGTCGATCCCGGTGGGAGCCGCCGCCGGCCGGGTGGCCTGCGGGACGGCGCGGTGCACGTGGCGGCGGGTGACGAACGGCACCGCCGCCCCGGCGGGCCTGCCGTCGTAGAACACCTCGAGGCGGGAGAGGTCTTCGGGGTCGTAGCGCAGCTCGACCCGCCGCCCGGTCAGCGCCGGGTCGACGGCGTAAGAGTTGCCTTCCAGCGGCACGGTCGCGGTGCCCGGCGGGGCGGCCCGCCGGCCTCGAACCGCCCGATCGGCGCCTGGCCGGTCTCGGCGTGCACCCGCCGGTTGGCCACCTGGGCGGCCCAGGCGGCGAACAGGTCATTGAGCTGATCCAGGGACTCGATGCCGTGGTGAGTGGCCTCGGCCAGGAACGCCTCGCGAATATAGCGGTTGAGCCTTTCCTGCTTTCCCCGCCCTTCCGGTTAACCGGCCAATCGAAGATCATCTTGTGGATAACCGGGCCGGGAATGGACCAGGCGGATGCCCAGCACCGCGCATGTCCTGGCCAGCCACGCATTGGAAAAAGGCGCGCCGTTGTCGACGTTGTGCCGACGTCGGCACAATGTGGATTGTGCCGAGCGGTGGATTATGCCGAGCCTGGCGAGGATGGCCTGCTCACCGGGGGTGAGCGACCGGAAAGTATCGGCATAATCAGAGGGCTTCGAGGAAGGCGAGCAGGTGGTCGGGGGCGCGGTAACGGCCCGGGCTCGCGCTGAGTGGCTGGGTGCGGGCGATCGCGCGTTCTTTCTGGCTCATGTCGGCGTGCAGGTAAATGGATGTGGTGGATACCTGCTCGTGGCCTAGCCACAGCGCGATGACGGCGATGTCGTTGCCGGCCTGCAGCAGGTTCATGGCGCAGCTATGCCGAAGCGTGTGGGCCGTCACGTGCTTGGCCCGCAGCGATGGGCAGGCCTGGGCGGCTTTGCCGGCGTGCAGGGCGATCCGGCGCTCGATCGCGTCGCGGCTGAGCGGCCGGCCGGTGCTGGTGGGGAACAGCGGGTCGCCGGGCGCGCCGCGGCGTTCGGCGATCCAGGCCTTCAGCACGGCCACGGTGGCGGGCAGCAGCGGGGTGCGCCGTTCTTTGCGTCCTTTCCCGATGGTGTGCACGTGCGCTCCGGTGCCGAGGGTGATGTCGCCGGTGGTGAGGGCGGCCAGTTCGGAGATCCGCAGCCCGGCCTGGGCGGCGAGCACGATCAGGGCGTGGTCGCGGCGGCCGGTCCAGGTCTTCTTGTCGCATGCCGCCGCCAGCGCGCCGGTTTCGGCGCGGGTGAGGTAGGTGACCAGGTTGCGCTGGTAGCGCTTGGGCGTGATCGCCAGCACACGCTGGATGGTGGCGGCGTGCTCAGGGTGGCGCAGCGCCGCCCAGGCGAACACCGACCGGATGGCCGCCAGCCGGTTGTTGCGGGTGCGGGGGCTGTTGCCGCGGCCGTGTTCGAGGTGGTCGAGGAACGCGGCGACCAGCGGGGCGCCGAGGTCGGCGATGTCGAGCTGGCAGGGGTTGGTGCCGGTGTGCTGGGCGGCGAAGGCCAGCAGCAGCCGCCAGGTGTCGCGGTAGCCGGCGATGGTGTGCGGGCTGGCGCCGCGCTGGCCGATGAGCCGGTCGGTGAAGAACGCCTGCAGGGTCGGTGCGAGCGCGGTCACCGGCGTGGCCCTTGGGCGAGGCGGGCGGCGGCCAGTTCCATCAGTTCGGGGACGGCGGTCAGGTACCAGTAGGTGCCGGCCGGGCTGACGTGGCCGAGGTAGGCCGACAGCACCGGCATCCGGCCGCGCGGGTCATCACCGCTGCGGTGCCAGTCGATCAGCTGGCGGACCGCGAACGAATGTCTCAGATCATGAACCCGGGGACGGCACGCCGCGGTGCGCAGGCCCAGGGCGGTGGTGAGCTGGGCGAAGGCACGGTCGGTCAGGCTGGTGCGCAGCGGCGTCCCGGCGGTGGAGACGAAGAACCGGGCTGTTGCCGGGCTGGGGCATAGCCGGTCCCGGCGGGCCGCATACGTTCGCAGCTGGCCGGTGACGCTCGGGTGCACGGGCACCAGGCGGGACAGGCCGAACTTGCCGTCGCGGATGGTGAGTACCCCGCCGTCCAGGTCCGCGTCGGCCCGCTCCAGGGCTATGGCCTCGCCCAGGCGCATGCCCGTGGCTGCGATCAGCCCGAACAGGGCCTCATAGGTGGCGGCCCGCAGCGGCGGGCGCAGCGTCCGCGCGGCGGCGAGCAGGCGGCCGATGTCGGCTTCTGCCCAGATGTAAGGCCGGGGGCGGGGGCTGACCGAGGGCCAGATTCCCGCGGGCGGGATCTCGGTGGCCGGGTCGATGGTCTTCAGGTAACGGGCGAACCCGCGGGCGGCCCCCAGCCGGTGCGCCCACATGATGGGCTGGACGCCGCGGGGCAGCCCGGCCCAGGCGACCGCCAGCTCGGCGGTGATCGTGGCGGCGCCGGCCGCCTCCAGGTAGCCGATCAGGCCGGGCAGCACGCACCCGGGGAACTTGAGCTTGAAGCCCAGCGACCGGCGCAGCCGCAGGTAGTCCTCCAGGTGCCGGCGCAGCCCGCTCATGCCGCACCTCCCGGCCAGGGCCGGGCCAGTGTGCGCAGCTCGGCGACGCTGACCCGGGCGTAATTCGCCGTCGATGCCAGGCTCTTGTGCCGCAGCACCTGGCCGATCTCGGTCAGCGGCGCGCCCGCCCCGGCCATCTGGCAGGCGGCGGTATGCCGCAGCCGGTGCGCCCCGACCTCCGCGATCCCGGCCCGCCGGCAGGCCCGGCGGACGATGAACGAGATCCCGCCGCGGGTCAGCGGCCCGGCCGGCGCCACCGCGCGCACGAACACCTCGCGGCACCCGGTGGCCGGCCGCCCGCGGGTCAGATAGGCGGCGATCGCCTGGCCCACATCAGCGGGCAGCGGCAGCCGCTCGTCTCGGCGGCCCTTGCCGTGCACGGTGAGCTCGGCGGCCCGCCAGTCGATGTCATCGAGGGTCAGGGCTGCGGCCTCGCTGGCCCGCAGGCCCAGCCGCAGCAGCATCACCAGCACGGCGTAGTCACGGCGGCCTATCGCACGGCGCCGGTCGCAGGCGGCCAGCAGCGCCCGCGCGCTGGCCGCGCTGATTCCCTTCGGCAGCGGCGAGCGGCGGCGCACCGTCACCGCCAGCGCGGCCCCGGCCAGATCGGCGGGCAGCAGCCCCCCGAGGAAGCAGAACCGCAAGAACGCGCGCAACGCCACCACGAAATACTGCGCCGAGGCCGCCGACACCGCCTGAGCCTCAGCGGCCACCGCACGGGTGACGTCCGCAGCTGCCAGCCCAACCAGCCCCGCGCCGGCCACACCGGCCAGAAACCGGCGAGCATACGCGACATACGCGGCCGCCGTCGACGCCGCCAGCGCCCGCTCGCCCAGCAGATGCCGCCGGAAGTCCGACAGCAGCGCCTCCTGCCCGGTGGCCGGCACGGCCGCGGTCTGCGGGACCGGCGCTCCCGCGCCGGCCAGCATCGCCAGGACCGAGTCCAGGCTGCACGCCGACAGCGCCGAGGTGCGGCCCCCGGCACGCCGCGCCGCGATATACCGCTCGACCTGGCCACCGGTCAGATCGGCCACGCCAAGCGCATTCGCATCCAGCCACCGGCTCAGATGCGCCACCAGCCGCATCACGATCACCGTGCTCAGCGGCGTGTAACCGCGCTCTCCCAGCCTTGCCTTTAACATCGGCGCGAACGGGGTCAGCGGGCCCGTCACCCGCACTCTGGCCACCCTGCTTGCCGGTCTGCTCATCGGTTCCTCCTTCTGAGATCGGAGGAACCAGGATGATCACAAGGCTCAGGATTATGCCGACACTTTCCGCCCGCTCACCCCCGGTGAGCAGGCCATCCTCGCCAGGCTCGGCATAATCCACCGCTCGGCACAATCACAGTAGAACACTTGTGGCAGGCCGCGGCGGGTGATCGCCCGGCGCAGCAGGTCCTGGCAGGCACGGGCGTTCTCCCGGTCGAAGAACCGCCCGTCTGCCAGGCGGGGCCAGGGCACCCACGGCCCGATCAGCACGTCGCTGATCCACCGCTCGTTCGGCCGGGCCGCCTCATACCGGCCGTAGGCCTTCGGCTCGGCGGCCAGTGCTTCGCGGTGCAGCCCGGCGCGGCGCAGCTGGCCGCGGATGGTCCGCTCATGCACCCGTATCCCGTGCCGGTGATACAAGATCGAGGCGATCTGCGCGGCGGAGCGGCCGGGCAGCTCCAGCCGCAGCGCCGCAGCCTCGGCGAACAGCTCCGGGTGGGCGCGGACCGTGCCGGTATCGGCCCGCGGCGAGGGCTTGAGCGCCGCCAGCCCGCCGGCCCGCCAGGCCCGCAGCCACCGGTCGATGGTGCCCCGCGAATACCGGCGGGCCGACCCGTCCGGGTGAGTGTGGGCACGGGCGGCGATCTGCCGGGCCAGCGCCCCCCGCTCGGCTGCGGTCAGCCGGTCATTGGCCGCCTCGGCGATCACCGCCCAGCGGTGCAACGCGATCGCTTCCTGCCCCTTGTGATCCATGCGCTCCTCCACTCATGCCGGTTATGGCGGGACAGGAGGCATGAAACGCCGTGTGCCGGCGACCAGGAAGGGCGAGCCTGTGTTGGCAGCGATCAGCCTCCCGCCGCTCACCGACGACGCGAACCGCCACACCCCCACCGCCAGCCATCCCGGCAAGCCCGCGGCCGCGCCAAACGCTGCCTTGATCCCGGCCAGCGCGAACCGGGCCGCCTCAGCCGGCGGGCGGACCGCATCCCCGCCCAGCTCCACCGCCAGCGCCGCAAACGCGGTCCCAAGCTCGCCACCGCGAGCGGAGAACCGCCGGACCCAGCCCCGGGCCGTGGTATGCGGGACCCCGGCACGCGCGGCCGCCGGCCGGACCCCGCACCCCCCGCCAGCCACCTCCGCGATCACCGCACCGACCGTTTCCACCACATCCAGCCGCCAGGCCAGCACAAACGCCGGCAGCAGCGCGTGGCTCACCCCGCACCGCCCACACCGCAACCTCGGCACGAAGATCTTCCGGCAGCGGCCCGCCGCCCGCACATGACGCCAATACCCGGCCCACAACACCAGCGGCCCGGCGCACAACGGGCACCCCGGGCGCGGGACCTCCACCCGCCTGCCAGCAGCTATGTAGGCATCGACCGGCAGCGGGCACGGCCATACCATGGCCACGGCGACACCGCCTCGGATCCCTCCCCGCGACGTGGCCAAACGACGGCGGGGAGGGATCCCTCACGTTCAACAAGGACGGCAAAATCCTCGCCCGCCCAGACAGGGCCAGGCAGCAACATCGCCAAAGAGCACGGCCGGAGACCCGGCCGAGACGCTCAGATAGTCAGGCCGTTAACAGCCCGAAGTCGAACGCGAAGTCGGTGTTGTAGGTGGAGACGTAGGGGAACTGCCAGCCCATCCGCCGCTTGTAGCCGCTCAGCCGCTCGATCGGCGCCCTCGAAAAACAGAGCAGCGTCACGTCGCGGTGGCTCAGGTGGACGAGCGACCCGTCGAGCCCGTCGCCCAGGCCGGTGCAGCCGGGGCAGGCACCGAGCGTGTAGCCGGGGCCGAACATGATGTTGTAGGCAAGCAGCTGTGAGCGCCCGTCGAAGAGGTCGGCGAGGGTCTTCCTGCCCTCCTCGGTGTCGAACTCGTACTCCTTCTCGACCGGGACCCAGGGGAGATCGAGACGCTTCCTCATGATCTCCTCGTTTCGCTCCGCCTGCCCGGCCTCGAGCCTGGCGAGCTCGTCCCGGGCCGCCTGCCACTCCTCGCGAGTTCCGATCCGGTGCTCGGGCATCTCATCTCCCTCCTGTCGGACGCGATGCGCTCCCGCGCGCGCCGAATCCATTGTCGGATCGGACGCTACCGGGATCACGAAATGAAACCCGCGGCGACCCGGAAGCTCATCGCAGAGGGCCCGAGGGACAGATTCCCGGGGAAGCCGGGCTTCCCCTCGCAGCGTGGAGACATCGCCGCTCACGCCCGGCGATTTGGCGTCACCGCTGGGCTCGAGATCGGATCACGCTCAGTGACAGGCGCTGGCACACCGGATGCGCAAGTAGCCGCCGCTATGTACGCTGTCTGCGAGTTGTGGTTCGGTCGCAACGGCGCTCCAGAACCGGAAATTCTGTGTCACCGGCCAGTTCAGCCGGGGTGTGAGAGTCGTCAAGGCGCCGTCAGGTTCTGCTCAGGGCTCGGCCTTCTTGGCAGCCGTGCGGGCAATATGCTGTGTAAACAGTTTGGCGGTTCGCCCTGGGCCGTCCTCGGCCTGGATCTGCTTGCCGAGTTCGGCGGCTCGGCGCCGCATTTGCTGATCGGTGACGGCTTGGCGGATGGCGGTTGCCAGCCGTTCGGCGGTGAACGTTGAAAAGGGTATCGGGGTAGGCCCAGCTCGTGGGCTACTCGTGCCCAGCTGGGCTGGTTAGCGGCCAGCGGGGTGATGATCGCCGGGACTGCGCTGCGGAGCCGGCGCCCGTGGTACCGGCACCACCGTGGTGGACGACGGCGGCCATCCGCGGAAGCAGCCAGCCATGCGGGACGCTGTCTGCCGCGAAGACGTGCCCAGGCAGCGCCCGGGCCTCGCCGATCCCCGCCCGCTGCGAGCACGTTACGTTCGGCCATGGCGCTGCATGTCAGGTGGGCGGTGGCGGTCAGTGCTGTCGGCCCGGGCTATCTCGCACCGGCGGCCTGCCCAGCCGCAAAGCGACGGGTTTACACAGTTGACAACCATGTGATGAGGGTGCAGCCTGCTGGTTGACACCACTGTTAACCCATCGCAGATCCTCACGGGGGAGGACCGAATGCACGGCTCGATACGAGTCACTACCGCAGACACCGATCGGCATCCAGCACGCCACGATGCGGCAGGCCAGAAGCGCCGGCCGTGGTCGCTGATGGTCCTGCTCAGCGTGGCCCAGTTCATGGTCATCCTCGATGCCACCGTGGTAAACGTGGCGCTGCCGTCCATCGCCAGGTCGCTCAGCTTCGCCGCAGGGGATCTCCAGTGGGTCATCACGGCCTATGTCCTGGCGAGCGGCGGCCTGGTGCTACTCGGCGGCCGGGCCGCGGACGTCGCCGGCAGACGCCGGATCTTCCTGGCCGGCCTGACGGTGTTCACGGCCGCGTCGCTGGCTAGCGGGCTCGCGCCGACCGCAGGTGCGCTGATCGCCGCCAGGGCTGGGCAGGGACTGGGCGCCGCGCTGCTCGCGCCCGCGGCGCTGTCCATTATCACGACTACCTACACGGGCGCGCAGCGCGCGACCGCGCTCGGCGTCTGGGGCGCGCTAGGCGGGGCCGGCGCTGCCGTCGGCGTGCTAGCCGGCGGCATCCTGACCACCTGGCTCGGCTGGCGATCGATCTTCCTGGTGAACGTGCCCGTCGGTGCCGTGGCCGGCGCACTGGGCATGCATCTCGTGCCACGGCACAAGCCGCGGGCGCGCTTCGTCGGGGAACTAGACCTGCCTGGTGCGGCACTGGCTGTGGCGGGGCTTGTCACTGTCGCCTACGCGCTCGCGGGCGCGCCGGCACACGGCTGGGGATCGGCTCGGACTCTGCTGCCCCTGGCGGTGGCGTTCGGCCTGCTCACGGCGTTCGCCGTGGTCGAGCGGTCCGCGCGGCGGCCGCTGGTGCCACCGCAGATCTGGCGAACCCGCTCGCTGGCCGCTGGCGTTGTCGTCATGCTCGGCGCCACCGGGATCCTGGTGGCGACGTTCTTCCTGAACTCGCTGTACCTGCAGGAGGTGCAGCACGCCTCGGCGCTGCGGGTGGGCCTGGAGTTCCTGCCGCTCGCAGTGGTGATCGGGGTGGGTGCCCACGTCGCTTCGCGGCTGCTGCCGCGGGCCGGGTCGCGGGTGCTGATCGTCGCGGGCCTGGTGGTAATGGGCGGGGGAGCCCTGCTGTTCACGAGCGTGTCGGTCGGCTCGAGCTACCTGACCGGCTTCCTGCCAGGCATGCTCGTCGTCGGGGCTGGCATCGGGCTGGCGTTGCCGGCGACCGCCGTCACCGCGATGAGTGACATAGCCGAAGACCGGGCGGGGGTCGCGTCTGGCCTGATGACCGCCGCACATGAGATCGGTGCGGCGCTAGGCGTCGCGGTGTTCTCCGCGGTGGCCGTGGCCACAGGCGGCGGCATCGCAACCGGCTATCGGCCCGGTTTCACCGTGGCCGCGGCAGTTGCCGGCGGGCTGGCCGTCGTTGCTGCGCTGCTAGTGCCGACGGTCCGGCCCGCGGCCGGGGTCCGCGTGGCGGTGCACTGAGATGGCGCCGGCCCAGCGAACCACCGGATACCAGCGCGAGGTCGCCGAGCGAAACGTCGAGGCGATCCTGGACGCAGCCGAACAACTGCTGCAGTCACAGGGGCAGGCGAACATCTCCGCCGTTGCCGCACAGGCTGGCGTATCGCGGGTCACTGTCTACGCGCACTTCCCGACCTGGGAAGCGCTTCTGGAGGCAGCCGTGGAGCGTGCCGTGCGCCGGACCATGGCAGCTCTGCAGGCCGTGCGCCCCGAGGAGGGTCCGCCAGTCGAGGCGCTGAACCGGATGCTCGCCGCGACCTGGCAGCACCTGGCGCGGTATGGGGCCATGGCCGCCGCGGTGGCCGAGCTCCTGCCCCCCGAGGCTGTCACGCGCACCCACCAGGCCGCGCACCGCACGATCGGGGCGCTGGTTGAGCGCGGGCAGGCGGACGGATCCTTCCGTGCCGACCTGCCCGCCAGCTGGCTGGTGACAGCCTCTATCGCGCTCGTGCACGCCTGCTCCGACGGGGTCCGGGCCGGCCAGATTAGCGAGCACGACGCGGCTCGCATCCTCAGCACGTCCATCCGCGGCCTGTTCACCGGAACAGGCCGCGGCTGACAGCTGCGACCCAGAAGACACGGCCCGCCGAACGCTGCGCCGCCAGCCGAAGAGCGCTGCGGCGAGCCCGAGAACTCTCAGGAGGTACTCCGGCCATGCAGGGGGCTACACCAGCCACAGGCCACGACGTCGATATCCAGGGACCAGCCCAGCTGGTACCGGCTGACCGGAGCGGCCGCCGCCTCTCCGGGCTGCGCGCAAACAGCCTGGGCATCTGCGTGATGATCATCGCTCAGATGATCCTGGGCGCAGGGGTCAATCTGTACGTCCACGTCCCGGCGGCGGATCAAGGGCATGGGCTCGCGGCGGCACTGGGCCGTGCGCTCACAAGCCAGCCGGCGACCTTGGCTGCGCATGCCGTCCTGGGCACGCTGCTACTGGCAGCAGGGGTCAGCGTGCTGGTCCGTGCCATCCGGGCCCGGCACAGACTGGCAATCGCCGCCTCGGCGGCCGGCCTGGCGGCTAGCACGGGCGCCGCAGCCAGTGGCGCCGCATTTGTCAGCGGCAGCCGCGCGGGTGCATCCATGGCCATGGCGGTCCTCACCGGCGCTGCGCTCCTGAGCTACCTCGGCATTCTGTTCGTCGTGCGCGCCGCGCCCAACCGAAGCCGCGGTGAGTGACCATGACTGACCGCATCGTCCTGACCCCAATCGGGGCAGTCCGCGGCGGCCGGACCCGGATCTTCGAGGACCGCTGGGGCCCTGTGGTATCTCGGCTCGTCCTGGACCCCTCGGTCGTGGACCCGGCTGCTACCGACCGGCTCAGCGAGTTCTCCCACATCGAGGTGGTCTTCCATTTCCACCAGGAGACAAGGGTCCGCCGCGGTGCCGCGCACCCGCGAGGCAACCCGGCGTGGCCACCGGTCGGCGTGCTCGCCGGGCACTCGCCGGTCCGCCCGAATCACCTCGGCGTCTCGGTCTGCGCCCTGCTGGAGGTATCCGGGCAAGAGCTGACAGTACAGGGGCTGGATGCTATCGACGGAACGCCGATCCTGGACATCAAGCCATACGCGACGGAGTTCCAGCCGACCGGCCCGGTACGGGAGCCTACGTGGATGCGTGAACTCATGGCCCAGTACTACTGACACCCAGGGGAACGGCTGCTCACACGCCGGTGCGGTCCGCCGCGGTCTTCGGCTCGTGCCAGACACCGCCTGGCCGACCCATAACCCGCCGCCAGCAGGCGAACGCAAGCACGACGCTGTCGGGATCTCGGAAATAAACGACCTAACGAATACGCCCGGGTGCAGCTCTCTGGCTACGCCAAGGTCGCGCCGTGCTGCGGCACGAGCACCGTGAGGTCATCCGCCTCCAAGAGGTCGGCCCGGGTGCGCACGCCGCCATCTTGCGCCGCTATCTTGAGCGCGCGCCCCGGGCCAGGTCGCGCATCCTGGTCGGCCGCGGCGCACCCGCGCAGGAGCTCGAACGGATCGCGGCGCAGTACCCGGTCTTCCGCGGGATCGCTGTATCCGCAATCTCGCGCCCCCCGGCCAGCGGCAGGGTTCGCTCGCCGCGCGGTCGCGGTCAGTGGTAGCTGCCGGCGCCGCGCTGCCACGCGCCGGACCCGCCGAAGTGTTACGGGCGGCTGTGCGGGCAAGCGCGGCTAGGTCGGCGGCCATGCAGATATGGGTGTTCTGCGGTGTTCCTGACCGGCCGGGGCGCCTCCCACGGTGCGCGTATCGCCCTGCGAGGGATAGATGAGGCGGGCGTCGCTCGCCCGGGCCCGGTGATATCCCGTTCGCACCCGGCTGCGGCGGGCGCCTTCGCCTGCGCCTGCGGGTGCTGGCCGGGAGCGGGCATCCGGGCACCGCCGATCCTGGCCATTTGCCCGCTCAGGCGACCTGGCGGCGGGCGGCGCCGCCGGCCTGGCGGATCTCCTGGACCAGGCGCCCGCGCAGCAGGTACAGGTCACGCAGCAGGGCGTCGATCGCGTCCACCGCGGTGCTGGCCGCCCGCTGGGCGGTGGCGTTGTCCGGCGCGGTGGCCTGGCCGGCCCACTGCTCCAGGGCCGCGCTGAGGATGCCGGTACGCTCGCGCAGGCTGGCTACGGGGTCGCTCATGACGCCTCCCTCAGTGAACGTCACGGCTCAGTGTCTCGCCGCGTACCGACAGTCGTCAGCGGACACGCAGGGGAAGCCGGCAAGGGTTCCGGACACGTGCCCAACGCGGAGGGAAGGCTCCTGCGGGCCGGCGGCCGCTGTCCCCTGGTCCCACGTTTCTGAACAATGGCCAGCCTCCGGCGCCTGCAAGGTCTTGCCCAATACTGCGCGTGCCGCCGCTTACGATGAGGGCGAGGGTGCGCTGTGCCATCTGAGGATGTGGTCGAGTTCGGTGGCTGGCCCGGCCACCGCGGTGGGTGTGGGCGGTCGCCGGAGTTGCCGCGGTGGCAGTGCTGGCCGGCGTGGTAGTCGCCCGCACCGGGCCGCACCACGCCGCCGGTTCCTCGCCGCCGGGGCCGTCGGCGGCCGCCGCATCGCCGGTTCCCGGGTCGCGCACACCGGCGGGGTCTGCGGCCCGGTGGCCCTCGGCCGCGGGGGCGTGCGGATCGGCCGTCGACCTGCCGCAGATCCACCTGGCCCGGCAGCCCGCCCATGTTCACGGCAGGGTGCTGGTCGGTGGCACCGGGCTGCGGCAGGTCACCTTCGGCGGCGCCGTCTCCGGGCCGCTGCCGGGGCTGCCCGAGCACGGCCGGCTGGTCACCAACATGGTCGCCGGGCCGGGCGCCGCCTACGCCTTCGACACGCCGTGCTTCAGTTCCACCGCCTCCGTGCGGGTCTACCGGATCGTGGCTGGCGCCGTCCAGCGGCTGCGCATCGCTGCGGACGCCTTGCTCGGCGGCCCCCACCGTGCGTGGACGGTGACCTACCGGGCACAACATACGGTGCTCACTTCGCCGGCCGGGGGTCGCGCGGTCACGTTCACATCGAACATCGCCCCGGTCGCCGACACGGCGGCCGGGTTGGTTGTGGTGGCCTACCACCCACCGGCGGGCCGGCGGCACACCGTCGAACTCCTCGACCCGGATACCGGCGCGGTGCTGCGCCGCCTTGGCGGGGGCTCCCCGCTGGGCGCCGCCGGCCAGGTCCTGCTGGTGAGCGCGCACGGTTGCGCCGGGCCGCCGGCCCACAACACATGCACCCTGGAAAGCATCGACCTGAACACGGGGCGGCCGGCAGCCCCGGCCGAGTTGCCGGCCGGGCGGATCCCGATCTGGGGTGACCTGGCCAGCCCCGTGTTCAGCCCCGACGGCACGCTGGCCGCCTTTCAGCTCGCCCGGGCCAGGCCAGGTCCCCGCTTCGCTGCGGCCGCTGCGGGCCCGCCGTCCGATGTGGCGGTTCTGCACCTGCGCACCGGCCGGCTTGACATTGTGCCGGGCCTTGAGCTGCCGCCCCGGACCTGGGCCGGGCTGGCGTTCGACGCCACCGGGAACTGGTTGCTGGCGACGGTGAGCCAGGGCAACCACGGCGAGCTGCTGGCCTGGCGACCAGGCATGCCCGGTCCCGCCCTGGTGACCAGCCTGCCGGGGCCGCTCGCGGAGGCACCGCCACTGCTTCCGGCGCCGTCCTGGTGGCGCACCGGCTAGCATGGCCGGTTCCGGAGCGGCAGGCACGCGGTGTGGCTCTAGCCGGGACCCAGGCATGCCTGATTCTTCGCATGCCTTCCGCGGGCACCAAGCCCGCTGTCCGCCGAACGCCCCATAACGGACAGCTCATCACCAATCCACTCACCACCCCCGGCGAGCTACCTGACCCAGGCGGACTTCACTGTGCTCACGACGATGTGCCCAACCTGCCAGGAAGGACACGACGATCCGCGCTGCCACGTGGCACACCCGACGCCCGCGGCGGTGCCCCCGGGCGATCCCGGCAGCAGATCGTGACAGCGCGAGGCAGTCACAGGGCGTAGTCGTTCAACAGGTACGACACGCGTGAAGAGGATTCGATCTGGCGCGAGTCCTGCCGAGTCGGTGCAGATGTCTATGCCCGCGCGGATCAGGGGAGATCTGCGCGCTTCGGTGGGATAGGCGGAAGATCATAGCTGACGCCTGTTCCGTCAGGATCGCCACCAGGAGTTCGTCAGCCTCATGCAGGAAGGGCTTGAGGACGCCTGCCCGCCCTGCGACGGGCCGCGGCCGGGTGGGCAGGTCGAAATGCCTGCGAGCGCGGTCCGACTCTGCCCCGTGCTCGCCGCGGCCGGGCGGGAGACGGAGGTCGGATGGTTACGGTGCGCTGGCTGGAGAGGCGGTGTGGTCGCTCGTAGACGGCACGCGCGGGACCTTGCCGTCGGTTGTCGACGTCATGCCGGGCGCGCACACGGCCGCCGCGAGCAAGAGAGCCACCATGGCTGCGAACAGCCCGGGCCACCATGCTCCGACATTCGTGACCCATGCCGGGCCTCCGATGAGCCTGGTGTTGACCACCAAAGGGATCGTCCCGGCCCGGAGGCTCCACGCCGCGAACGCTCCACAGCCGACCACCATGCCACCGAGGCCGAGTACGGCGGTCCATGGCCGGATTCGCCCTGCATTCGGACGAGGCTGCCCCGGACTGAGCCGAAGAAGCCCTCCCAACACCAGCGCGAGGGCGCCGACGAGCGCCAAGTGAGCCACGCCGAGTATCAAGATGGGGGCCGCGGTCTCGCCCGAGTATTCAAACCCCAGTGGAGCCGTCACGATCGCAATGTGCGTGACGAGGTAGACGACGAGAACCTCCGCCACTGCGCCGGCGACAACGGTCACCACGGCCAAGCGCACCTTGCGTGCGGTGCCCACCTCGCGTCGTTCGCCAACCGCACGTCGCGCCACGAGGACGAACGAAGCAAGCGTGAGCACCGCACCAGCGATCCCGAGCAGGAGCCAGACATGCAGGCTGGCATAAGACGGAGGCTGCGGACACGCTCGCCCTGGCAGGCACCCAGG
>WNGQ01004304.1_pt1 | contig 14864 bp, 10 predicted proteins | sample 5407661 | NCBI WGS metagenome assembly WNGQ01 (sample SAMN13153382, study PRJNA577476) | soil metagenome | isolation source: 60 cm soil or saprolite under Garry oak tree replicate 2 | place: USA:California | collected 2016-06-15 | reverse complement strand
CCTCAAGCGCGGGATAGTCGGTGTAGCCCGGCGCGGCGCCGCCAAAGAAGCTGGCGCGATCCGCTTCGTTCATCGGCGCGCCGGTCTTCACCCGTGCGACGAAATCCGGATTGGCAAGGACCAGCTGGCCGTAGGCTTCGAGATCGGCCAACCCCGAAGCCACGTCAGCGCCGATCCGGTCGCGCGGACGACCGGGCCGGTTCACGATCAGCGATTGCTTCCACAGCGCGTGGACGTCGCCCACCAGTTGTTCATCGCCGGCATGCAAGATGTGCAGGTAGGCAAGACCAAGCTTGTCGAGTTCCGGGACCAGATAGCGGTAGAGCGCCGGGCCTTCCGCGCCTTCGTCGATCCCCCACATCTTAATCCCGGGCGACAGGCGGATGGCGGTCCTGTCCGCGCCGATTTCCCCGGCAATCGCCGTGGCGACTTCGATGGCGAAACGGGCGCGGTTCGCGATCGAGCCGCCATACTCATCGGAGCGCGTGTTGGCGCCCGGGGCGAAGAACTGCTGGATGAGATAGCCGTTGGCGCCGTGAATCTCGACACCGTCGGCGCCGGCCTCAATGGCGCTGCGCGCCGCGTGGCGGAAGTCGGCGACAGTCTGGCGCACTTCCTCGGTCGTCAGCGCGCGCGGCGCGGGCATGTCCTGCATCCCGGTCGCGGTGAACATCTGCCCGCCCGCGGCAATCGCGGAGGGTGCTACGGCCTGACGATGATGCGGCGTATTGTCGGGGTGCGACATACGCCCAGCGTGCATGATCTGGATGAAGATACGGCCACCCTTGTCGTGCACGGCGGCGGACACCTTCTTCCAGCCTGCGACATGCGCCGGGCTGTAGATGCCGGGCGTCGCAAGGTAGCCCTGGCCGTCATCGGAAGGTTGAGTGCCTTCGGTGACGATCAGGCCGACGCTGGCGCGTTGGGAATAATATTCGGCGGCCAGCTCTCCCGGCGTACCGTCGGACTTGGCGCGGCTGCGGGTCATCGGGGCCATGACCAGACGGTTTGGCAGAGTGTAGCGTCCGACACGGACGGGCGTGAATGATTGCTTCATAGTTTCCTCGACAGGGATTGGATTACCCATGAGAAGAAACTAAGGGCTGCGCCGTAAACAGATAACCCGGCTTATTCAGATGGTATCCATCGGCATATCGGATACAGCCAAAGGAGCGTGATATTCGTGGCCTTCATTTCTGCCGATTGAAATGAATGTATTCGAGGATGGTACCGTCCGGATCTTTGAAAGTCACCGGCAAGGTTGTGATCAGCCATTGAACGTCCATGCCGACACGGGCGCGAACGCTTAAGTCACGCTGCGGAGTCTGCCAATACCCATCGACCGATGGCCCAACATAGCCAGATTGAACGCAGGTCCCGGTCGCTTCAACCGACACCCGCGCCACAGGGATTTAACTAGACGAGGCCGCACGACGATCCACTACTGCCAAGAGTTGAGATACGCCTTCGCTGCCTTCAAGTCGGCAGTTTCAAAGCCTTCGCTGAAGCGATCGTACACCGACTGCAGAAGGCTGCGTGCCTCGGCGACCCGACCTTGACCATGCTGCAAGCGGGCAAGGCTTGTGGATGTTCGCAGCTCCCATGACAGGGCGCCCTGCCGGCGTGCCCAATCGCGCGAGCGCAAAAAGTGCTCCTCAGCCGCCGTCGCGGCCTGGGGCGCACCCTTCCGCAGGATCAGTTCGCCTTTGATGCGCAGGAGTTCGGCGACGCACCAGCGCTCCTCGGTGCGCTCGGATCGCGCGAGCGCCTCGTCGATTGTCGAGAGCCCTTCGGCAGCCTTACCGTCACGACCGAGGGCGTCCGCAATCTCGTCGAGAAATAGAATGTAAAGCAGGTTGAACGCGTTCTCAGGGACGCGGGCGAACGCGGTGCGCAGAAGTTCCAACCCGGCGCCGATGTTGCCGCGCTTGATGAGCAACATGCCTGCGAAACATCGACCCCCAACGTTCCACAGCTCCACCGCGTGCCTGGCGGAGAGATCCATGATCGCCTTAACGTAACGCTCCGCCAAGGTCAGATCGCCGACGAGAAGCGCCACGGGGCAGGCTGCCTGAAGCAGGGTATGGGACAGCGACACCGGGTGATCGCTGGCGCGAGCTTTGACGACCTGGCATTCGACGCTACGCATGGCCTGGTCGGCAAATCCCTGCAGCCAAAGTACGTGGGAGTGATACGAACGCGCCACCACCCGCTGGTCGTATTGAAACCTGATGATGTGCGACCCCCTGGCGACATAGCCACTCAGCATGCGCTCGATGTGCCGCCGCGCACCTTCCAGGTCACCCAGGGCAAGTAGCGCCACGCCGACCAGACGGTCGCCGATTGGCCCGTCGGCAGGATCGGTCGATTTCGCCGCACAGGTGCAAAATCTTTCGGCCACCGCCAGTGCCGCCCGATAGCGACCGCTCGTGATGCAGTCGACAAACAAGCCCCAAAGCGCTCGCAGGCGATAGTCCACATCGTCGAGGCTTTCCGCGATCTCAAAGACGCTTGTCCAGGCCGCTAACGTCTCAGGGCCGGACCCCTTCGTCAGAAATAGCACCGCGCCAAGCGCCGCATGCAATTGCATGTTGCGACGTGCGTCTCGGCTCTCGGCGGGGCCGGAAAGCGCCCGCTCGACGCGACCGCGACATTCCTCCATGAGCGACAAGTGCACCCACAGCGGCACTGCAGCCATGGTCAGCGCTACGCCGACTTCGGCGGCGCCCGTCGGAGAGAAGGCCCAATCCAAGGCCGCCCGCACCTGTCCGACGTGACGGCCGTAGCGCGCCAGCCACGCGGGTGCGGGCAATGTCTCCAGCTCTGTTTCGGCTCTGTCAAAGAGGTCCCGGTAATAATTGGCATGGCGTCGCGCCACCTGCTCGAACTCGCCGCTTTCAGCGAGCTTCTCGAGCGCGTAGCCGCGCGTGGTCTCGTGCAGCCGATAATATGCAGTCACGCTTCCGACCTCCACCGTCACGAGAGACTTCGTGACGAGGTTCGCCAGGGAGAGAACCACCTCCGATGCGGCGATCTCGCCACCCGCCGCCACCAAGCTCGCCGCTGCTGCCGTAAAGTCGCCGGCGAAAACGGCAAGGCGCCGCATTACCAGCCGCTCGGGCTCGGGCAGCAACTCATAGCTCCAGTCCAGCGTTGCACGCAGGGTTTGATGTCGCGGCAGAGCTGTTCGGCGGCCGCCAGTCAGCAGTCCCAAGTGGTTATCTAGGCCCGCGGCGACCTGCTGAAGCCCAAGGGCGGCAACGCGAGCTGCTGCAAGTTCGATGGCCAGCGGAATGCCATCGAGACGCCGACATATCGCAGCAATTGCTGGAAGGTTTTCTCCATTCGGCAAAAAATCCGACTGCAATGCCCTCGTCGTTGCGATGAAGAGCTGCACCGCGCTGTGACCAGGTATGTCGCCGGGTTCCTCATCCTGGGGCGGCACATCCAACGGGGGAACGCGGTAAACATACTCGCCCTCGATCTTCAGGATCTCCCGGCTCGTTGCAAGAATGGTCGTTTGTGGACACCTGCGCACAACCGTTTCCGCCAACTTGGCTGCTGCGTCGATCACGTGTTCGCAATTATCGAGAACAAGAAGAAGTTTCTGTGCTCCGATGGCCCGAGCGACGGACTCGGCGGAAATCTCATGGCCACCCAACTTCAGGCCGAGGGCCCCTGCCAGCGCGGTCGGCACCAGACTGGGATCCGACAGCGAGACCAGTTCGACGAGCCGAACGTCACCCCGAATGTCCGGGAACAAGCCGCGGACCACCTCCAATGCAAGCCTGGTTTTCCCTATTCCCCCCGGTCCGGTCAGCGTGACCACCCGGTAGGCGGACAGCAGCGCGCGCAGATCCTGAACGGCGATAGTTCGGCCGATCAGTTCGGATGCTGCCGCAGGCAGATTGGTCTGAAATGGCTCGGCGGGGCTTCGCATCGGTTCGAGATCAATCGAGTCTACGGATGATGTATCCTCTTGCCGGGATGTCCACGCTCCGAGTAGGCGATAGCCACGACCGGACGCCGTCTTCAGCATCTCGCGATTCCGGCCGAATGCCTTGCGAATCGCGGATATGTGAAACTGAAGCGTATTGTCTTCCACGATCGCGCCCGGCCATACGCGAGCCGAGAGGTCGTTCTTGGTGACAAGCTCACCTGCCGACTGAACCAGAACCTCGATAATTTCGAACGCGCGCCCCCCGATCGGAACGGGCACTCCACGCGCTCGTAGTTCGCGTCGAGCGAGATCGACCTCCCACTCGCCCGACTCATACACCAGTCGTCGGTCTTGTGCGCGCACTCGCGGCCCCTGTTCAGGATTTCTCACGTTTCATCAGAATTTAGCCACGCGCAAGTCAAGAGAGCCGGTTCCTCGTCGGCCGACAACTGTTGCTGCGTCTTGCGTGAGGTCGCCGGCCGTTTTTCGGGCAAGGCCCCTCACTTTCTCAGAAATACTCAGAACTGCTTCAAGGAATTGCCCTGCGCCGGCGGGATAGAACATCGTCATGGCATGGCGTACGGCCCGGATATCTTCCATTTGGCGCCATTCCTTCATCCGACCCGGGAGAGGCTTCCCGAGCGCGTAAAGCATAAGGAATTGCGAATGATCAATCCCGCACGGAAGCCCTCAAATCTCAACCGCCGAGAGGCTCTCCAGACCGTCGGCGCCACCGTCGCACTCGCTGCAGGCGGCCTGACCGGCAACGCCAGCGCCGCAACGACGACCATCAATGCCTCTGACCCCATCGCTGGCGCCTTCTGGCCAAACGGCGCGCGGTTGGCGATGAGTCTCTCACTGATGTTCGAGGGCGGCGGCCAGCCGATCTCGGGCGCTGGCGGTGTGATCCCGGACCCGATCGAGAAGGGCGTCCCGGACCTGCCGACCAACGCTTTCTTCGCCTACGGCCATTACGAGGGCATTCCCCGCGTGCTCGACCTCATGGACAAGCATGGCATCAAGCTCAGCTCATTCATGATCGGCAAGGCGGTCGAAACCTGTCCTGATCTCGCTCAGGAAATCGTACGACGCGGTCACGAGGCGGCCGCTCACGGCCGGGTATGGGACAATTCGTATCAACTCTCCCGCGATGATGAGAAACGCTTCATCGCCGACAGCGTCGAGGCGATCAAGCGGGTCACCGGCCAGCAGCCGATCGGCTGGAACGCCTATTGGATGCGCAACTCCGTCCACATCCTAGAGACGTTGCAGGAACTCGGTTTTCTCTATCACATCGACGAACCGAGCCACGACGAGCCTTTCATCGTGCCGGTGCGAGGACGGGATTTCGTCACCATCCCCTATACCTTCCACATGAATGACATCGTCTCCTTTCCCTTCGTCGGCTGGAACGCAGCCGCCTACGAGCAGGCGCTGCGCGACGAATTTGACCAGCTTTACGAGGAAGGTGCGCGTCGGCGGCGGATGATGGTGGTTAGCCTGCACGATCGCATTTCCGGTCACGCCGGCAGGGTACGAGTGCTCGATCGCTTCCTCGCCTACGCGAAGGGAAAGGAGGATGTGTGGTTCGCCCGGAAGGATGAGATCGCCCGCTACGTGGTGGCCAACCGTACCGCCACGCCGGTTGTCGATCGGGGTTCGCCGAGCGTCACGGGCCTGCCCGGGCCGACGGGCTGAAGAAGGAGGCTTTGCCGATGTCTGATGAGCTGAAGCTTGCCCGCATCGTAAAGGCCCTCGCCGCATTCACGCTTTCGCTGTCCACGCCGGCCCTTGCCGCTGAGAGCATCAAGATCAATGACCTCGTCGTAGCTGCAACAATCCCCGAAGCGCAACGCGACGCGACCATGAAAGCAGTCCGCGCATTCTACGATTTCTGGAACACCGGCGACGAGACCCTGCTGCAGGAAGCCATCGCGCCCAACTTCATCGATCACACGCTGCCGCCGGGCCGGCCGCAAGGGCCTGAGGGACCGGCTTTCGCTTCTCGCCGGTTCCGCGCCGCCGTTCCCGACCTCAAGATTACGGTGGAGAAGATAATCGTCGCAGGCGACTACGTCACTGTGCATATGAACTTCACCGGTCATTTCACCGGCAAGTTCGGGCAGACGCAGGGCAAAGGCCAAGCGGTCCCCTTCATCGCTACCGACCTCATCAAGATCGAGAAGGGCCGCATCACCGACAACTGGCACATCGAGGACAATCTGACGCTGCTGCAAGAAATGGGCGTCGGCAAGGTCGACCAGTGAGGAAAACAGGAGATCGCAAGATGTTGTTTGCGCAAAAGGACGAAATCTCGAGCTCTCTCCAATCGAAATACAACAGCGGAGCAGGTGCAACGCGTATCGAAGAATCTGCGAGCTGGCTGAGCCGCGTGACATTGGTCGTCGCGATCATCATGATCGGATGGAGTTTAAAGGTCATCCTCACCCAACCTGTCACCGCGTGGTTTGCCGCATCGACCACGATCTGGATGGCGGTATTGTTGCTATCCGCGACTTGGAATCTGCGCGGCTCCTTCCCGGCCATTGCGGCGTTGGCGCTGGCCACCGCCGTGGTTTCACGCTTGTTCAGCATTCTGCGTTTGAACCCTCCGGTCAGCATCGCCGGTTTGAAGCCTGATGATCTCGACCTGCTGGTCGCGACGGGTCCTGGCGTGCCGGGCTTTGAGCCTCTTGGCTGGTTTCTGGGTGCACTCGTGTTCATCCAATTTATCCTGCGGGCCGCCTCAGTCGCTGCATCGTCGGATTCGCGGGAGGCATCGCTTAATGACTCGGCACTGATGTTCATCAGAGTCTATGTCGGCTTGATGTTCGTGCCTCATTTCGGGAGCCACATCCTCGGCGGGCCCTTCCAATTCAAGATCTACACGCTCTATTTCGAGAGCCTGGGGATTCAAATGCCCGCCATGCAGGTTGCTCTCGCCGGATCGATCGAACTCATTTCCGCGGTCGGACTCACCTTGGGACTCTTCACCCGCCCGGTTGCGTTGCTGGGATCGGTGTATTTGCTGATGTCGATGCTGTTGGGCGGACATTTTCAAATCGGCTATGTGTGGGCGCTGCCGGAAGGGGGCTACGAGTTCGGCGTATTTTGGGCCGCAGTAATCGCGGTGTTCGCGGTGGTGGGCGGCGGCCGGAATTCGGTGGACCGGCAACTATGGCGGAGCGAGCCGGCCCGCCGTCTCTTGCCCAAGGTCGTAAGGGAAGTCCTGGCGAGCTAACGAGGCAGCCCCAGCGGGTGCAAAAAATTCGAGTCGCCGGCCAGACTGGATGAGTGATATCGCGATGAAACAAATACCACTCGTCATCGCCGTTACGCTGTCAATCGCCGGATGCGGCAAGGAACAGCCCAAGAAGGTCGAAATCCGGCCGGTGCGTGTGACTTCGGTCCAGCACGCGCTAAGTGGCGATACAATCAGTTTGACAGGTCAAATCCAGGCCAAGGATCCGATCAACCTGGCTTTCAGGATCGGCGGCCGCCTCCAGGAGAGAACTGCAACAGTCGGCGATCCCGTCGCGCCCGGCCAGGTCGTCGCGAGGATTGAACCTCAGGATTTTCAAAACACCGTGCGTTCTGCGGAAGCCGATCTGGCTTCCGCGCAAGCCGTGCTGGCGAATTCAAAAGGCACAGAAGGTCGGCAGAGCGAGCTGTTGAGCAAGGGGTTTACGACGCAAGCTCAATACGATCAGGCCGAGCAGCAGAGGAAAACCGCGCAAGCGCAGGTCGAATCGGCGCAAGCCAGACTGCAGAACGCAAGAGACAATCTTACGTACACTGACCTCAAATCTGATGTCGCGGGATCGGTGACGGCGAAAGGAGCAGAACCTGGCGAGATCGTCGCAGCCGGGAGAATGATTCTCCAAGTCGCCAAACAGGGAGACAGATACGCCGTCTTTAATGTCCCTTCCCAGCTCATAAGACAGAGTCCGAAGGATCCAGGAGTAACCGTCTCCCTATCGGATGATCCGACGATCGTTGCGACCGGTCACGTCCGCGAGGTTGCTCCCCAAGCGGATGCAGCGACGGGCACCTACATCGTGAAGGTCGCCCTCGACCAACCGCCGGATGCAATGCGTCTTGGTGCAACAATCATAGGACAGGTCAAAGTACAATCAGAGCCGGTCATTCAGCTCCCCGGGACGGCATTGACCCAGAGCGAGGGAAAGCCGGCAGTGTGGGTCGTCGATCCTGAGAAAAAGACAGTATCGCTCGTTCAGGTAACAGTCGGTCACTATGATACATCCTCGGCTGTCGTATCGCACGGCCTGAAGGACGGTGATCTCGTTGTAACGGCGGGCGTTCAGGCTTTGCGGCCCGGACAGGAGGTCAGACTTCTTGAAACTGATGCTGGCGCTCAGAAATGAACCGCAGCTTCAACATTTCGGAATGGGCGCTGGCGCACCGCTCGTTCGTTTGGTTTTTGGTCATCATCATCGCGGCAGCGGGCGGACTGTCCTATTTGAAACTGGGGCGCAATGAAGACCCCAACTTTACCATCAAGACCATGGTGGTTCAGGTCCTTTGGCCCGGTGCCAATATCACGGACACGCTCCAGCAGGTCACGGATCGGGTGGAGAAGAAACTCCAGGAGACTCCCGGTCTCGACTACATCAAGAGCTATACAGTTGCCGGCACGTCGACGGTTTTCATTACCCTCAAAGGCTCGGTGCAGAGCCGGGATGTGCCCGACGTTTGGTATCAGGTCCGCAAGAAGATCGGCGATATCCGGCAATATCTTCCGCAAGGCATTGTCGGCCCGTTCTTTAACGACGAGTTCGGCGATACGTATGGCGTCATCTATGCGTTCACTGCGGACGGATTCACGCAACGCGAGCTGCGCGATTATGTGGAGAGCGCGCGGACCCGGCTTCTTGCGATCAACGATGTCTCGAAAATCGACATTTTTGGTGCGCAGGACGAGAAAATCTACGTTGAATTCTCTTCACACAAGATCGCCGGCCTTCATCTCGACCGCCAGGCGTTGATACAAGCCGTCCAGGCCCAGAACGCTGTAACGCCCGCGGGCGTCGTCCAAACATCGGACGAAGAAATCCGGGTCGATGTGACCGGCGGATTTCGCTCAGAAGCCGATCTCAGAAACGTCAATTTCGTAGCCAACGGACAAATACTTCGTTTGTCCGATATCGCGACTATCAAACGCACCTATTCCGATCCGCCGCAGCCGATGTTGCGCTTCAACGGTCAGCCCGCGATCGGAATCGGCGTCGCAATGCGGGCCGGCGGAGACGTGTTAGCGCTCGGACAGAACATCGAACAAGCGATGGCCCAGATCAAGGCGGATCTCCCCATCGGGATCGAACCCCATCTCGCCGCCGATCAGCCGAAAGTCGTCAAGGCCGCGGTCGATGATTTCATGGAAGCGCTATGGGAGGCGATCGGGATCGTGCTCGCCGTTAGCTTCATCAGCCTCGGCATTCGCGCTGGCGCCGTGGTTGCGTGCTCGATTCCGTTGGTGCTCGCTGCGGTGTTTGTCGGTATGGAGTTCGCCGGAATTGACCTGCAGCGCGTCTCGCTTGGCGCGCTTATTATTGCGCTGGGTCTCCTCGTCGACGATGCCATGATCACCGTCGAAACGATGGTGACCCAGCTGGAGGCGGGTGCCGAAAAGACGAGGGCGGCTACGTTTGCCTATACCTCCACGGCGTTCCCGATGCTGACAGGCACATTGGTGACGGTTGCAGGCTTCGTCCCGATCGGCTTTGCGAAAAGTTCTGCCGGCGAATACACCTTCTCGCTCTTTGCCGTCGTTGCATTGGCGCTTGTTATCTCCTGGATCGTAGCGGTTCTGTTCGCGCCACTGATTGGCGTAACCATCCTGCCCGACGGGATGAAGCATGCGGCCGAGGCGGAGCCTGGCCGTGTCATGCGCGGGTTTCGCCATGCGCTGACGGGCGCCATGCGCGCCAAATGGCTCACGATCGGTGTGACGCTGGCGGCATTGGCAGCGTCGATATTTGGACTGCGCTTCGTTCCTCAGCAGTTTTTCCCGGCCTCCGACAGGCCGGAACTGCTCGTCGATCTGAAGCTTTCGGAGGCTTCCTCTATCTACGCAACCGAAAGGACCGTTGCAGCCTTCGAAGAGCTGTTGAAGGACGACCCCGATATCGACCACTGGACAAGCTATGTCGGACAGGGAGCCGTCCGGTTTTATCTGCCGCTGGACGTGCAGCTTGCCAACGATTTCTTTGCCCAATCGGTCATCGTCACTAGGAGCCTTGAAGCACGCGAGCGGCTCCGCAGTCGCCTCGAGCCTCTTTTGATTGAGAAATTTCCCGGCGTGGTGAGTCGTCTTTCGGCGCTTGAATTGGGGCCGCCCGTTGGCTGGCCGCTGCAATATCGCGTGAGTGGTCCGGAGCCGGTGCGGGTTCGCGAAATCGCTTACAAACTCTCCGCCGTCATCGCCAGTGACCCGCGCACGGAGAAAATCAGCTTTGACTGGATCGAGCCGCAACGTACGTTGCGAATGCGCGTCGATCAGGATCAGGCCAGGCTCCTGGGCGTGAGTTCGCAAGTGCTGGCTCAGTCATTATCAGCCGTGGTGTCCGGCATCACCGTCACGCAATTGCGCGACGGGATATACCTGATCGATGTCGTCGCGCGCGCCGATGAACAGGAGAGAATATCTCCGGATGCACTTCGCACCCTGCAGATTCCTATTCCAAACGGAGGTACCGTTCCGCTGCTCCAGCTGGCGACGGTCGAATATGCCCAGGATTGGCCACTGATCTGGCGGCGGGATCGAAACCCAACACTGACAGTCCAGAGCGATCTGATTCCGGGGGTGCTGCCTGCAACATTGGTCGATAGCCTGCATGCCAAGGTGACCGCCCTGAATGCCGAGTTGCCAGTTGGTTATGCGATTGTCCCCGGGGGATCGGTTGAGGAAAGCGCGAAGTCGACATCGTCCGTCGCTGCGGTCGTTCCAGCAGCACTTCTCATCATGCTTGTTGTGCTGATGATTCAACTTCAAAGCTTCAGCCGGCTGTTTTTGGTGCTGAGCGTCGCGCCGTTTGGGTTGATTGGGGTCGTAGCGGCATTGCTGATCGCGGGAAAGCCACTCGGCTTTGTTGCGATTCTCGGTGTTCTAGCCCTCGTCGGCATGATTGTTCGCAATTCGGTGATTCTGGTGGACCAGATCGATACCGAGATCGCGCACGGGCGAGCCCCTTGGGACGCTGTTATTGCAGCAACTCTGCATCGATTTCGCCCGATCCTGCTTACCGCCGCGGCGGCCATTCTCGGGATGATCCCGATCGCTCCGACCGTCTTCTGGGGGCCGATGGCTTATTCCATCATGGGCGGTTTGGCGGTTGCCACGATGCTGACGCTTGTATTTCTGCCGGCACTTTACGTGGCCTGGTTCCGTATCAAGGAGCCTTCGCCGCAAGAGGTGGATCGCGCCGATCATTCCCACCAACTTCTGCAAACTTCCTAGAATCGAGTTTGTTCACACGATTGCCGCCGACGGGGAAAACGCTGCTGCGATCTTCTCAATCAACAGACGCACACGTTTCGGTTGGGCTTGTGTGGCTGGATAGACGATCTGCAGCCCCGTTTGGCCGGACGAGAAGTCCCGCAGAAGTTCGACGAGGGCGCCCTCACGCAAGTCCGCCTCGACGTCCAAGCGTGATTTTCGGGCAATGCCGAATCCGCTCCGACACCAGACCCGGACCAATTCGCCGTCGTTCGCTACCCTATGCCCCTGCACCATGACCCGCCGCTCCTTGCCGTCAATCAGGAAGGGCCAATCCCGATCGGTCGTCAGGCCATAACGCATGACGAGGCATTCGTGATGGACAAGATCATCGGGGTATTGCGGAGTTCCCCGAGTCTTCAAATAGGCTGGAGACGCGCACACGATTCGTCGGTTCTCGGCGAGGCGCTTCACGCGCAAGGTGCTGTCAGCCAGTTCGCCATACCGAATGGCGAAGTCCTGTCCCTGACCAACCAGGTCGACATAGCCGTCCGTCAGGTTGAGATCGATGGTCACTTCCGGGTGCTCGGCCAAGAACGCGTCCAGGGTCGGGACGACATAGCTGCGGCCGAGATCGATCGGCGCGCTGAGCCTGATGGGCCCAGATATCTTCTCGACCCCCAGCCGAATGAGAGCTTCCAGTTCGTCGGCCTCGGCCAGAAGACGCCGTGCACCCTGAACCAGCAGTCGCCCTTCCTCGGTCAGGCTGATGGCGCGCGTCGTGCGATGCAGGAGCGCGGTCCCATAGTATTTTTCCAACGCGACGAGGCGCTCGGAGACGGAGGCAGCGGATAGACCAAGTTCCCGGCCGGCGGCTGCCAGACCTCCTTTCTCAACAATGCGAAGGAACAGGGCCAGATTATCGAGGATCATCATTCGTAGAATCCGAATAGTGTATTCGGAACTTACCCAATTATGCGGGAAATGTGAATTCTTTAGCTTCTTCCGCGAAAGGGAGCATTCACATGAAACTCGATCACGTCACCATTCGCACCCGGGATTTGCAGACGGCACGGAGCTTCTTCCTGAAGGTGTTCGATCTGGAAGAGGGCGAGCGGCCGCTCGCCGTGCAGCGCATTCCCGGCCACTGGCTCTACTCCGAGGGTCATCCGCTCGTCCACATCATTGGCGCCCAAGGAGACGGCATCGACCGCGCTGCCGAGGCGATCGATCACGTCGGCTTGCGAATGGAAGGCTATGCCGACTTCCGCAACAAGCTCGATCAGCTCGGCATCCACTACTCAACGATGGACCTCGCCGACATCGGGGAGCGGCGGCTGTTCTTTCGCACACCCGGCGGCCCACTGCTGGAAGCCGTCTTTTCCGAATCCGTCCCCCAAAACAACTAAACTCTCAAAGGATCATGGTCATGTCGCTCAAGTCGAAAATGCCTTTTCGGGTATGGTTACTCACACTCTCGGCTTTCGCCATCGGCATGGCGGAATTTGTCATCGCCGGCATCTTGCCCCAAGTGGCCGACTCCCTTCGCGTCACCGAAGGTCAGGCCGGCGGCCTGATCACCGCCTACGCCCTGGCGATCGTCGTTGGCGGACCGATACTGACCCTTTGGCTCGCGCGTTTCGAGAAGCGCGCGGTGCTTATTGGCCTGATGGCGCTATTCATCGCGGGTAACCTCATCGCCGCCTTTACAGACAGCTACACCGTACTACTCGTCAGCCGCGTGATCGCGGGCCTGACGCAAGGGCCGTTTTTCGGCATCGGCGCCGTCGTGGCGATGAAGCTCGTTTCCGACAAGCTCGCCGGCCAGGCCGTCGGGCAGATGTTCGCCGGTCTGACTTTGGCGAACGTGCTCGGCGTTCCCGCTGGGACGTGGATCGGCAACACATTTGGTTGGAACATGACGTTCCTCTTCATCAGCGCACTCGGCGTGCTCACCGTTGTAGCCATCGTCGGCTTTGTTCCCGTTCAGGAACGGGACGGTACAGTGGCGAGCATCCGTGGACAGCTGGGCGCCTTTACGGACTGCAATCTGCTCGCAAGTCTTGCGATCACCGCCCTCGGTTGGGTCGGCTTTATGACCTTCTATGGCTATTTCGCGCCGGTGGCCGAGCGAGTAGCGGGCTTTAGCGCCTCGGATATGACTTGGGTGCTGGTCATCGTCGGCTTGGGTCTCCTCATCGGCAACACACTGGGTGGCCGGACGGCTGACGCGAATCTTCGATTGTCGCTCATCTTCTGGCCGGCAGCGATGATTGTTTCTCTGATCGCCGTCGGGCTCCTCGCGCCATTCAAATGGCCTTTCGTGGCTGCTGCCTTCGTCTTCGGCATTACCTCTTTCGCCAACGTACCGCCGATGCAGATGCGCGTCATGAAATACGGCACGGCCGCGCCCGAACTCGCCGCGACCGCGAACATCTCGGCCTTCAATCTCGCGAATGCGCTGGGCGGCATGATTGGCGGAGCCCTAGTAGACAGCGCGTTTGGACCTGCGCTATGACCACGATTTCTACGAAGAGCGAAGTAATAACCCTGATCAATGTGTTCACGGTTGAACCGGCAAACCAGCGACGGCTCATCGAACTTCTAACCGAAGCCACAGAGGTTTCAGTGTGCCGGGCGCCGGGCTTTGTTTCTGCAATCCTCCATCGCAGCACTGACGGCACAAAGGTCACGATGTACGCGCAGTGGCGGAGCATCGATGACTACCAGGCGATGCGCCAGGACCCGAACCCGCTTCCGTTTCTTCAGGAAGCGCTGACGATCGCTAGGTTCGAACCTGGTATCTACCAGGTTGTGCAAACCTTCGCACCCGGCGGCGAGACAAAGTGAAACGACGCCGTTGCGCCCACGTTGCGCCCGGAGCGCACATTCCATAACCGATCATTTCGCGAACTGCCGAAGATGGCTTGCGCCGGCTCCGCGATATACCCGCGATCTTAGGACTATCCGATTTCTTCGCGCACTATCCAATTCTACGATGGGTATGCAATTGACCTGTACGAACTGATCCGCGCGCTGTATCTCGTTCGCATGAGGATGAAGAAACAAAGGATGAAGCGGATTAAAGCCCAGTTCTCGGCCGAAGCTCAGAACGGATCAAGCCGGCCTCCCGGCTGAAAGGTGCGTTCTGATCCAGGATCATTGCGCGTACTTGATTCGACTTGGTGGGGCGCACCAGGGCTCGAAGCTGGGACCCGCTGATTAAGAGTCAGCGGATCTATTGCTGTCTTCTGTGAACAATACGTTTTCAGGCGGGCGATAGTTTTGACTTCGGGAAGAGCGCCGTCAGGATGAGGCACAACAAAATCCTCAGCCACTTGATGAGGCGGCGGAAGTTGTAGCCGACGGCGGCGAGGATGGCGTTGTTGAAGTCGCCGTTGCGATGGGCGAGATAGTTGCGGCCCATTCGGTGCTCGTCCTTGAGATGGCCGATGACGGGCTCGACGG
>WNGQ01010716.1_pt1 | contig 14865 bp, 13 predicted proteins | sample 5407661 | NCBI WGS metagenome assembly WNGQ01 (sample SAMN13153382, study PRJNA577476) | soil metagenome | isolation source: 60 cm soil or saprolite under Garry oak tree replicate 2 | place: USA:California | collected 2016-06-15 | reverse complement strand
CAGTTATTTCCGGGGTGTGACAGGGTTAATCGCCGTACTTGCGGTAATTGCGATCCTTGTACTCTGGTTGCCCGCCTATCGCTGGTTCTTGCTGATCAGCGCCGGGATTGGAATACTGGTTGCGGGTGCTCTGTATCTCTGGCACAGATTTAACCCGCTCAAAGAAGAAGACGTGGACAACAAGCGGCCTCTCGGGCTGGAATGATGGGTGAGAATATCTTCAGTTCCCTGTTTTGAGGTTCTCAGTTCTCAGTACTTTCCAATATGCGTGTGATTTCGCGATTCTTGATGTCTGCGAGCGATCCCAACCATTTTCCTGCACCCACTTTGCCCGAGGTGGCATTCCTGGGACGATCGAATGTGGGGAAATCGAGTGTCATTAACTCGCTGTTGGGAGCTAAGGTAGCCAAGACCAGCTCCACTCCTGGGCGGACGCGCTCTATCAATTTTTTTGAGGTCCGCTGGCCGGGAAAACCTAAACCGGAATTGATCTTTGCCGATCTGCCCGGATACGGCTACGCTAAAATATCGCGTGAGGTGTCCGAGCAGTGGCCGAGCTTTATCGAGCCCTACCTTAAAGAGCGCTCCTGTCTCGCACTTTGCCTGGCATTGGTGGATGTCAATGTAGCTCCCCAGGCAAGCGACCGGCAGTTGCTGGATTTCCTGGGATCAAGTGGCCGCTCGTTGGTTATAGTCGCCACGAAAAGTGACCGGCTGTCGGGAAATCAATTAGGAAATGCGGTGCGAACCATGACCGAGGAACATCCTGGAGCGCATATTGTCCCCTACTCGGCCAGGACGGGAGCTGGAAGAGAGGAACTCTGGAAACATATAAAAGTGGAAACGGAAAACTACGCTGCCCGATTGTGAACTCTCTTCCGAAAACGGACCTTGCCGACCTTTCGTAAGCCCACCGTCGTTTGCCAGACAATCGCTGGGAAGCCATCTTTTATAGGATCGAGTAGACGACGTGTGTATGAATGAGCTTTGCATTCGGGCAGTTGAGCTCACAACCGGATATCGACGCAGGAGCGGCCCTGAACGCCCTCGCCAGATTTTTCCAGAACAACCAGGCGCTCACGCGAGAAGAGTTCAGCCTCCTGGTCAACAAGAGCCAGAATCGTAATCCCGGCAGCCGAGCATAGAGACCGGCCACGGGGCGAGTTCCGCAAGCGGGTGTACACTGTTTGCAGCTATTTCAGAGTAGTTGACGCATGAAACCCCTCCTGTTCGTGCTATTTGTAGTTTGTCTCATTACGCTCTGCGCCGGATGCGGGAATGTATTTTTAAGTGCATCTTCTCAGCCAAATTTCTCCACAACTAGCGGCGTGGTCAGTATCGTGCAGCTCAGTACCGTTATTGGCGCGAACGGGACGACGGTGGAGGTCACGTTTGTAACTTTTCTGCAAGAAGGTACCCGTTCGACGGTGGGTTTCTGCGGCGATCAGGGCAGCCGCTTTCCGATGAACCAAATGGTCCGTACGGATTTTGTTCCGGGACAATCCTGCTCCAGCATTCTCGTGGTTGTGATTATTTAGCTGGGACTTCTCCTTCTGGCAGCAGCCATCCTCAGTTACTTTTGTGTGTCCCCGAAGCCGCTTGGCCGTCAAGCATCCGCTATGATGAAATACTTATGGCCACATATCTGATTACTGGAGTTGCTGGCTTCATCGGATCGGCGCTGGCGCGTGCCGTACTGGCGCAAGGCGACCAGGTGCGTGGAATTGATAACCTTTCTACTGGCAAGCGCGAGAATCTGACTGAAATCGTGCATCGCATCGATTTCCAGGAAGGGGACTTGCTCGATCTTCAAGCGTTATACAACGCTTGCCGGGGCGTGGATTATGTCCTGCACGAAGCCGCGATCCCTTCGGTTCCGAAATCGGTGCTGGACCCGCTGGGCAGCAATCGCGCCAATCTGGATGGTACCGTCAATCTTTTGATGGCGGCACGCGACGCCAAAGTTAAACGCGTAGTTTATGCGGCTTCTTCGTCCGCCTACGGCGATACGCCGACATTGCCCAAGCAAGAGGACATGACTCCGAATCCAATCTCTCCCTATGCGGTGGCGAAGTTGGCCAGTGAGCACTACATGATTTCCTTTTATCGCTGTTATGGACTGGAGACTGTCTGCTTGCGCTATTTCAATATTTTTGGACCGCGTCAGGATCCGACTTCGCCGTATTCGGGTGTTCTAGCTAAATTCATAACTCAGATGCTCAAGGGGGAACAACCCACCATCCTTGGAGACGGCAAGCAGAGCCGAGACTTTACCTATGTGGACAATGCTGTCGAAGCCAACTTGCTGGCCTGCAAAGCAGCCGCGAATGAAGTAGCGGGACGCGTGTTCAACGTTGCCACTGGACGGCGAGTCGATCTCAATGAGACCTTTCAGATTCTCAAGAAACTTACTGGCTACCCCGGAAACGTGAGTTACGGGCCGGAGCGGGCCGGGGACGTAAAACACTCGCTGGCCGACTTGTCCCGAGCGAAAAAGCATCTTGGCTACATCCCCAAGGTCGATTTCGAGGAAGGGTTGCGGCGCACCATCGACTGGTACCGAAATCAGGAAAGAGCGGCGAGAGCATAGCCCTGCTTGAAGGAGTTTCCTGTTTCTAGTTTCTAGTTTCTGGCTCTCAATTACCTTGGTTATCTAGGGCGAACCTTACAACCACAGCTAGAGTGGAGGAATGACACTCTCTTCTATGCTTGTTTCACGCGACTGGCAGGAGATCAGCGTACTGGAATGCATTCTTGGCGGGCTTCACATTGGGGTGGACATCGAAGCCCATCCGGAGCGCGCTCGCGCGAAGCTATCCCGGTCGAAGATCGATGCGGTGATCGTCGATTGTGACCTGGATGGGGCTGGCGATTTTTTGCGTGAGTTGCAGAACGATCTCATCAACAAGTCAGTGCCGGTGGTTGTCCTTCGTGGCTCGCATAAATCCAGTTCAGGAAAAATTCAGCCGCCGTCTTTTGAATTTCAAAAACCGATCTCGGTGGAGCAGGCCGTGCATACGCTGTCGGCGGCGCGGAACATGATTCTGGATGGGAGGCTGCGCTATCATAGACAACCGTTGCATGTACCAGTAGCGCTCACTTGTGGACCCCGCAAACGCATCGCCGCTAAACTCCTGAACCTAAGCCAGGGTGGCGTGGGTATTCGTGCTCCTAAAAGACTCGCCGCGAGCGGCCCGGTCAAGGTCAGCTTCGCCTTGCCAGGGACCAAGCTTTCGATCAAACTCCAAGGAGAGCTTGCGTGGACCGATAAGCAAGGCAATGCAGGCATTCGATTTCTGGAAATGGATGGCGGGATGAAACGCGACCTGCAACTTTGGCTTGAGCAGCAGTACCTCACTGTCTAGGTTACTTGCACATTCTGGGCAATCTCAACGAAAGCGCGGCCTCTCTAGTTCGCGCAGACGAACACTTTCCGAGACGCAAGCATGTTGCACTAAGCATACCCCAGGTGTGGCACCATCCAGATGGTGAACAGGAACCAGTAAAGCGTCGTGAAAAGGCAGGCCACCCCGAGGCCTAAAGCTAAGACTACGGTCCAAGCGGGGAGAGAATGAGTCATAGCCAACGAGAGCATTAAGAACAGCAATACGGCGGATACCAAAATCAAACTATCTATCAGCCACGAAAGGCTGCCGGCTGAAATCCCAACTGGACACCATAGAAAGCGCACCATCGCATCTTCGTCGGTAAACTCGGAATCTGTCGCGCCGCTCACCTCGGGATCGAGAGAGATCGTCGGGCGGGTATTCGGCGAAAAAAGAAGCTTAATTTCGCTTTCCGGTTGGACGAAAATCGACTCCTTCGAACAGCGGTAGCTGTCGGCCAGGACTTGGGTGAAAATCCAATCTTTGAGCAACTGCCGCGTCCGCGCAGGAAGATCGAGAAACTGGACGCCTGCCTGGCCAAAGTTGTCGGCCCAACGAATGCGGCCCAGGGCTTCGACGCGAACCCGAGGAGATATCAATTCAAAGCGAACGTGAACCTGCTGATTCTGACGCAAGGGTGCAACCGCCTGCAGTGCGATGCCCGTTTCATTAAGATTCCGAAGAATTCCAGCGTTAGCATGATCCAGATTTACGTACGACAAGCGGTGAATCCCATGGCGGTAGCGGCGTGGGTTTCTGAGCGGAGTTTCTAGCCCGCGGATCTCGACTGACTCAACCAGATTGGGCAGAGATTCCATTGCCCAAATCTTAGCTCTGACTGCGGAAACCTCTCAGTAACCGGGCTGGTTCTGGAAACCTCAGGAGGCAGGACGCTGAGCCGAAGTAGTGGCTTGGCGTAAAGCTTTTTCGTGCTGGGTTCGCTGCCAGATAATGAGTCGGTTCAGGTCGTAGCTGTAAGGCCCGAAGGCTCGAAAGTCTTGCTCATCGAATAGCCTCTTGATCCCACAGCCCAGGCAAACCTGATAGGAGTGTTCCTGGACGCGAATCGGCCAACTCATCTTGCCGTGCCAGCAACCGCGCATGACGACAACGGCAGCCCCGGCTATCCCGGTAGCCACCACGCCCAAGGGCCACTTCCAGCGCGATTACTTCCAAAATCTAAGGATATGCTGAACTAAAGGGTAGTGCAAATGGACTGAGCTGTCACGTCCGGAAGCGATCCGGACCTTCGCTTACCAAAGAGCATTCCATGATCCCAACCTTCGTGCGCGTAAGAAGATTGCGACTGTCTACGAAGAGCTGTAACTTACAGACTGCAAACGGTTGCACATGACGTCAAGTCGGACGTACGCAACTGGTGAATTGACAAGCGCTTCCCCGGCGTTAACACTGGACAAACATAGTAAACTACGACGATTTCCACAGCTTCCATGAGCACCATTTTGACCAACGCGAACCTGGACCCAGCCATCGAGACACTCGAGTTGGGAAGGCCTCGAGAGTGGGTAACTGCTTCATCTCCTGCAACAGGACGCGAAGCTTTACAGGCGCTTTTGGCTTTTTCTTCTCTGCACGAGCAAATCCGGCAGCGTCGTGCCCGCGAGGTTCAAAGAGGAGTCCAACTCAGTACTGATGATGTTTGGGAGTTAGAGCAATTTGTCCTGGATGAAGTTCTTCAGCTGGTGGCGGAACGGGCGTTAGCCATCACCGGCGCGGATGGCATTGCCATCGCTTTGGCGGAAGGAGAAGCGATCGTCTGCCGGGCATCGGCAGGAAGCATTGCGCCCGATCCCGGAGTTCGCCTGGATCCAAATTCAGGTTTCTCGGGAGTGTGCCTGCGCCGCGAAGAAATTGTGCGTTGTGACGATGCGGAGACGGACGCACGAGTGAATGTGCAAGCTTGCCGCGCCTTGGGCGCACGCTCGATGGTGGCCGTGCCTCTCACTGGACGGCACAGCGTCATTGGTTTGCTGGAGGCTTTCTCCACCGAGTGCTACGGCTTCAATGACAGCGATGTGCGCAGCCTGAACCTGTTGGCTGAACTGATCCTTTCGGCTTTGAAGCCGGAAGAGGAAGATCGCCTGGCTGAAATTTCCCAGCAAGTGGTGGGGAGGAAAGAGCAACCGGTCGAAACCTCGCCGACTGAAACAAGGGATACAAAGCCTGAGCCGAAAGCACAGGTTCCCGCTGAATCCAGCTTAGAACAGCATGGCGTTGCAGCGATCGTTAGGGGGAGCGATCAACTCAACGACTCCAGACCAGGTCTGAGAGTCGTGCTTCTCATGGTTTTCGTGGCGCTCGCCCTGGGAGTGGCGGTATGGTGGAACATCCAGCGCACCGCGAAGCCGGCCACGCTCACCATGTCGGACGCGGCGGATCCATCTGCCGGAACCCAGCGAATTGCACCGTCAGAAGAAACTGAGCAGCAACCGAGTGCAGGTTCGGAGCTACCGATTGCAAGCGAGGATGCTCCCGCTTCAAACATACGGGAAAAACTTGTACTTCCGCAGGTGAGCGGCATACGACACTGGTCTTCGGCGACCTCCAGCACGGTAGCCATCGATCTTAAGGATCAAGTGCAGTACGAAGCGCATCGACTCAGCCAGCCGGAGCGAATCTACTTCGATCTTCACGATACCGCCCTTGCCCCTGGACTTTTCGGGAAGACGATCGAGGTTGGGGACGAACTGCTACTCCGGATTCGCGTCGCACAGCCTATGCCAGGGGTGTCACGAGTTGTCCTCGAGACCAAGGGAGGATCGAATTTTTCGGTCAGTTTCGAATCGAATCCGTACCGTCTGCTGGTGGAACTGCGTCAGCGCGAGGCAATAGCCCAGCCTACGACCAAGATAAATCTGTTTTTGCCAAGTCCGATCGCGCAACCAAGTAAGCAATTGTCATCTCTGAACCAGGAATTGAGCAACCGGCGTGCTGATCCGGTACCGTTGCATGCTCTCAAGTTCTGTATTGCCCTGGATGCCGGACATGGAGGCTGGGACCTTGGGACAGTAGGACGCAAAGGATTGATGGAGAAAGATCTGGTGCTCGATATTGTGGAGCGATTAGGGAAACTGGTAGAGAACGGTTTGGATGCTGAAGTGATCTATACGCGCAATGACGACAATTACGTTGCATTAGAAAAACGCGCGGAAATCGCGAACCTTTCGCGGGCAGATCTGTTTGTCTCCATTCACGCCAATTACAGCGCTACTTCAACGGCCCGCGGAGTAGAAACTTACTACACCAACACCTACTCTTCGCTGCATGCAAGGACTCGAGAAACGGATTCTGATTCAGGGGCAGCACAGAACGTAAGTTGGACCAACGTAGACATTCGAGAGAAAGTGCAGCAATCGCGCCGAGTCGCAAGCAGTGTCCAACGGGAGCTATATGAGATGCTCAAGGCCAGCACCTCGGGCATCCGTGATCGCGGCGTTAAGGAAGCTCAGTACGTAGTGTTGACTGGGACCTCAATGCCGGCGATTCTGGCGGAAGTTTCGTTCGTCAGCAGCCCGACTGACGAGAATAATCTGCAGAACTCAGCCTACCGCCAGCAAATAGCCGAAGCTCTGTACAAAGGGATTTCCCGCTACGCCACTGAATCCGGCCGCGTGAAGCTGGCCAGCACCTCCGCGAAGCCGACGGGACGGTAGCCGCAAGGTCGGGTATTTCATTCCGGCTTGGAACCCACTCCACCGTACTTTTGCAGCCACTTAAGTTCTTCACGAACCTTGATCTTGCCGTGCCAGGGATTTTTCGAAAGCGAGTGGCCTTCACCGGGGAAGATCAGCAGCGTGCTTGGGACGCCCAGGTTGTGGAGAGCGTGGTCGAGTAAATAATTTTGCGAAACCGCCACGCGGATATCGTTCGCTCCCGCGACAATGTGGGTAGGAGTACGAACCTTGTTGATCTGGAAGATCGCCGCTTCATCGTGGTAACGCTGCTGCGCCGCCCAGGGAAGGCCGCCCAGGAAGTAGGCATCATCGAAAGTAGTATCGTCATTGCCCCAGTTCGCCACGTGCTCCACTGCGCCTGCTCCGGTTACTGCGGCGTTAAATCGTATGGTTTGGGTGATAAGCCAGTTGGTCATGTATCCGCCATAGCTGTAGCCACCCACAGCGAGGTGCTTGGGATCAGCGACTCCATCTTTCACCAAGGCGTCCACTCCTTCCAGAATATCCTTGCCAGGGCGCGAGACAATCTCAGGAACAATCTGCATCAGGAATCTGTCGCCGTAGCCACTGGATCCCCGGTAATTGGGTTCAAAGACCAGCCATCCTTGACTAGCGGCCAATCGATCCCACTGATACCAGTCCGCCTCGAAGTGATTGCCATCGGCAGCGGCCGGCCCGCCGTGAATGAACACGAACGTCGGCAGGTTTTTCGCTTCGAATTTTCCCGGCGGGTAGATCAACATGCCTTCAACCGTCGTGCCATCATCGGCCGTCCATCGGTACGGCTTCCCTTGTGGCAGATCGCGCTGGGTAAATAACTTGTTGAATGCAGTGAGTGGCTTGGCCTCCTGCAAATGGCCGACGCTTTCAGCTAAATAAACCTCGGTGGGTTTTTCCAGACTCGAATATGTGAAAGCGATTCGCGGGGAATGGTCAGCAGACGCTAGACGCTCGTACGTCCCAGACCAGCCTGTTTGCCGTGAACAGGATGCTGATGGTTGAGCCTGAGAATACATTTGAACTTCGGTGCCCAGAATTCCGGTAGCAAAAACGCCGCCGTTCGGTTTCAAGGTATAACGGGAAACTTCACCACCGAAGTCGCTGGCCCAGCGTTGAACCGCGCCACTATCGGCATCCACCCAGTAGAGCCGCCTCTGAGTGTCAATGTACTTCCCTTCCACCGAGCCGATGCCGACCTGAAAGAAAATGTGCTTACTGTCATTTGACCAGTTAATGTCGTCTTCCACTGCCTGGTTGTGGGTTAACTGGCGAGCCGGCCGGTCAATTGAGGCGCTGGTCAGATCAACCGAGAAAATTTCGAATTCCTCTACCTTTTCTTGACGCTCGGAAATTGACGTGGTAGCGAATGCAAGTTTCCGTCCGTCAGGAGACACCTTCAGCTGTTGAACCTTCCACGCGGTGCCGGCAAGAGCGCGGGATCCGGGAGTCGCATCCGAAGCTTTGTCATCTTCAGCATCATCTTTCGCTTTGCTGCCTGCAACTGCGTGGCGTGAGATGGCGTCAGCAACCGCCAGGCTAAAGATCGTGTCCCCGCGCTCGGCAGCGCGATACTGTGAGACGTCTTTCCAGTCCTTCTTGTAAGCAGCTTTTTGCGCCTTGGTCCAAGGCGCGCGAGTAGCGAAATAAAGTGTGCGGGAATCCGGAGACCAGGCAAAAGCGTGAATTTCCTCTTCTCCTTCAGTGACCGGAAAAGCTTCGCCACCGTTCGGCGAGATCAGATAGAGCTGGGCAGTATCGTTCCCCTCCGCGAAATCTTTTTCCTTGCTCTCAGCCGCTTTACGTTCGGAGAAAAATGCGATCCATCGCCCGTCCGGGGACCACTGAGGATTGGTGTCATGGCCGGACCGGGTGAGCTGGGTCAGAGTTCCTTCCTGTTGTCCGTTATCGCGGTAGAGCCACAGATCCTTGCGAAAGATGCTCTGGTCCCAATCGGCGTGCTCGGCTTCGATGACAACGGCATGCCCGTCAGGCGAAATCCGGATTGCGGGATAGTCGACATAATTAAAGAATTCGTCTAGTGTGAGTTTCGGTTTGTCAGCGGCGTAGGAGGAAACACAGATTACGGCAGCGAACATAATGATCGTCAGGTTTCGAGTTGTCATAGTTGCTAGTTCAGTAGAGTTATTGCGCCGGTTGGGCGTCTTTTAAAGCGTCATCCAAGCTCTGATTAGTTTTTGGAGCATTGCCTTCAATCAAACGCCATCCGTCGTCGTAGTGCTTGAAGACTACGCTGGAGCTGAACTGTACGCCTCCCGGATAGAGCGCTGCTCCCACTTCATTTACCGGCACCCATTTCCAATGGAAATCCACATCAGCGACTCTTCCATTTTTCATGATGCCGGTTACTGAAATCAGCTCCCTTCGCGCCACGATGACTGGAAAGTATTTCGATACCACGGTGTTGCTAGGGATTAAGTCGCGAAATGTCTCCACTCCGAGCGGGGTGAGAGCGACATCCCAGCACGGCGGCGGCGCGATGGTGGGAGAACATGGCACGTTCACGCCCGTGATCCAACCGCGGCGCTGCAACACCATATATTCAGGAGAGAGATAATCTTTATTGGAGACGATTCCTGTCCGCAGCCAGAACTGCTGCGTGTTCCTGAAAGTATCGGAGCCAGCGATCAGATCAGCTGCAAGCCGGCGCGTTAGATAGTCGCGAGGGGAGCAACCGGCTGCGAAACAAAGAAGTGCCACGGCACAGACAATTTGCAAGTTCCTCATGAATTCGACAGGTTGTTGCTAGTTGAGGATTGTAACCAAACGCGACGTCCGACGCGGCAAGAAAGGTCGGTCCGCGATCTGACCCGCAAACTTGGCCGCCCAGCGGCCGGGAATCGAGGTACCGCACGAAGGACACCGGCCCTCGGGCGTGAGGCGGTAATCCTGTATGAAGTAGCTGTGACGCTTAATCAATGTTTCAGCGCAGTTGTGACATCGCGTATCTTCGAGATCACCAACCATTCCGGGCAGATTTCCTGCATAGATATAACGAAGGCCAGCTCTTTTTCCGATCTCAACCGCACGTAAAAGGTCGTCCGGCCGAGTGTCGTCTGGATCGGACATCTTGTAATCCTTGTGAAACGCGGTCACGTGCCATGGAATGTACGGGGAAACACTAACCAGAAAATCCGCAAGACGACGAAGTTCATCGTCGGAATCGTTGAAACCTGGAATCAGCAAGGTCACGATCTCCAGCCACAACTCCATCTCATGCAGTCGTCGAATAGTGTCCAGGATGGGCCCGATTCGTCCCCCTAGCTCGTGATAATGGCGGTCGTCAAAACTCTTCAAGTCAACCTTATAGAGGTCGATCCAAGGACGAAGATATTCCAGGACTTGCGGCGTCCCGTTACCGTTTGACACGAAAGCTGTCAGAAGCCCGGCAGCCCTGGCGTCTTTGAACACAGCCACCGCCCACTCGCTGGTGATAAGAGGTTCGTTATAAGTGCTCACCAAAACCTTAGCGCCTTGTTGCAATGCGTCGCGTACCAGGTTTTCGGGCGAGGCTTGCAGTGGTGGCGAGATCGCACTCGGGTCACGCAATGCTTGAGACGTCACCCAGTTCTGACAGTATCCACAATGGAGGTCGCACCCCAACATTCCGAAGCTGTAGGCGAGGGCTCCAGGATAGGCATGGAAAAACGGCTTCTTCTCGATAGGATCGCACTGCACCCCGCCAACGTATCCCCAAGGAACATACAGCGTTCCGCCGCGATTGTAGCGAACCTTGCAAACTCCTGGCTGACCGTCCGGAATAGGGCAGCAGTGGCCGCAAGCGTAGCAACGCACACGATTGCGGTCGAGCTTTTCGTAAAGCTCGCCCTCACGCACGTTTTCGTAAACGATGTCACGCAGAGTAGGCACGACGAGTACGCCTCTTTGGATATTCTAAATCCTCTGAGTTGGAAGTACAGCACCGAGTCTACGGAGAGGACGGAGGCACGCTGCTGGTAAGTTGATGTCGTTTGATCCAGTCATTCGCTTGTTCCTGAGCGGCGACGACTTGGGCGTGGCTCATGCGCGAAGCCAGAACGGCAACGCGATACTTGCTGGCTTCATCTCCGCCAGCTTGCGCAAGGATGGAGCAAAAATAGGCTTTGCTCAGGTCCTGAGGCACGCCCCTGCCGGCCCAATAGTAAGCCCCAAGCGTGGCTTGCGCGACCACATGACCGTGTTCGCCAGCCTTGGAGAACCAACGAACCGCCTCGGTGTAACTTTGACTGACTTCTTGACCTGTGGCATAGCGGGCGCCAAGTGCAAACTGCGCCGCGGGATCACCTTCTTCGGCTAATTTGCGTAGCACTCCCAGGTCACTGGCGTCGGCTATGCTGGTTACCGCGTTCCTGGGTACGGATTGATAAGGGCTCGCCTGTTTTTGTGAACTTGTTTGACCTGATCCGTTAATCCAGCTTCTGACCCAAGGTGTAATCGTCCAAAGCAAAACCAGTGCGAAAGCAGCTGCGCCAGCAATCGGCAGAGTTCTGCGAAGAGAAAACCGTTTCGGAGCGACGATTTCTGCTAGTGTCTCGGACAAAGGCTTTCGAAAGGGCTCCGCAGAAACTTCAGGCGAGCGCTTTGCGACCGGCGGCTGGCCAGCGCGTTTAATGGCGGCCAGGGCAATATCCGAGAGTCCCTGAAGAATCCTGTTTTCGTTTTCACTGAAGGCATTAGGTTCAGACGAAAACACTTCCAGAAGCCCGAGCACAGTATGGTCCAGGCGAATCGGTGTCGCGATGATGGAGCGGATACCAAGGACGCGGCATGCTTCACGGTCGACCCGCGGGTCAGTTCCCGTGTCATCGCAACGAAGTAGCTTAGCCGTGCGAATGCACTCCCCGGAAAATCCAGAATTCATCTGGAAGCGGGCGCCCCGCGCGGGGGCGTCCGGACCTGCGGACGCGACACATATCATCTCATCTTCGAGCCATAATGCAATCGCCGCGCCTGTCGCGTGCATGAATGCCAAGGTTCGTTCGGCAACCAATTGCAACGCGGCGTCCAGATCGCTGCCGAGCGATTCCACTTCCCGCCCGACCGCCGCAAGCGCCGTCAGGGTGGATGTGTAGTCAGGAGGGGCGGCGGATTTAAAATCATTCTCTGCTGGCAAGGTGCCGACCTCAACAGTTGCCGAAGTAGAAGCAGCTCCTTTGGGTTGGGTCTCCGTCTGACGCGGTTGCGCCGATCCCCGCGCTACTCCGGCCATCGCGTTCAGGAAGAGCCATTCCTTTAAGTGGCTAACCGAGGCCTCTGGCATGTCGGCAAAACGAATCCCGGTCCTACCTGATCCATCAGACCAAATGACGTTCCCAGTGGTATGAATATACGTTTTCGTTTCAGACAAATCCAAACATAAGCTTACGGTTCGGTTCACCTCGAGCGCGGGTGAGGCCTGCATAGCCATCCCGTCTTGGCTAATGTCCAGGATTTCGTTCAGGTCCAGCACCATTCCTCCCGAAGCGCCATTCAAAGTGGCATACGCGGGAGTATGGACCTTGTGCCGAACTCGCCTCCGACGGTTTTGGGTAACGGGATCGGGTTCCCGGCTAGTGTCGGGCACCTTGGTCGCAACGGGTTCCATGAGGATTGCTTACATATTAACCCACGAGAGTGAGGATTATGAGCTGTTGTTAGGAAGAGGGCAATGACGTAAGGGAGTGGACCTGACTCTGAGGTTGACTATTTGAGAGACGTGATATAGCCGCGACGATCATACTGGCCAGCAGCTGCATAGTAGCAACGTCGCTGTGGTTAAAAGCGTACGGAGCAGAAGAGAGAACCTCGAAGATGCCCAATGTCTTGCGGAAATGGCGCAAGGGCGCCGCCAGAATGGATCGTGCACCAAGTCGATGGCAGCTGGCTAAATCGACTTGAGGATTGTGTTGTGCGTCATGGCACAGGACTACCTCGCCGGTTCGAACACATTCTGCGGAAATACCGGAATCGGTCTGCAGGCGAACACCAAGGTCCGGTGCAGTGCGACCGGTTCGCGCTCGACAGACGATCTCACTTCCCTTGCGCAGAGTCTCTTCATCAGAAAAAGTATCGCGCTCAGAGTTCTCGAAAGAACGAGAGCGAACGTGATGGCTTCCGGAAACCTGCGATGGAGAGGAAACTGGAGATGCAGATTCATTGGTGTGCAGCTCCGGTGACGGCACGGTGCGAATGAGTTCTCGCACCAGCCGATCCAGCTCTGAATCGGCAATCATGTGGGCTGTCTGCTGGTTCCGCAACGATCCGCCGAGAACACGCGAGAGGCTAAGCAATGCCTGGCTTCCGCAGGCCAAACAAGTGGCCGAATTATTTTGACTGATCAGCTCACACCCGATGCAAAAAACCGCCGTTTGTAAAGCAAGGAAGTTGACTTCTCGCAGATTGACCCAGCCCATTCTTCAGATCCTCCACCCCGGAGCGAGGTGACAGACTAAATGGGGGAATTGTGCGGCGAAAGTAATACCGCTGGTTCCCAGGAAATAAAACTTTTCTTAAGGGCGAAGGGAAAGCGGTTTCTTTTTGCTGCCCTTTCATGGCAGCATAACTGCCCCGATGGATATCATGGTTAAACGTCGCCTGCTATTTTGCACCCTCCTGCTTCTCGGCACGGCGGCTTGGGGACCTGCCCGTTGGGCTCAGAAACCGCTGTATTTCGGCCCGCATAGTGACATCTATCCGCGATGGTTAGGATCGCGCGAATTATTTCTCCATGGGATCGATCCATATTCCGAAAGGGTGACCCAAGAAATTCAGGTGACCTACTACGGTCATGCATTGGCTCCCGGCGAAGATCGCGATGAACAACGATTCGCTTATCCCATCTATGTTTCATTTCTCTTGCTGCCAACCATCCTTTTACCATTTACGGCGGTGCAGGTCGTATTTGTAATTTTGCTCGGCTTGGCCATGATGGCGAGCGTCATTTTGTGGCTACGGGCCATTCAGTGGGAACTTTCCAAGAGCTGGCTATTGCTCATTTTGATTTTGGCACTTTGCAATCCCGCTGCATTCCGAGGATTAAAGCTTCAACAGCTTGGCTTGTTGGTCGCGGCGTTACTCGCCGGGGCCACTTTTTCCGCGATGAATGGACGACTGGCCTTGGCTGGAATGCTGCTCGGATTCGCGACTATCAAACCTCAGACAATGGCACTCCCTCTGATCTGGTTTCTCATTTGGTGCATGGGCGACTGGTTAAAACGAAAGTCTTTAGCCATAACCTTCTTTGCAATGACGATGTCTTTGTGTCTTGCCGGTGAACTGCTGGTTCACGGTTGGATGGTCGAATTTATAAAAGGCATGATCGCTTATCGCCGGTACGCTGGATACACGGGCCTCGAAGTCCTTTTTGGCAGGAGCTTCCTCGCCGCCCTCGGCACTGCGCTCATTATTCTGTGGATCGGTCTGAGGATGTGGAGAAATAAAGGCTGCGCTGCCGATTCTCCGCAATTTATGTTGCAACTCAGCTCGATTCTCGCTATCAGCCTTTTCATCGTGCCCGGCCTATTCGATCTCTATAATCTGGTGCTCTTGGTTCCGGGCGTTTTCATTTTATTGAGGCCGAGGAGCGAGTCTATGATTCCGGGCACGATTGCAATTGCGCGCACGTAATTTCACAGTAAATGCTGCCCCCGGATGACGACCTTCGCAATGCGCTCGGCAGCGTGTCCATCCCAGAGAGGAATGGGTGATGCTTTCTTGGTGTTGCCAGACAGGATGCGTCGGATTTCAGATTTCAGCAGGGAGATGTCGCGTCCAATCAATTGGTTGGT
>WNGQ01012169.1_pt1 | contig 14867 bp, 13 predicted proteins | sample 5407661 | NCBI WGS metagenome assembly WNGQ01 (sample SAMN13153382, study PRJNA577476) | soil metagenome | isolation source: 60 cm soil or saprolite under Garry oak tree replicate 2 | place: USA:California | collected 2016-06-15 | reverse complement strand
TGTCCATCGAGGAGAAGCCGCTCCATCCGAAGTCGAACGTCGCGGTCACCGGCCTCTACTTCTACGACAATGACGTCGTGCGTATCGCGGCGGCGTTGAAGCCCTCGGCGCGGGGTGAATTGGAGATCACGGACGTCAACCGCGCCTATCTGGAGCGTGGCGACCTGTTCGTCGAAGTGATGGGGCGCGGATTTGCCTGGCTCGACACCGGCACTCACACCTCGCTCGTCGAGGCCAGCCACTTCGTCCAGATCCTGGAGGAACGGCAGGGAATGCGGGTGTCCTGCCCCGAGGAGATTGCGCTGCGGCTCGGTTATATTACGCTCGATCACTTTCACAAGCTCGCGGAGCGATGCGCCAAGAGCAGCTACGGTCAGTATCTCATGGCCATTCACAAATCGTTCGCAAAATCGCGCGGCGCGGAGTTTTGATCCGTGCGGTTCCGGAACGCGGTGGTTTTCGTGACCGGGGGTGCCGGCTTCATCGGCTCGGCAGTGGTGCGCCACCTGCTCGAGGATACCGAAGCGTCCGTCGTCAACATCGACAAGCTCACCTATGCGTCGAGCCTCGACTCCATTCCCGGGGCGGCCGGCAGCCCGCGCTATCGCTTTGCGCAGGTGGATATTTGCAACGGCGCCGCCCTGGGCCGCCTGTTCGACCTGCACCGACCCCAATATGTGATGAATCTGGCCGCGGAAAGCCACGTGGATCGCTCGATCGACGGCCCGGGCGAATTCGTCCAGACCAATATCGTTGGGACCTTCGTGCTGCTGCAGGAGGCGTTGCGTTACTGGCGCGGGCTCGACCGCGGCGCGCAGGCCCGCTTCCGCTTCCATCACATCTCGACCGACGAAGTCTATGGCTCCCTTGGCCGCGAGGGGCTGTTCACCGAGACCACCCCCTATGCGCCCAATTCCCCCTACTCCGCCTCCAAGGCCTCATCCGATCATTTGGTCCGCGCCTGGCGCGAAACCTACGGCCTGCCGACCATCGTCACCAACTGCTCCAACAATTTCGGGCCGTATCATTTCCCGGAAAAGCTCGTTCCCCACATCATCATCCGGAGCCTGGCCGAGCAGCCGTTGCCGGTCTATGGCGACGGCAAGAACGTGCGCGATTGGCTCTACGTGGAGGAGCACGCCCGGGCGCTGACGCTGGTGGTCGAGCGCGGCACGGTCGGAGAGACGTACAATATCGGTGCCCGCAGCGAGCGCACCAACATCGATGTGGTGAAAGCGATCTGCACCCTGCTCGACGAGATCGAGCCCTCGCCCGCGGGCCCGCGCGAGCGGCTGGTCACGTTCGTTTCCGACCGGCCGGGGCACGATCGGCGCTATGCGATCGATCCTTCCAAGATCGAGCGCGAGCTCGGGTGGAGTGCCGCCGAGACGTTCGAATCAGGTCTGCGCAAGACGGTGCATTGGTACATCGACAACCGGCAATGGTGGCAGACCATCTTGGACCGCGGCTACAAGGCCGAGCGCATCGGGCAGGGGCAATCGATTACGAGGGACGAGCCAAGCTCGCCTTCCTCTCCCAACCGAAACCGACGCGTCATCAAAAATTCGAAGGCAGATTTCCCCGCCCCGGGCCGGCAGAGGGAACCCGACTAAGGCTTGCGCCGTCGTCGTTCCAGATCTTGTGCTTTCGGGCAGGGCGGGATGCGACCGCGACAGCCCTACGTCATTCCAACGATTCCGCCTTTCCGGCCTTGCCAGCCTTTCCGGACTTGCCGGCCTTTCCCGGCTTTTCGGGAAATGCCTTCCGTTCGCTCCGCAGGGCCTCCTTCTCGGCCTTCAGAGCTTTCGCACGAATTGCCATGTAGACCTTACTTTTGGCGAAGTTGCCTCAGCTCAGGGGTGGCTTCCCCTGTTTTGCCTTTCAATTTTTCGTTTGTCTTCTTTCGCTCTGCATTGACATAGCTCGCTCAATTGGTCCGTGATCCACCGCAGCGGCGCCGCTGTTCATGCCACTTCGTTTGTTGTCCGCATTCAACAATGGCGCACGAGGCGAGCACAATCTTTTACTGGGTCTTGACAGGCTTCGCTCGCCAACTCGGACCCGGGCGCCTGAGGGCGCGTTCAGGTGCGTTTTTTCCTGGCAGCACCGCCGGCGAACACGCGCACGCGGCCGGATTGTCCGGCTCGGGCAGATTCGCCCCGGCTCGCGACCTCGGTCTCCGCTGCCGCAGATCTCGCCATCCCCGCAGCCACGCCGCGAAAGACTCGGACACGTTCGCGTGGCTTTTTTGCGCCGAGCTGGGTGGATTTCGGTGAATCGGGCTCGGTGTCCCGCTTCCGATGGTCGGACTTGTTTCCGCTGACCGGCCCAATCCCGGCGCGTAACCCGACCAGGGGCTCCCGCCCGGTCGGTCCCGAGAGCACAACTCGTTGGCCCATCACCCGCATCTGCGGCGAACCAAGGAAAATGGCATCCACCTCCAGCTGGTAGCCCCGCGCGGCTGGACCCGATATCTCCAAGGTAGCGCCCACCAGCGGCAACGCCCGGCCGCGAGTGCCCGCGAACTTGCCGGCTTCGACGGACTCGGTGGTCATGGGCCTTTGCCCGCCCAGGCGAACAGCGTAGCGAAGACTGAGATTTGTCGGCTTGGCGGGCCACTCGATGGCGATGCCCTCGATCCGGGATGGCGCCGCCGGCCCGGCAATCCAGCTCTGGGCGTCGGCAAGCACATCGCCCAGGCCGGCCACGTGGCCCATGACGCGGAATGTTGACAGGTCAAGTTCGACGGGAGCCGTTTCCGGCGCGGGCGCTCCGGCCGGCTGGCTCGCATGCGTTCCCGTCGGGTCATTGGAGAGCTTGGTGACCTGCACCCGCGCTACTGTCGAGCCGTTTGGCTGGGAGGGGGAAACCGTAACCCTTAACCGCCCCCCCTCGGCGGACCGCGCCACCAGACAGGCGCCCGGCGACCACAGGATAGGCTCCTCGACGGTCGGAGGAAGGATCACGTCAATCCGGTTTTCGCTTCCAGGCTCGACCGCGATCATGACCTTCGGGGGCCGGTCCTGGCTTTCAGCAGACTCATACTTGATTAAGAATAATCCTCCCTGGAGGTCGAGCGTCTTTTGCTTCGAGAATTGCTCCATGGGGGAGCCCCTGTCACATAACATCGGCGGCGTGGCGGCCGGGCAAGAAAAGCAAGCCAAGATCGAGCTATTAGCGGATTTTTTGAAAGCTTAGAACTGTTTTCCACGATTGTGATAAATCCTCCGACGATCCACGTGGGCTCGGGCGTTTGACGGCCTCGGGTAACCGGCGCCCCCGCATCGTCACGCAGGCTCTTATGACCAAAATCCTATTTGTTCACAGCAATTTTCCCGCCCAGTTTGTGCACGTCGCCCGGGCGCTGGCGCGGACGCGGGGCGTGAAGCTGGCAGCCATCGGCTCACACACCGCGCGCGCGATCCCGGGCGTCAGGTTGCTCAAGTACACCGTCGGCGACCCGAATGTGGCCGCCGCTCATCCGTTCGCGCGGCGTTTCGACCTTGAATGCCGGCGGGCCGAAGAAGTGCTTTACGCCGCGTCCTCGCTCGCCTCATCCGGCTTTGTGCCGGACATCATCATCGGGCACCCGGGCTGGGGAGAGACGTTGCCGTTGCGTTCGATTTTTCCGAAGGCACGCATCGTCACCTATTGCGAAATGTTCTACCGAAGCCGCGGCGGCGACGCGGATTTCGACCCCGAATTCCCGCAGACGGGGATCGATGGGAATGTCCGCATCCAGCTGAAGAATGCGGCGACGCTGCTGGCGCTGGCCGAATGCGACACAGCGATATCGCCCACGAGATGGCAGAAATCGACCTATCCTGGGCCGTATCAGGACAAGATTCACGTGATCCACGAAGGCATCGACGTGCATGCGGTCAAGCCGGCGGAAGACGTCTCCTTCAGGCTGCCCTCGGGCAAATGGCTGACGAAGGCCGACGAAGTGCTGACCTTCGGCACGCGAAGCTTCGAGCCGCTGCGCGGCTACCACATTTTCATGCGCGCCCTGCCGCGGATCCTCGCCGCCCGGAAGCAAGCCCAGGTTCTCATCATCGGCGGCGGCGGCACACCCTATGGTCTCGCCCCTCCGGAAGGGCAGACATGGCGCCAGATTTTTTTCGACGAGATTGCAGGCCAGGTGGATGCGGCGCGCATTCATTTCACGGGGCAGCTGCGCTATGCGGATTACTTGCGGGTCCTGCAGATTTCCCGAGCCCACGTCTACCTCACCTACCCGTTCGTGCTGTCCTGGTCGCTGCTCGAAGCGATGAGCTCAGGTTGCCTGATAATCGCTTCCGATACGGCTCCGGTTCGCGAGGTCGTGAATGGAAGGAATGGATTTCTCGTCCCTTTCTTCGACGTGGAGGCGCTGGCGCAGCAGGCGATCGATGCCCTCTCCGGTCCGCGTCGCTTCCAATCCATGCGCAACAGGGCCCGTCACACCATCGTGCGCCGTTACGACGCGAAGAGGACCTGTGTTCCGAAAATGCTCGAATTCCTGGGGATCGAGCCGACCGAAGACAAACCTCCCGAGACTGAGATGGAGCCTGTCTTGGCCATGGCTAGCCGGCCGGCACGATGACAAGGAGCGAAAAGATTCGACGGACAGACGCCCGAAAGCGTCGAGGATCCGGCATCCGCCAGCCGCCGTTCGACATCCAGGTCGCGCTCGGCGCCCCCCGAATTCCTGATCCGATGCTGTTCGAGGAGGAACGTCACCACGAGGCACTGGAGCGTTGCACGGTACGCGCGCTGGCCGAAGGCGACTATGCGGCAGCGTTCAAATTTGCCGACCGCCGCTGTCGCATTCCCCCGCTTGCCGAGGCGCATCATTACACGCTGCGAGGCCAGGCCTCGTACCATATGGGCGACCGGAACGCAGCGGTATCCGACATCGCGCAGGCGTTGAAGATCGCCCCGGATAACCTGCTCGCCAATCGTCGCATGTTGGCCTGGGGCGAAGGGCTGCAGCAAATCGAGGCCGCCCGCAGCCTGCTCCGTCACGAGCACGATTTTGAGATCCTCGCATCGGCCACCGCGGTTCTGCGCAAGGCCGGACAGCGCTCGTTTGCTGCGATCCAATACACGGATACGCGCGTCGAGGGGTGGGCCGCGTGGGGTCGCGGATCCGAGATCAAGATAACGATTGTGGACGCCGACGCGGCAGCGACGACCACGGCGATTCCTGCCGACCGGAACCACCCGCTCCGCGACATCCTTGGCAACGCGGCAAGTTTCTCGCTCGATCGACCGGTATCGCATAAGCCGCAGGTGATTTCGCTACGCGTTGGAAGGCGGTTGATCCATGAGGTGCGAGCTCGACCGAACAAGGAGGCGGCCTCGCGCAACGCTTGGCCCGCGGCCTCTGAAATTTCGAGCGAGCCTGTCATTAGAGTCGACGAATCGCTCGTGCCGCACCGCTTCGAAGGTCCGGGCTCGGTCGAGCTTTCTCGCCACGGCCCGATTACGATCGTCGTCCCGGTCTATGATGACTACGCGGCGACCAAGGCCTGTCTTGAGAGTCTCGTGTCGGAGCTGAAAGGCCATCCGGAATCGCGTGCGATCCTGGTGGACGACGCGACCCCCGACCCGCGCATCCGCGACTATCTCGACGCTCTCGCCGAAGAGCCAAACGTTCTGCTGTTGCGCAACGCACGCAACCTCGGCTTCGTTCACTCTGTCAATCGCGCCCTTGAAGAGGTCAGCCGAGGCGACGTCCTCCTCTTGAACGCGGACACGATCCTGCCGCCCGGATGCATCGCGCGCCTTCACGCGGCGGCTTATTCGGCGCCCAAGATCGGCACGGTAACGCCATTTTCCAACAACGGCGAGATCATGAGCTTCCCGGTCGCCAACAAGCCCAATCCGATCGGCGCACCGGATGAAATCTATTCTCTCGACGCGGCCGCCGCCGTCGCCAACGCGGGAAAAGTGGTCGATATCCCCAATGGTATCGGCTTCTGCCTGTACATCACCCGGGATTGCCTGGACGCAGTCGGCCCGCTTAGCGACGTCTATTATCGCGGTTATTTCGAGGACGTTGACCTCTGCTTGCGCGGGCGGGAACGCGGGTTTCGCAACGTCTGCGCATCCTCGATCTATGTCGGGCATGCGGGGTCCCGTTCGTTCGGGACCGAGAGGCAGTCTCTCATCATGCAGAATCTGGCGGTCATCGAGTTGCGGTTTCCGAAATATCGGGCGGAATGCGCCGCCTATCTGTTGGCCGATCCGCTGCGACCAAGCCGCGCCTCGATCGAGCGCGCGCTGCCGCCTTCCAGCACCGGCGCGACATTGCTGATCACCGGCATGGGCGCCGTCAAGGCGGTGGCCGAGGCCCGCGCGGCGGCGCTCCGGCGTAACGGGCTCCCCGCGCTCATCGTTGAAATCCAGGCGTTAGGACCCAGCATCCATTTTTTCGATCCGTCCAAAGCCATTCCGCAATCGGTGACGTTCAAGCTGGAGGCGCCGGAGGAGCGCAGCGCGCTGGCGACGTATCTCGATCGGGCGCAGCCGAGCCGCTTGGAGATCGCCGATCCGTCACGGGTGCCACCCGCACTGCTCCAGCTGCTGCAGGCGCTCGACGTTCCGATTGACCTGTTGATCGCCGATGCCGGGCTGGCCTGCCCGCGCGGCTCGTTCCTGCGCGACGATGGGAGACCCTGCAATGCGGTCTCCTCAAGGTCGGCCTGCCATGACTGCATCGATGGATACGCCAAGGAGCTCGGCTCCGGGCACGAATCGATCGAGTGCTGGAGGACCCGGTGGCAAGAGGTCGCCGCGCGCGCGGATTGCATCCTGGCGCCCTCCGCCCATGCGGCGGAGTTCGCGCGGCGGTTTCTCGTTGACCGGCCGGTCACCGAGCTTGCGCATCCGGACCCTATCGCCGAGATGCCGAGGCGAGATTTTTCGTCGGAAGAGAGGCACGGGCTCGGATTTGTCACCGCCGGCGAAAGCGCAGCCGACTATCGCCTGATGCGCGAGCTTGCTCGTGCGCTGCGGCGCAACCATCCGGACTTGCCGGTTGTGGTCATCGGCCGCTGCATCGACGACGTGGCGCTCATGAGACTCGGCAACGTGTTCGTCACCGGAGCGGTCGAGCCCGAGCAATACCAAAGGGTCCTGCATCAATACCGGCTCAAGGCGTTGCTCACCGCGTCCCGCCGGCCATTGTTCGGCCATCCGATCATGACCGACCGCGCCGTCACGGGATTGCCGACAGCCTTTTTTGATTGGTCCTTCGGCCGGGCTCCTGCGAGGTCAAGCGATCTCGCGCTCGATCCGCGCACGGCAAACGATGCCGTGGCGGCCGAGCTGGCGGCCTGGTTCCTGCGGCAGATCGAGAAGGCGAAGAGCCGGTGATTGTGATCGCACACAACGTAGGGCCTATCCAAAAAGACCGCTTGAAAGCCATATGAGCCATGTCCAGGCGCGGATCAAAAATGGCAGCCCGCGGGTCCGCGCTGCGAACCGCATTCTTTCGAGTCGAGGAGGGGGGTTTTGCCGGCCATGTCGTCGATGAAGTGGACCTTAGCCGCCGATTCGTGGTCGAATTGATCCTCGACGGCGTCCCGATCAAGCTAGCCCGTGCCGACGCCTATGTCGACGATCTGGCGGCCGTGGGCGATGGTTGCTACGGGTTTTACTTCAGCCTTCCTGCATCCACGCTCGCCGACGGCTTTGTCGTCGAGGCGCGGCTGGCAAACGTCGGCACCGCGGTCGACAAGCCCATCTTGCTTGCATCTTCGTCCGAGACTCGATCCGATCCGCGCGGTTCAGGCGCCGTGAGCTGGCTTGGCGGGCTTCGATTTGATGGCTGGTGCCTAGCCGAAGAGGAAAAAGTCCCGATCGTCACAGCCGTCATCGACGGCGAGAAGGTCGCGGAGGCTCACGCCGCCAGGTGGACCCATATCGGCACGCAGGAAAACGCCAGGGCGGTTCGCTTCATCCGGGAGAACGGACAGGATATCCCGGCAAGCCCGGTCACTTTCGTCGCCTTCGCCGACGGACTGGAACGAACCCTGGCAAGGCTGGGCCAGCTCGAATCGGAACAGCTGCGAGGACGGCTCTTTGACCGGCTGCTGCCGATGTCGGTGCCGTTCACTGAATACCCGCGGTGGTGCGAGCGTTTTCCCGTTCAGCACGAACCGGACGTGACCCCCGGTATGGCAGTTGTCCTGGTCGGTCCCGGGAACGAGAAGCCGTCGCTCGCCAGCATCAAGGCGCAGAGCTATCCCGATTGGATCGCGGCCGCATTGCCGGAAGGGAAGGAACAGGCCGCCTTCGACCCCGGCCTGCTGCGAACCTTTCTCGCGAAGCAGGCGGCGCAGTGCGATCTGGTGCTTTTCGCCCTCACAGGAACGCGCCTTGCCGCCGCCTCTTTGCGGCGTTTCGCCGCCGCCTTTGCGGCCTTCCCGGACGCCATGGCCGTCTATGGGGATGTCGAGGTTGTGGGCAGCGATGAGCGGCGGTTTCCGATCGCTCTCCCCGCATTCGACTATGAGCGGATGCTGGAGCAGGGTTACTGCGCCCACCTGTTCGTGGCGCGCCGGGACGCGGCGGAGCGCGCCCTGGATGCCGGCGCTTCCGATCTCTACCGCTTGTTCAATGGCATGCTGGATCAGGAGGGAAACCGCGCCGCGGTCATCCACCTCCCCGGCCCGCTCGGCACGCTGCCGCCAATCGACCCCGCCTCGGGCGGCCGGGTTTTAGCTGCAGCGACCTCGGCCCACCTCAAGGCGCGCGGGATCGCGGCAAAGGTCGCGGCCGGCGCGGGAGGCCTGTTCCCGAGCGCGCGCGTGTCGCGCACATCCCGACACGTCTCGACCACCGTCGTGATCCCGGTGCGCAATCGGCCCGCGTTGTTGCGCGCTTGCCTCGAATCGATCGGGCCCGCAGTTGCTTCGGCGAGGGCGGAGATCATCATCGTTGACAACGATTCGACCGACACGGCGATGCTCGAGTATCTCGATGAGCTCGACGGAAGGCTCGCCCTGGTCTTGCGGGTGCCGGGTCCCTTCAATTTCGCGCGGCTGAGCAACATCGCGGCCGAGAAGGCAGATACCGACACGCTTTGCCTCTTAAGCAATGACATCAAGGCCCTCGACGAGGCCTGGCTGCGCGAAATGCATGGCCGCATGGTGGAGCAGGATGTCGGGGCCGTCGGTGTGCTGCTGCTATGGCCGAGCGGCGTCGTCCAGCATGGCGGCATCGTCTTGGCACCAGGCATCGGGGCGGCTCATGCGTTCAGCGATCGCCTCCATACCGATCCGGGTTATGCAGACTTGTTGCGGGTGGCGCACGAGCGCAGCGCCGTCACCGCCGCCTGCCTGCTGACACGGCGCAGCGATTATCTTGCGATGGGTGGAATGGACGAGCTGCGCTTCCCGGCAGCCTTCAACGACGTCGACTATTGCCTGAAGCTTCGCGCAGCCGGCAAGCGCATCGTCTTCACCCCGCACGCACGGTTGCGGCATCTCGAATCGACGAGGCGCGGGGCCGACCAGGCGCCCGACCGAGCTCCTTGGCTCGAGCGTGAGCTGCGGGTTCTGCGGGCGCGCTGGGGCGAGCACCTGCTGAACGATCCGTATTACAATCCCCTGCTGTCGCTCGACCCCGTACCGTTTTCCGCCCTGGCTTGGCCCCCAAGGGCCATGGTCCCGCGCCGGAACGAACGACCGGCGCCGATGGATATTCCGTCCGGAATCTGACTCCTTCTGGACGGCGGCGCTGCAGCCAGGCTACAGGATCCCGACGGGAAGATGTCCTACTATACCGGATCGAGCGAGTTGCCGCTCGTTCCCCTGCGCCTGTTGGTGGCGGCTCGCGCGGATCTGCTCGGCGACTCCGACCTGCAGCTGTTCATCGGTGGTGATTTGCGTCTGCTGTTTGCGCATCACCTGACGACTGCGGTCGCCGAAGCCTACGAAGGGGCCTCGCCGGTCGGAAAGCGCTTTATCGAGCAGACGGTCCGCGACATCGACCCGTCCTACCTCGGATCACTTCGACCCGGCGTCCAAACGCCGTAAGGCTGCAAAAGCCGGATACCCGACTCCAAAGGCACCACTTTCGGGCGGCCTAAAGCTTCTTTTCCGGGTAGCATATCGCAATGCGTGTAGTATATCGCATCGATATAGATTATAATTTTGGATTATTGCGTCCGCGCCGAATTTGCACCCACGCGGTCGCACGGGGTTCGAAGGGGAGCCGGGTGTGCACGGGATAGCGGGACGAGGCAAAGGAGCTTCGCCGAACGGCCAGCGCGGGCAAGCGGCCGCGCTGAGCTATTTGTCAGCGGCCCGCGGCAATGAATATTCAGTCGGGACCTATTTTGCCGCATTTGTGATGGTGGTCCTGATTCCGGTCCTCATTGCGGTCGGCTGGCTTGAATATCGATCGGCGGCTTCCGAGCGCGCCCGCCTCGAGCAGAGCGCCGCCCAGAAGACGCTGGATATTACCGCGGAAATCGACCTCAACATGGTCACGCGAGAGAATTTGCTGACCGTGTTGGCGGGTTCCTACTCTCTGCTCAACTCGGATTTCGAAACCTTCTATCGTCAAGCCGCGGATGTGGGGAAGCAGCTCGGCGTCATGATTGCGTTGCGCGAGCAATCAACCAACTCCAGAATATTCAACACGGAGTTTCCCTGGGGTACGCAACTGCCCGGCGGGAGCGCGGCCCTCAAGGACGACCGGGAGCAGGCGTTGCGGTCCGGAAAGCCGGCCGTCTCCGATGTTTTCTTTGCGACGCACGTGAGGCGGTATCTCGTTGCGGTCACAGTGCCGGTGATGCGCGACGGCGTGCTGCTCAATTTCCTCACGATGGCGTTCGACGCCGACAAGTTCCTATCGATTTTCGATCGTTTGCAGGTCGGCGGGGACCGGATCGCGATGATTGTCGACCGCCGGGGCGTGGTCGTCGCGCGCAGCCAGCAGAACAGCGAATTTGCCGGCCGGGAGCTTCACGCGGACTTTCTTGAGCGCGAACCGGCCGAAGGCGTGGCGCAAGCCGCAAATCTTGAGGGCGTCCCATTCGAATACTTTATCAATCGGTCCGCATCGACCGGTTGGCGCGTCATGGTTGGTGTTCCTTTGAGTCTCTTGCAAGCGCCCTGGGAGCGCGCCCTCAGGACAGTTGCAATCACCTTTGGTCTGCTCCTGTTCCTTGGTGGCGCGCTCGCCTACGCGATCGGCCGGCGTATTTCCCAGGCGATCGGCGCGCTGCGATCCGCGGCGATTGCGCTCGGCCAGCACGAGACAGTGGCGCGGCCGATGACATCTTTGCGCGAGACCAACGAGGTTGCGAATGCGATCTTGGCTGCTTCAACGGAAATGCGTAAGAGCAATCAACAGCTCCGATTGGCGGTCGACGCGGCCGAGCTGGGGACTTGGACCTGGAATGTCGTCAGCGGTGAATTCTTCGCGTCCGAGCGCGCAAAGACGATTTTCGGTATTCCGGCAACGACGGAGTGCAGCCGATCGACTCTTCTCGAGCGAATACATCCATCCGACCGCGATAAACCGGAGCAAATCCTGCAGCCGGACCTGGTCCTGGGGGGGCAATATGAAATCGAGTACCGCATCCTGGATCCAGCCGATCAATCGATACGGTGGGTGAGCTCGAGGGGGCGCGTCGAGTTCGATGACACCGGCAAGCCGTTGCAAATCCATGGCGTGTTGCGGGACATTTCCAGCCGCAAGAAGACGCGGGGCGAGCGCGACGACTTGCGGCTTCGCCTCATGCGGGCGCACGAGCAGGAACGGTTGCGCCTGGCTCACGAGCTGCACGATCAAACCGGTCAAAGCCTCACCGCCATCATGATGGAGCTCAAGGCCGTCGAGGCCGACATCGACACGAGCGGGCGCGACCGCCTTCGCCGCCTCCGCCGGCAACTCGATGAGATGGGTCGGAACCTTCATCGTGTCGCCTGGGAGCTGAGGCCCGCATCGATCGATGAATTGGGGCTGACGGCCGCGCTTGCGAACTACGCCTCCGAGTGGAGCGCGCAATCCGGGATCGACATCGATTTCCACTGCGGCGACCTTGGCCTCGATGGACATTCGGAAGAGGTTCGCACGACGCTCTATCGCGTAGTCCAGGAGGCGCTGACCAATATCGTCAAGCACGCGGCCGGCGCGACCGCGGCCAGCATCACGATCGATCGGGCAAATTCGATCCTGCGGTTGACGATCGAGGACAACGGAAACGGATTCGATCCGATGCCGATCAACAATCATTCGGGCAATGTCTTCAGCGGTCTCGGGCTCGCCGGCATGCGCGAGCGATTGTCGTTGATCGGTGGCGAGCTCAAGATCGAATCCTCGGTCGGGGTCGGCAGCACGATATTCGTCCGCATCGAGCTGCAACGGCAAAGGGCGATGACGTGAGCCGAAAGACCCGCCTCGTTCTCGCCGACGATCACCCCATTGTGCTGGGGGGGCTGCGCCATCTCATTGCGGCCGAGCATGACCTGGAAATTGTCGGCGAGGCGCGGACCGGCCTTGCCGCATTCGAGCTCATTCGTGAAATGTCTCCCGATGTGGCGGTCATCGACATCTCGATGCCGGGGCTTAACGGTATCGCGCTGACCCGCCGGCTCAGGTCGGAGTGTCCGTCGGTGCGCGTTCTCGCGCTCACGTTTCACGAGGATCGCGCCTATGTCAGCCAAGCCCGGCTGGCCGGGATTCGCGGATACGTTCTCAAGAGATCGGCCGCCGAAAGCCTGATCTGCGGAATTCGTGTGGTTCGCGATGGCGGGTTCTTCCTGGATCCGGCGATTCCCCATCAGGCCATGGATTCCAAATTCTCCCGGGGGGGAGGGCCGCAGCCCGCGAAGGCCAAGCTTGAGGTGACCGAGCGCGAAGCCGAGGTCGTCAAGCTTGTGGCACTGGGATTCACCAACAAGGAAATCGCAACGCAACTCGAGGTTGGCGTGAAATCGGTCGAAACCTATAGGGCGCGCGCGGCTGATAAGCTCGGGCTGCGGTCCCGGGCCGATATCGTCCGCTACGCCTCGGCGCAGGGCTGGCTCGCGAGCCGCTGACCGCTCAAGCCTTCCGCATTTGCCGGCGCGCGTCCTGTCAGGATTTTCCTGACAAACAGCCGGATGATTTTACCGGTAAACTTCAGTAGATTCGTTAACAATTGTGTCGGGATGGGAAACTTGCGGAAGACGCCAGCATGTCTCGGTCCTTTTTCTGCTGGGTATTTTGGTGCGCGTCCTACGCGCCAGATGTCAAATGTGAGTAACCATACGCCAAGATTGCACAGGGGGGCATCACGATGAGCTTGAGGAAACGGCATTCACCGGCGGAAATCGCCGTGAAGCTTGCCAAGGCGCAGGCGCTGATAGCGACGGGAATGCGTCAGCAAGAGGTTGCCCGCACCCTCGGGGTCAGCGTGATGACCTATCATCGCTGGCGCAAGGCGCACTCCGAGCGGCGTGACTTGCAATCAATCGTGTCGGCGCCGGCTGTCCAAATCTCGGATGCTGTGCAGCTCGAACGAATCGCGGGTTTGGAGCTTGAGAATTCTCGTCTGCGACGGCTGGTGACCGATCTGTTGCTCGAAAAGCTGAAGCTCGAGCAGGCGGCGCCGCAGATCGATCCGGGCAGCGATTCGGCAACGCATTCCCCGCACTAGAAAAGCCTGCGTCCGCGCGGTCTCTTTGCCGGGAAGCAGCCGCCATCGATGACCGGTCGTGCTGCGTCCCGAATCCGATCGCCTCAACAAGCATGTCGCCCCGGGGCACGAGCCCCGGGGTGATTGGTTACGTGTCAGTGCCTGGCTCGCTTCGCTAGTGCGAAACTCGATGCTTCTTCGGGGCTGCGGGGGCTGCGGGGGCTGCGGCGGAGCCATAGTCGCTGCCGGCATTGCCGGTGTGGTACTGGCTTTGAATCTGGCGCTGGATGTTTTGCTGATCCTGCTGAATATCCTGCCAGGTCTGGGTCGGACCTCCATAGTTCTCCTCACCGACGGTATCGTTCGCCAGAACCGTAGAGGCCGGGCCGAGAATCAGGACCGCTGCCGCGAGGGCAATCTTGGTCTTGGTCAACATTTTTGAATCTCCTAGCTGTGTTGGTCGCGCTCATAAGATAACGTTTTTTCACATCAGAAGAAGGGATAGATGTCATAACCATTTGGCCGGAAACCATAATCTTCGCGTAAAACGACGCGTCGTTGTTAACGCAACGTTAATCCGATCACCCCGGCAGCGCGACGGAGCGCATTGCTTCGGTGGGCCCTCGAAAGATCGGGCCCACGTGCTAAGTAATACCAGATCGTAACATCGCCTTACTGGAGGACCCGATGACATCCACCGTGACAAGCAAGGGTCAGGTCACGATCCCGAAACAGGTCCGCGAGCTACTCGGGATCGGACCGGGAAGCGTGATCGATTTTGAGCGCGGCGCGGATGGCCGGGTCGTCCTGGTCAAGGTTGAGAAGACTGCCCAGCCGAACCGACTTGCCCGGCTCCGGGGACATGCCGGAAAGGGTCTGAGCACAGACGAGATCATGGCTATGACGCGTGGCGAGCGCTGAGGTGACGCTCGTCGATACGAACGTTCTGCTCGATCTCGTGACCAACGATCCCAATTGGTCGGAATGGTCGCTCGCTCGGCTCGAGGAAGCGGGGTTGGCTGGTCCTATCCTCATCAACGACGTGGTCTACGCGGAGACCTCGATCCGCTACGAGCGGATCGAGGCTCTCGACGCCATGTTACGGAAGCGATGATCGAGATTGCGCCAACGCCGCGATCCGCCTTGTTTCTCGCCGGAAAAGCGTTTCAGCAATACCGCGGCGCAGGCGGCCTACGCACCGGCGTTCTGCCCGACTTTTTCATTGGCGCACATGCCGCTATCGAGG
>WNGQ01008011.1_pt1 | contig 14869 bp, 12 predicted proteins | sample 5407661 | NCBI WGS metagenome assembly WNGQ01 (sample SAMN13153382, study PRJNA577476) | soil metagenome | isolation source: 60 cm soil or saprolite under Garry oak tree replicate 2 | place: USA:California | collected 2016-06-15 | reverse complement strand
CGGGTGGTCATCCGGTTCGCCGGCGACTCCGGCGACGGCATGCAACTCACTGGTGACCGGTTCACCTCGGAGACCGCCCAGCTCGGCAACGACATCTCGACTCTCCCGAACTTCCCCGCCGAGATCCGCGCGCCCGCCGGTACTCTCCCCGGCGTCTCCAGCTTCCAGATCCACTTCGCCGATACCGACATCCTCACGCCGGGCGACGCGCCCGACGTCCTGGTCGCGATGAACCCGGCGGCGCTGAAGGCCAACCTGTCCGACCTGCCGGGCGGCGCGCAGATCATCGTCAACACCGACGAGTTCACCAAGCGCAACCTGACCAAGGTCGGCTACGACGGCAACCCGCTCGAGGACCGCACGCTGGACGGGTACTCGGTCCACCCGGTCGCGCTGACCAGCATGACCGTCGGTGCGCTGGCCGATCTGGAGATCTCCAAGAAGGACGCCGAGCGGGCCAAGAACATGTTCGCGCTCGGCATGCTGTCCTGGCTGTACTCACGGCCGTACGGGTCGACGATCTCGTTCCTTTCGCGGAAATTCGCCAAGCGGCCGGAGCTGGTCGCGGCGAACATAGCCGCGTTCAAGGCCGGCTGGAACTTCGGCGAGACGACCGAGGACTTCGCCGTCCGGTACGAGGTCAAGCCGGCCCGGATGCCGGCCGGCAAGTACCGCAACATCACCGGCAACACCGCGCTCGCGCTCGGCGTCATCGCCGCCCGGGTACGTTCCGGGCTGCCCGTGGTGCTCGGCGCGTACCCGATCACCCCGGCCTCGGACGTCCTGCACGAACTGTCCAAGCACAAGCGCTTCGGCGTCACCACCGTGCAGGCGGAGGACGAGATCGCGGCCGTCGGTGTGGCGCTCGGCGCCGCGTACGGCGGCGCGCTCGGGATCACCTCGACCTCGGGGCCGGGCGTCGCGCTCAAGGGCGAGACGATCTCGCTGGCCGTCGCGCTGGAGCTGCCGCTGATCGTCATCGACGTCCAGCGGGCCGGCCCGTCGACCGGCATGCCCACCAAGACCGAGCAGGCCGACCTCAACATGGCCCTGTTCGGGCGGCACGGCGAGGCGCCGGTCGCGGTCATCGCGCCCAAGTCGCCGGTGGACTGCTTCTACGCCGCGATCGAGGCGGCCCGCATCGCGCTGACCTACCGGACGCCGGTACTGCTGCTGTCCGACGGGTACATCGCCAACGGGTCGGAGCCTTGGCTGCTGCCCGACGTCGAGGCGCTGCCCGACCTGCGGGTGGAGTTCGCCTCGACGCCCAACGGCGAGGACGGGACTTCGTTCCTGCCGTACCTGCGCGACCCGGTCACGCTGGCCCGGCCGTGGGCGATCCCCGGTACCCCCGGATTGGAGCACCGCATCGGCGGCCTGGAGAAGGCCGACCGGACCGGGGACATCTCCTACGACCCGGCCAACCACGACTTCATGGTGCGCACCCGGGCCGCGCGGATCGAGGCCATCGAGGTGCCGGACGTCGAGGTGGAGGACCCCGACGGTGACGCGACCGTCCTCGTGCTCGGCTGGGGCCCCACGTACGGGCCGATCGGCGCGGCCGTCCGGGCCCTGCGCCAGCGCGGCCTGCCGATCGCGCAGGCCCACCTGCGCCACCTGAACCCGTTCCCGCGCAACCTCGGCGCCGTGCTGCGCCGGTACGAGAAGGTGGTCATCCCGGAGATGAACCTGGGCCAGCTCGCCCACGTGATCCGGGGCCGGTACCTGGTCGACGCGATCCCGTACAACCAGGTCCGCGGGCTGCCGTTCACGGCGGCCGAGCTGGAGAGCATGTTGGAAGAGGTCGTTAAGAATGCCTGAGACGCCGCTCAAGCTCACCCTGAAGGACTTCAAGTCCGACCAGGAGGTGCGTTGGTGCCCGGGCTGCGGGGACTACGCGATCCTGGCGGCCGTACAGGCGTTCATGCCGGAGCTGAACATCCCGCGCGAGCGGATCGTGTTCATCTCCGGCATCGGCTGCTCGTCGCGGTTCCCGTACTACATGAACACGTACGGGATGCACTCGATCCACGGGCGGGCCCCGGCGATCGCGACCGGCCTGTCGATCTCCCGGCCGGACCTGTCGGTCTGGGTGGTCACCGGCGACGGCGATGCGCTGTCGATCGGCGGCAACCACCTGATCCACGCGCTGCGCCGCAACGTCAACCTGAAGATCCTGCTGTTCAACAACCGGATCTACGGGCTGACCAAGGGCCAGTACTCGCCGACGTCGGAGCTGGGGAAGATCACCAAGTCGACGCCGGTCGGTTCGGCGGACTCGCCGTTCAACCCGCTGTCGCTCGCGCTCGGGGCCGAGGCCACGTTCGTCGCCCGTACCCTCGACACCGACCGCAAGCACCTCCAGTCGGTACTGCGCGCCGCGGTGCACCACACCGGATCCGCCTTCATCGAGATCTACCAGAACTGCAACATCTTCAACGACGGCGCGTTCGACACGCTCAAGGAACCGGCAACCCGCGACGACTTCCTGATCCGGCTGGAGCACGGGGAGCCGATCACGTTCGGCGCCGACCGGCAGTGGTGCGTGGTACACCCGCCCGGGGCGTTCGGGCTGGAGGTCCGGCGTACGACTGACAAGGAGCCGGCGTACGCCTTCGCGCTGTCCCGGCTGCCCGACCTGGACCTGCGGCACACGCCCATCGGGGTGTTCCGCAAGGTCGACCGGCCGTCGTACGACGGGCTGGTGCGCGAGCAGATCGAGGTGGCGCAGAGCAAGCTGACCGGATCGCCCGAGGAGGAGCTGGCGGCGCTGTTGAACTCCGGCGACACCTGGTCGATCATATAGAGCGCGAGGAGTGGCTGGCGTCCCTGCCACGCCTTCGGTCCGGGTGCGAGCAGGGTTTCGGGGACGATGGCGAGCTCAATCCCGCACCACCTGGAGGTGGCCCGGTGGGTCTGACTGGCCCCGTCGCAGCTATGAGGCGTCGGAGAAGCGTAGGGAGTCGGCCGCGAGGTCCGGGTGCTCGACGGCGAGTGCCGTGGCCACGGCCTGGTCGAGGGTGAGCCCGCTGCCCTCGGCGTAGGCCGCGTCGAAGTCCGCGTCACCCAGCTCGGCCCGGACCCGGGTCTGCCAGTGCGTCCAGTACCCGGCGGTGAGCGCGCTCGCCGGGCGCGGCCAGGTGGTCGCGGATTGCGCGGCGCCGAAGAGCCGGGCCGCCGTGGCGTGGTCACCGGCCAGGGCGCACCGCACCCCGAGGGCGTTGATGACCTCGCACGCCCGGGAGTGGAACCCGTACCCGACGCGCCAGCGCAGCGCCACCGCCAGATGCTCGTGCGCGGCGACGAGGTCGCCCCGGCTCAGCGCGACCAGGCCAAGCAACAGGTCGACGGTACGGCGACCCCGCGCGGCCGGCCGCGCCGCCTCCATCGGACGTGCCGCCGCGAGCAGCTCGGCGGCCTCGTCAAGGGCACCGCGCCGCCACAGCAGTTCGGCGAGCCCGTACACGGCGGACAGCGCCTCGGCGGTCACCCCGTGCTGGTGGCCGTACTCCATGACCTCCCGGCAGACCCGCTCAGCATCCGCAAGCTCGCCGGTGTTGCGCAGGTATGCGGCGTACCCGGCCCGTACCTGCGCCAGCAGCGCCGGGTCGCCGGCCCGCCGCGCGGCGGCGTCCGCCCGGTTGACGAAGGCCAGTGCCTCGGGATACTCGCGATCGACGCAGGCGTGCAGGGCATGCATGTGGTACGCGGCCGCCAGCTCCGCGTCGGGGATCCGCTCGCCGGTCGCGCGGATCCGCTCGTACAGCCGGAACAGCCAGGTCCGCCCCTCACGGGCCAGCCCGCGCTCGCGCCACCACTGGTCGAGCCGGGCCGCGATCCGCAAGCCCTCCCGCCCGCTGCCGGCCGTGGCCGACCAGTTCAGCGCCGCGCGTACCTCGTCGGCAAGCGGGTCCAGCGAGTGCATCGACAGGGTGACCGGGCGCCGGTCGGAATCCTGGTGGGCGGCCTCGACAGCGTGCAGCGCCCAGGCGACGTGGCGGTTGCGCGCGGTGTGCTCCTCGCCGGCCTCCACGAGCCGCCGGGCGGCGTAGGCGCGGATCGGGTCGAGCATCCGGTACGTGGTGCCCGAGGGCGTCACCTCGGCCTGTACCAGCGACTTGTCCACCAGTACCGACAGCACGCCCAGCGGGTCCTCGTCGACCAGCCACTCGACGGTGCCGAGCTGGACGCGCCCGGTGAACACCGACAGCCAGCGCATCAGCCGGGCGGCGCGCGGCGGCAGCGTCCGGTACGACCAGGTGACCGCCGCGTGCAGCGTCGCGTGGCGATCGTCCACTGTGGATGGTGCGGCCAGCACGTCGTCGACCCGCGCGGTCAGCTCGGCCGCTGACAGTACCCGCAGCCGCGCCGCCGCCAGCTCCAGCGCGAGCGGCAGCCCGTCCAGGCGCTCGGCGAGCCGGCGCAGCTGGTCCAGCTCGGAGCGCTCCGGTTGGCGCCCGCCGCGGGCCGCCGTGGCCCGGTCGAGCAGCAGCCGCACCGCCTCGCTCGGAGCGCCGTCGGGCGCCGGGCGCACCGACAGCGGCGGGATCCGCCACACCACCTCGCCCGGCCGGCCGAGCGGTTCCCGGCTGGTGACCAGTACCTTCGCCGCCCGGCTACCGGACAGCAGGCGACCGACGAGCGCGGCAGCCGCGGCCGGATGCGCGTCGCAGGTGTCCAGGACCAGCAGGAACCGCCGGTTCGCCGCGTACTCGACGATGGTGTCCAGCACCGGCCGGCCCGGTTCCGGCCGCAGGCACCAGTTCGGGATCGGTAACTGACGATCGCTGGCTGGTCGCCGCTCCGACAAGCTGCGCGGGTGCCGCTAGGTCGGCGAACCAGGTGCCGTCCGGGTACTCGTCGGCGACCGCCGCGGCGGTCTGCACCGCGAGGCGGGTCTTGCCGGCGCCGCCCGGCCCGACGACGCTCACCAGCCGGCATCCGGCGACCAGCTCGGTCAGCTCGGCCTGTTCGACCTCCCGGCCGACGAAGGTGGTCACCGCGCGCGGCAGGTTGTGCGCCGTCTCGGCCACGGTGCGCGGGCGCGGGAACTGCCGGGGCAGGCCGGCGGACACCAGCTGGAACAGCCGCTCCCGGTCGTCGAAGCCGCGCAGCCGGTGCAGTCCGAGGTCGAGCAGCCAGGCGCCGTCGACCAGGCCGCCGGCGTGGCGGGCGGTGGCCGCCGAGCAGAGCACCTGGCCACCGTGCGCGGCCGCCGCGATCCGCGCCGCCCGGTGCACTTCCGGGGTGGCGTACTCGCCGCCGCGCGGGTATGCGAAGCCGGTGTGCAGGCCCATCCGGACCAGCGGTCGGGCGTCCGGTACCGACCAGGCATGGCCGGCCAGCGCCCGCTGCGCCTCGGCGCACGCGGCCAGTGCGTTGCGCGCGTCCGGGAACGCGACGAACAGGGAGTCGCCTTCGCTGAACAACGGGGTACCGCCGCAGGCGGACAAGGTACGGCGCAACAGCCTGCGATGCTCGGTCAGCATGGCGCGGTAACCGGCACCGAGCATGCGGGCCAGCCGGGTGGAGCCCTCAATGTCGGTGAACAGGAACGTCACCAAGCCGCGTGGCAGGTTGATGCGTACGGACACCGGTGAACCTCCCACCCCCACTGGAAGTCGTGCTTTATGCTTTCGCAGGCCCACTAGCTGCCACATCACCAGAACGGGCCGGCACCGACCACCCCAAGGTCGAACCTTGGAGCGATGGACGATGGACATCGAACGACCGGAAGGCCGCGACGAGTTACGGCTGGCGTAACGAGAACCGATCGGATGGGTTGTCGTCCTTCAGGGCAGAACCCCACACCGTCCGGATGGTCGACGGCATAACGGATACCCGGCGCAGGACCGCCCTAACAGCCGCAGTTGCCGCCGCAGCAACCGCCGGCAGCGGGGCGCGCCGCCGCCCCCGGCGCCGTGCCGCCGAGCGCGACCGTCGACAGCAACTTCACGGTGTCGTCGTGGCCGTCCGGGCACCGCGCCGGCGCGCTGGACTCACTCATCGGACGGTTCAGCTCGAACGTGTCGCCACAGGCGCGGCAGCGGTACTCGTAGCGCGGCATGTGAACAGGTTACGACGGTTGCCGGACACCGAGGAATCGGTGCCATACTCGACCGCGTGACCCGGCGTCCTCCCCTCCGCTCGGCCACGCCCGCGGTACCCGTTGCGGTACCCGGGCCGCGACCGTCGCCCGATCCGGTCCCGGCCGAACCGCCAGTGCAACCGGCGGTTCGGTCGATTCTGGCCGGCCGGTCGATCCTGTCCGGCCCGTCCATCTTCACCGCGCGGACATCGCCAGCCGCGGCTCCGGTACCGGTACCGGTGCCCGGCCCGGGTTCGGGCCGGCACCGCCGGCCGGCCGACACCCTCCTGTTCGTCCCGGTCCGCTCCGTCGGCCGGGTCGCCCGCTCCGGTAGCCGATCCGTCGTGCGGTGGGCCGGGCGGCCCAGCGGGCGGTTCGTCCTACCGCTGGTGGCGATCGTCGCGCTCCTCGCGGTCACCGGTACGGTCGGCAACTACGCGACGCGGGCCACTGTGCCGCGGGTACACCCGTCGGAGACCGCGAGTGCCGCGGCCTCGGGGGAGCCGACCGACGACCAGGCCCCGACTGCCGGCGGCGACCCGGCCCTGGACCCCAACGCGGTGGATCCGGCCGGGGGTACGGCGCCCGGCGGTGCATCGGCGCACCCGCAGGACGTCGTGGCGCAGTGGGCCAGGCGGATGTCCCCGGCGGTCGGCATCTCCGAGACCGCGCTCAAGGCGTACGGGTACGCGGCCCTGCGCGTCGGCGCCGACCTGCCCGCCTGCCACCTGGCCTGGACCACGCGCGCCGCGATCGGCAAGGTGGAGTCCGACCACGGCACCGCGAAGCGCGCCACGCTGCAGGCGGACGGCAACGCGCTGCCGCCCATCATCGGCGCGCCGCTGGACGGCCAGGGCGGCCGCCAGCTGGTACCGGACACCGACAGCGGCCGGTTCGACGGCGACCGGGCGTATGACCACGCCGTCGGGCCGATGCAGTTCCTTCCGCGCACCTGGCTCCAGTACCAGACCGACGCGGACGAGGACGGCCGGACCGACCCGAACGACCTCAACGACGCCGCGCTCGCGGCCGGCAGGTACCTGTGTGCCGGCGGCAAGGACCTGGCGACCAGCGGCGGCTGGTGGGCCGCGGTTCTGTCGTACAACGAGCTGCAGGCGTACGCGAAGAGCGTGTTCGACGCGGCCAACGACTACGGGCTGCGGAGCAGGTCCGTCACCTAGCGACGGTCTATCGCGTAGCGTCGCGAGGATCTCCCACAGCGTAAAGTTCCCGTGCGTTACCACTTTCGCGGAACCCGCTTTGTCTGCAAGCTAGACGGGTGATGGTACGCGAGTGGGAGCCTCGAACCGCGCCGTCCGTCGAGATCGAAGCAGTGCTCACCATGCTGAACGCGGCCATCACGGCCGATCTCCCGGACGATCCGCAGTGGCGGATCGACGCGTTCCGGGAGTACCTCGCCGTGACGATGCCCGGCGAGCGGCGGGTCTGCTGGCTGGCCGAGGAAACCCCGGGCACGGCACAGCACGGCGAGCCGCCGCTGGGCATGGCCGACATGGTGATGGTGGGAGACCTCGGGGTACTCGAGGTCACGGTCGAGCCGGCCGGCCGGCGCAGGGGCGTCGGCCACGAGCTGCTGGGCGCGGTTGCCCAGCGCGCCTACGCCGAGGGCCTGCCGTCGGTCGCGGTAGAGGTCATCGGGGATACCCCCTCGGTCAAGTTCTACGAACACTACGGCTTCCAATGCGCGTTCGTGGAGGTCCGCAACGTACTGAAACTGTCCACAGTGGACTGGTACCGGCTGGGCGAGATGGCGCGGGGCATCAGCCCGGGGTACCGCATCGAGTACTACCCGGGCGGCCCGCCCGAGGAGCTCTACGAGGCGTACGCCGAGGCCAAGGCGATCGTCCGGGAGTCCTACGACTCCACCGACCTGGAACTGCGACCCGCCTCGTACGATCCCGAGCGGCTACGGGCCAGCCTCGCGACGCTGCACGCCCGCGGGCTGCGGCCGTACATCGTCATGGGCATCCACGATCCGACCGGCAAGATCGCCGGGCTCACCGAGGTCGTGGTGGCCGCCCAGCACCCGTCGCGCGCCGACCAGTACGACACGGTCGTCGTACCCGCCCATCGCGGGTACGGGCTGGGCCGGGCGCTCAAGGCACGGATGCTCTTCGAACTGCGCTCCGCCGAGCCCCGGCTGACCGAGGTGCAGACCTGGAACGCCTTCGAGAACGAGCCCATGCTGAAGGTCAACGCCGAGCTGGGCTTCCAGCCCGACCGGCAATGGTCCGAGTACGAGGCCGACGTCGCCGATCTCATCCGCCGCTTCGACAAGGACAACTGAAATCCTGGCGCTCGCTCCGCTCGCGCGGCCCCGACGCTCCTTAGGCGACGTCTTCCTTCGTCGCTGCGCTCCTCGGTCCAGACGCCGCCCGCGTCGGGACTAGACGTTCACCTTGATCACCCGCTTGGTGAGCTGACTGCCGGCCCGCCAGGACCAGACCTCTTCTTTCTCGCCATCTGAACCGCCGAACCTCAGGAAGCCGGCCGACTCGACGTCCACCGCGAAGCAGTGGTAAGGCTCGTGCGGCCGCCATCCGATCCGCGTGAAGATCGCTTCTTCGTAGGCCCGCTTGACGCCGGGATCGGTAACCTCCACGGCCCGCCCGTACAGCTTGACGTCGCCGTCCGGGTTGTCCTTGCCCGGCGGCCAGCTGTGCACCGTCGCCCGCGGGTCACGGTGCAGGTCCGTGGCCTTCACGGACCGATGGATCATGCCGATCAGCAACTCCCCCTTCGCAAAGTCGCACTCCACCGCGCTGATCCGCGGCGAGCCGTCCGGGCGCAGGGTGCCCAGAAGCAGCAACTGGTCGCGGGCGAACCGGGCCGCCGCGAGCTGGGCCAGCTCCGGACACTGTCCGGCGAACTCCTGCCAACGCATGAGACCCCACCTCCTGTCCGCGAACCTAGACCCGAGGTATGACACAACCGCGCAGTTGACTTCCGTACCGTCCGTGAGTAAGCAGGTACGGGGAGGTCAGGTGGCACGTGGTAGCCGGCCCGGTCGCGGCAGGGGCCGTCTTCCCGCCGAGACGACGGTCTTCATCGACCGCGACCTCGATGTCGCCGAGGTCAAGCGGCTGCTGGTCGCCGCGCGCCTGGTCACCCTGACCGGGGTGGGCGGTGCCGGCAAGACCCGCCTGGCCGTCCGGGTCGCCGCCGACCTGCGGGCCACCTACGCCGACGGCGCCTGGCTGGTCGACCTGACCGCGGTCACCGATCCGTCCTGGCTGGAACTGGCCGTGGCGGAGACGCTGGACCTCACCGACTGCACGGACCGGCCGCCGGCCGAGGTGGTCATCGAGTACCTGCGCGACCGCGACCTGCTGCTGGTACTCGACAACTGCGAGCACCTGCTGGACGCCGGCGCGTGCTTCGCCGACCGGGTACTGCGCCAGGCCCCCGGGGTACGCATCCTGTGCACCAGCCGGCAGCCGCTGGGCCTGGTGGCCGAGCACCTCTGGGCGGTACTCCCGCTGGCCCTGCCCGAAAGCCCCCGATCGGTACCGGCCGGGTCGGGTACCCGGTACGCGGCGCTGGCGCTGTTCGCGGCGCGGGCGGCCGCGGTGGTCAGCGGGTTCGCGCTCACGGCCGACAACCTGGACACCGTGATCGACGTGTGCCGGAAGCTGGACGGGCTGCCGCTGGCGATCGAGCTGGCCGCCGCCCAGCTGCGCCACCGCACGCTCGGCCAGCTCGCCGCCGGGCTCGGCGACCGGTTTCGCCTGCTCACCACCCGCCACGCCTCGCCCGCGCACCACCGGACACTCGGCTCCACGTTCGACTGGAGCTTCGCGTTGTGCTCGCCCGAGGAGCAGGCCATGTGGGCCCGGCTCGCGGTGTTCCACGACAGCTTCCCCGCCGACGCGGCCGGGTACGTGTGTGCGCCGGAGCTGCCCTCGGCAGCCGTGGTCGAGCTGCTGTCCGGCCTGCTCGACAAGTCGGTACTGGTCCGCGCGCACGGGCCGGGCCCCATCCGGTACCGGCTGCTGGAGACCATCCGCCAGTACGGCGGGTACCGGCTGCGGGCCGACCGCGACGCCGCACCGGCCGAGCTGGCGCGCCGCCACCGCGACTGGTACCTGCGCCTCGCCCGCCGGTTCGACGCCGACTGGTTCGGCCCGCGCCAGGCACAGTGGCTGCGCCAGCTGCGCCAAGAGCACGCCAACCTGCGGGCGGCGCTGGACTTCTCGCTGAGCACGCCGGGCGAGGCCGCCGCCGGGCTCGAGCTGGCCACCTGCCTGGTGCACTTCTGGTACCCGGCCGGGCGGATCCACGAGGGCCGGTACTGGCTGCAGCAGGCCCTCGACGCCAACCCGGCACCGACCCGCGCCCGGGGGTACGCGCTGGTCGCCTCCTCCCATCTCGCGCAGCTACGCGGCGAGCTGGCGACCGCTACCGCGCAGGGCCGCGAGGCGGCGCAGATCGCCCGGCAGTTGCCCGACGGGCGGCTGTCCGCGCTGGCCGAACGGGCCGTCGGCATGGTCGCGGCAATGGGCGGCAACGATCCGGCGGCCGCACAGGCGCAGCTCCGGAAAGCGCTTGCCGAGCTGGTCCGCCTCGGCGAGAACGGCCTCGCGGTGGCCGAGACGCAGCTGGCGCTCGCGCTGGCCCTGCTGTTCACCGGCGACGTGGAGCAGGCCGCCGCGGTGTGCCGGCAGTCGCAGCGGGTGTGCGAGGCGCACGGCGACCGGTGGTGGCTCTGCCACGTCTACAGCGCCGCCTCGCACATTGCGCTGGCGGCCGGTGATCCCGATACCGCCAACCGGCACACCCGCACCGTGCTGGAGCTGGGCAGCGAACTGGGCGACGTGGTGGTGCTGGCGATGCAGGTCGAACGGACCGCCTGGCTCGCCGGCCTTGCGGGCGACCACCGGCGGGCCGCCCGGCTCCTCGGCGCGGCCGACGAGATGTGGCAGCGGCTCGGCCGGCGCCTGTTCGGGGCCGGCGTCTGGCTGCGCGCCCACGACGACTGCGCGGCGCAGGCCGAGAGCGTGCTGGGCCGGACCGGGTACGCCGCCGAGTTCCACCGGGGCGCGGCGCTCACCCCGGACGAGGTGGCCGCGTGCGCGCTGGGTCAGGAGCCGGCAGCCGAACCGGCGGGCAAGGCGCAGCTCCTCACCCGCCGGGAGCGCCAGGTGGCCGAGCTGATCGGCGAGGGCCTGTCCAACCGGCAGATCGCGGCGCGGCTGGGTACCTCACAACGCACCGCGGAGAGCCACGTCGAGAACATCCTGCGCAAGCTGGGCTTCACCGCCCGTGCTCAGGTGGCCACCTGGGTCGTCCAGCAGGAGGCGGACGAGGTCAGCGCTGGTCGCGCAGGAGCCGGGCCGCTTCGGCTGCCCAGTACGTGAGGATGATCTGCGCACCGGCGCGGCGGATCGCGGTCAGCGTCTCCAGCATCACCCGCTCGCGGTCCAGCCAGCCATTGGCGGCGGCCGCCTCGACCATCGCGTACTCGCCGGAGACCTGGTACGCCGCGACCGGTACCTCGACCGCGGCGGCGACGGCGGAGACCACGTCGAGGTACGGCAGCGCCGGCTTGACCATGACGATGTCGGCGCCCTCGGCGACGTCGAGGGCGACCTCGCGCAGCGCCTCCCGGACGTTGGCCGGATCCTGCTGGTACGCCCGGCGGTCGCCGGTCAGCGCCGACTCCACCGCATCGCGGAACGGGCCGTAGAACCCCGAGGCGTACTTCGCCGCATAGGCCAGCACCACGACATCCGGGTACCCCGCCGCGTCCAGCGCGTGCCGGACCACCGCGACCTGGCCGTCCATCATCCCGGACAGCCCGACCACGTGCACCCCGGCGACCGCCTGCGCGACGGCCGTCACCGCGTACCGGGTCAGCGTCGCGTCGTTGTCGACGCTGCCGTCCGCGGCGAGCACGCCGCAGTGCCCGTGCGAGGTGAACTCGTCCAGGCACAGGTCGCCCATCACCACGGTGGCGTCGCCGACCTCGGCGACGACGTCACGGATGGCGACGTTGAGGATGCCGTCGGGGTCGGTGGCTCCGGAGCCGGCTGCGTCGCGGGTCACCGGTACCCCGAAGAGCATCAGCCCGCCCACGCCCGCCTCGACGGCGGCGGCGGCCGCCTTGCGCAGCGACTCCCGGGAGTGCTGCACGACACCGGGCAGGGAAGCCACCGGACGCGGCTCGGTCAGCTCTTCCTTGACGAACAGCGGCAGGACCAGCTCCCGGGGCGAGACCGTGGTCTCCGCCACCAGCCGGCGCAGCGCGGCCGTGCGCCGGAGGCGGCGCGGCCGGACGTCTGGATAGTTCACCAGCACAGGTTACGCTCACGCCAGGTAAGCACATTCCCGGCAATCCCTAGAACGGAGCGTCCTCGGCAGCGCGGCCCAGCGACATCAGCGCCCGACCGAGGCCATATGCCTCCCGCGCCCGCAACACCGCCGTGCCGCACCGCAATTCGACGAACGCCACCCCTGGTGCGGCCGCCGGGGAGTAGAGATTGGCGCGCACGAGGAGCAGCCGGTCGATGACGACCGGCTGGCTCCGGTGAGCACCCGCAGAGCCGCGAGCCACACAGTGGGCGCGGTCACACCACGACGGGTGGCTCATCGGACCGGCTGACAGTGGCGGCACATCAAGGGGTACCCGCATCCCGGGCACCACCTGGCCGGACCGCGCACCGCCCAACCAGCGGCGAGGCCGACCAGCAGGGCACCGACCGCCACCAGGAACAGGATCACGGGGTACCTCTCCTCGTTCGACGGATCGGGCGGGCGCGGCGGCCGGGCGGCTGCTGAGGTCGACTCGCGACCACCGCGCCCTACCGCCATGCTTCCGATGCTCGCGCGTGAGGGCAATATTCCATCTCGGATTTCCGAGTCCGTTGTTGACATTCGCAACAAACCGTTGGAGTGTCTTCCACACCGGAGCGCCAGGGTCTCCGGAAACCGCTTCTCGCGGAGGCCGCATTGACGACCGACTTCGGCTCGACTGTCCCGCGCCGCCAACTCGGCCGGTACCTGCGCAGGCTCCGCGAGGACGGCCAGGTCACCATCAAGGCGGCAGCGGAAGCGCTGGAGTGGTCCCCGCAGAAGATCTGGCGCATCGAGAACGGCGCCGTCGCCATGCGCTCCCACGACGTGGAGACGATGTGCCGCATCTTTGGCGCCAACGCGGACACGACCGAGGCGCTCGTCGCCCTCGCCCGCGAGACCAAGGCGCGAGGCTGGTGGCAGGAGTACGGCGACGCGGTCACCGCAGGCTTCCATCTGTTCATCGGCCTGGAGAGCGCCGCAAGTCGGCTGCGGGACTACGCACCCGAACTGATCCCTGGACTGCTGCAGACCAAGGCATACGCCCGCGAGGTGATGGCCGTGGAGGACCCGACCGCCGCCGAATCCGAACGGGAGGGTTGGACGGCCGTGCGACTTCACCGGCAGGCGGTCCTGGAGCGCCGGCTTCCGGCCCCGCCGCACCTGGACGCGATCATCAACGAACATGTGCTGCGCCGGCCGCTCCATGACCGCGAAGCGATGGCCGGCCAACTCAACCATCTCCTGGACATGATCGAGCATCCCCAGGTGACCATTCGCGTCCTGCCGATGAGCGCCGGAATCCACGCCGCTTCCACCGCAGGGGCATTCGTGCTCTTCGACTTCCCGCGTGACGGCGGCCGAGAACCCGAGCCGCCGACCGTCTTCCGGGACGGACTCACCGGAGGGCAGTATGCGGACAAGCCCGCCGAGGTGGAAGCATACGCGGCAGCCTGGAATGGTCTGGAGCGCGCCGTGCTCAGTGAGGGAGAATCGAAGGCGCTGATCAAGGCGGTTGCTGAGGAGTACGCACCATGATTGATCTGTCTCTTGCCCGGTGGCGCAAGAGCGCCCGGAGCGGCAGCGGTGGCGGTAACAGCTGTGTCGAGGTCGCTGACAACCTAGCGGGCGTTGTCGCGCTCCGGGACTCGAAGGATCCGGACGGGGCGGTGCTGGTGTTCACGCGCACCGAGTGGGCAGCGTTCATCGGCCGGGTCAAGGACGGCGAGTTCGACCAGCCCGGGGAGATCACGCGTTCCCGGCAGAATCCGCAGTCTGACTGAGGATTCTGCCGGGAAATGGCGATCAAGCCGCATCCCGGACGCGGCGGCCGCCGCCGGGCCAACCTCAGCGGAAGCGCAGGGCTGTCGGGCCCTGGACCTTGGAGCCGCGGCGCTGCTTGGCCGGCATCGTGGCGAGCTTCTCGCGCAGCTCCACGGCGTACGAGGCGAGCGCCTCCACCAGATCCGGTACCGAGGCATGCGCGGGTTGCACGTCGACCCGCAGGCCGAACTCCACCGCCGTGTCGGCTGTCTTGGGGCCGATGACCGCGACGACGGTGCGGGTGTGCGGCTTGCCGGCGATCCCGACCAGGTTGCGGACTGTCGACGAGGACGTGAAGAGGACCGCGTCGAACCCGCCGGACTTGATCGCGTCGCGGATCTCGGCCGGCGGCGGGGCGGCCCGTACCGTCCGGTACGCGGTCACGTCGTCGACCTCCCAGCCGCGCTCGGTCAGCCCGGCGGCCAGCGTCTCGGTCGCGATGTCGGCGCGCGGGAGCAGTACCCGGCCAACCGGGTCCAGGACTTCGTCGTGCGGGGAGAACTCGGCGAGCAGACCCTCGCTGGACTGCTCCCCGGCGGGTACCAGCTCGGGCTGGATGCCGAAGTCGCGCACGGCGGCGGCGGTGGCCTCCCCGATGCAGGCGATCTTCACGCCGCCGAAGTGCCGGGCGTCGAGGCCGTGCTC
>WNGQ01003936.1_pt1 | contig 14874 bp, 15 predicted proteins | sample 5407661 | NCBI WGS metagenome assembly WNGQ01 (sample SAMN13153382, study PRJNA577476) | soil metagenome | isolation source: 60 cm soil or saprolite under Garry oak tree replicate 2 | place: USA:California | collected 2016-06-15 | reverse complement strand
CACATGAGGTATAACGCTGCACCGGAAGGTGCGGCATTTCACGTCGCATTTCAGCAGAATAAGGAGTCCTTCTCGGAGCGCATCAAGCCTTATTCACCTGGTTTTGCAGAGCCCCTTTAAGGAATAGCACCCCCCTCATCAGCACATATACATCACATGTGTGTCACTGGTGCTGTCCACCATGAAATACAGACGCTAATTTCCCTGTGAGTGCTGCACATGTGACTGAAAAGTGCTTCATTTCTTCATTGCATCGCTATGGGGTGATGCATAAGCGATACACACGTATCACATTTTCTATGGAAAGGGAAAAGAACATGCTACCAGTCTATGCCTACGGGCACGATTTTGGCAATGCCGAGACCGGCGGCGTGCTGTTTGATTGCAATAACGGGCAGCGCGCCATCACTCTCCCAAGCGCCACGGCCCTGGGATCGCTGCACGACCTGGCTGAGATGCGCAGTGCACTCAGTGAGAGCTATGCAGGCGTCCCCACCAGCGCGCTCAAGAAGGGAGAGTACGTCCTTGAAATCAACGGCAGTGAGCTGTTCCTCGGCAATTTGGCTCTCAAGCAGGCACGCCACGCCACCGCTGCACGTGGCGACATCAGTCGCTACAAAAGTCCCCGGTCGCTCCACCTGTTGCTTGCTGCCTCTGGGTCGATGATCCAGCAAGCAGAATACCAACTCAATGTAGTGACCGGCCTTCCTGTGGAAACCTATGGCAATGCCGAGATGCGCAAGCAGGTCAAGGTAGCCCTGGAAGGTGAGCACCGCTTCACGCTGAACGGGATGCGTCGTCTAGCCGTAGTGCGCGTCCTCAAAACCATCATGGAGGGTGCAGGAGCCATCATCGCCTATGGTGCGAACGGCGATATCACGCAAGGCTGTATCGATGTGGGAGGTCGCACAACCGACCTGTTTGTCGCCGAGGGACAGATGCCGATCCTGCATCAGTGCAAGGGCAAAGACCTCGGCGTGGAAGCGGTCGCCGATCTGCTGAGCGCTCGCTTCCAACATCACTACCACCGTCCACTCAAGCCGAGTGAGACCCGCGAGCTACTGCACGCGCATACCGGCAGGCGAACCTATCCCACGATCTCCGCAAACGGTGTCCAGATCGATGAGCACGAGCTGTATCGCTGGATTGAGGATGCGATCACCAGCGTCGGCAACGACATTGCCAGCTTCGTTGGGAGTGTCTGGAATGCCTCGGAGTCAGGGGCTGTCGGCAGTGACATTGGTATGGTGCTGCTGGTTGGTGGTGGAGCCTACTACTTTGCCGAACCACTCAGGGCACGCATCCCGCACCTGGTGGTACCGCACCGGCCAGAGCTAGCGAACGCGATCGGCTATGCGGCACTGGCAAACGAACTCTTCCAGCGGGTGCGATCGATCGCCTAGATGCGGGGAAGGGAGACGGTCACATGCCAAGAGACAGAGAGAAGAATGCCTACTTTACGGTGGGCATTCCTCTCGACTCGGAAACGTACCGCTCGCTCAAGACAGATTCCGAAGAGACCGGCGTCTCGATTCCACAACTGCTCGCGGTTCGCATCGCTGATTGGTACAAACTCTCAGGAGGAATCGGACTGGTCGCAGGAATGCAGGCGACCAGGCGATCTGAAACACCGGAACAAGCACTGGATGCTATCACTCCTCCTACGAATGGTCTCCAATCGCGTGCATCAGCGGCTGCGGCAGCATGGGGAGGGAACGAGGACGACTAACAGGGGTACTGCCAGCGCATCTTTCAGCGGATATATCACCTGGTTCGCAACTGTGAAAAGACGAAGGACCTGACTCGCGCAATTTTCAGGAAGAGGTTTCAAGCACTCCCTCGTGTGAAGGAACCGTTCCAGGTCTACCCACTGGGATGATCGGCTTGCTCCTGGTGGGACCAGGATCTCTTCGTCTCGCGTTCGAAATTCCTTCCAGCAACACTACCTCATACGCCAACAGTAAACCACACCTAAAAAATGATGGCCTCCTCTCTATGACGCGCAACCTTTCCACGGGGGCTACTTCCAAGGGAGAGAGCACATGCCTGCTTTGTAGCAGCGAGTTCTGCCATTGCTCAACAATGACGAAAAGGAGGAACCGTGTATGAAGGACGGCCACATGCAGATTGAACTGAGGGACTACCAGGTGGCAGCGCTGCAGAAAGTGCTGGCCATCTACCAGCATGATCCGCACGGGAAGGCTAAATTCGTCTGGGCAACTGGCCTGGGGAAAACGGTTGGGTTCTCCGCGATTGCCCACGAGATACGACAACGCACCAACGCCAATGTACTCATCATTGCCCACCGGGATGAATTGCTCAACCAGGCGGCACAGAAATATCGTTACATTGATCCTGATGCCAGCATCGGCAAGGTCGGGGGTAGCAGTCACGAATGGGGATACCCCGTCACCGTGGCCTCCATTCAAACGCTCTGCAGGCCGCAGCACCTCAAAAACTTGCAGCGCTTTGCGTACGGCTTGGTCATTGTGGACGAGGCTCATCACGCGTTGAGCAGTAATGAGTACGGCAAGGTACTCGCGCAACTTCCCAACGCATTCAAACTCGGCTGTACGGCGACGGATGACCGCCTAGACAACAAGACCAATGTGGACCTGTTCGGGGAACCGGTGCATACCGTCTCCATTCTAGATGCGATCGAGCAGGGCTACCTCTGCAATGTCCAGGCCATCGCCATTAAAACCGGCACAAGCCTCGATGGTCTCCACACCAGAGAGGGTGACTATCAAGCAAAAGAACTGGCGGAACGCATTGACACGCCGGAACGAAATACACGCATTGCGGAAGCATATCTCGAGCATGCAAGCGGCAGACAGGCCATTTGCTTTAGCGTGGATGTCGATCATGCCTATCACTTGGCAGAAGCTTTCAATGCACGAGGCATAAAAGCGATTGCAGTTCACGGCAACACGCCGAGGTACGAGCGGGCAGGAATCCTCAGAGATTTTGAATCGGGCCTCTACCGGGTGGTGGTCAACTGTAGTCTCTATACCGAGGGGTACGATGCGGAGACTATCTATGATGAGGATGAAGACCGGTATATCTTCCTCTCGTGCGCCATCATGGCGCGACCGACAAAAAGCCGCGCCCTGTTTGCGCAAGGCATAGGACGCGTCCTGCGCCTTGCCCCAACGAAAACAGATGCCCTCATTCTGGACGCGACAGACAATATCCTCAATCACCGCCTGGAACCGCAAACACTGGCATCTGTGGTAGGCATCGCGTTGCAGGACGGTGAGATGGTGCTCGAGGCACAGGCACGCAAGCGGCGCGCAGAGCGGGAATTGCGAGAGAAGCGAGAGCGCACGACCAAAGAGGGGAAGCGAATGCGGGACCTCAATATCAATGTCCTCGAACGCCTCGACTGGCAGCGCCGGAGGGACGGTTCGTTCGCGCTTGAGATCGGACCCTTCAAGCATAACATTGTCCTGGTCCCCTCCCCCGAGAGAGATGGTTCCTACTCCGTGTGGGCGTCGCTTGCTCCGAAGTTTGAAAGTCAGCAGTGGTTGAGAGATGCCCCGCTGGGGTGGGCACAGCAGTTCGCGGAGAAACGCGCCAGGATGTTGTTGGCGGACCCACAAAAGGTGAAACTGGTGGATCGCAACGCTCCATGGCGCTCCCTTCCTGTGGATCCGGGAGGGAAACAAGCCCTCTACCTCAGGCGCTTTGGCATCCCAATCACTGAGAACCTGACACGCGGGGAAGCATCCGACATCTTGGAGCAAAAGTTTGCCGAGAAGGCTGAGCAACGCCGGGCAAAGAAAGCCAGGCAGAGGGGAAAGACAAACGAGCTAACAGGGTCTGCGCAGGTTATAGCATAAGATTCATCGCTCTTTAAATGCTCCTAATCATACACATTCCCTCGAAGAGTTTCTCACGTTTGACGAGCCACCCCTAGCGATCATGACCCATACAGGTGGCAGTGCCTCATCCGGCCGCGACAAAAACCATCCACTATTGTTGGAGAGATGGCCGGAAGATGCGAATCGCCGCAGAAATACGGCTATTCCCGGCTGCAATGGCACTCGTATCGTTGTGGGAAGAGACAGACCTCGTAGAGCTATATGAATAGAGATGAAAAGAGAGGCAGGCATGACCACCATTTCTATTGCTACCGTCTGGACGGAGCAAGAGCCGCATAAGACCGCACTAGAGGCATTGCAACGGCTGAACTGGTCGGTCTTTCCTCTTGCACTAGACAAGCGCCCGCCACAGACAGGCGGAACCCATCCCGATGGGACGCCTAAGCGGCTGAGCTGGAAGCCCTACCAGACACGGCGAGCCACCTGTAACGAAGTGATGGGCTGGCACAAGAGATACCATCCAAGCGCCTTCGCTGTAATCACAGGCCGCATCAGCGATATTCTCATTCTCGACTTTGATGGCGACCTGGGTAAGGCAACCCTCGATACATTGGGGTTACTTCCACATGTGCAGACCGGATCTGGCGGTTATCATGTCTATTTCCGGCATCCTGGCTGGTACGTTCCCACACTGAATAGTAAGTCGAAGCGTACACTTGGCCAGAGCTGGCCTGGCCTGGATATCCGGGCAGACGGTGGCTATGGGGCATTTTGTGGGCGTAATGTGAATGGTCAATACACCTGGCTGCGCGATCCGGTACCAGAGGAGGTCGATCTTCTTCCGGAGGCGCTTCGTGACTTACTTGGACTACTGCATGCTCCGGGGGAAAAAGGAGAGCGGGCCTCATATAGTGAACTGGATGAGGAAAGCGCGCAAGCGGCTACCCAACGCAGCAAACGCGGGGGCTCTGGAAACTTCAGGGAGGTGCTGGTAGATCGTGCGTTGAGCATGGTAGGTCCAGCTGTGGGACGCAATGATGCGGGGTTCTGGCTTGCCTGTCAACTTCGAGATAATGGTTACTCGAAGGCCGAAGGAGAGATGGCTCTCCTTCGCTATGCGCACCAAGTTCCACCAGTGAATGGAAAAGGCCAGCTCGAGAGATATACGGAAGGGGAGGCGTTAGCAAGCGTTGCCAGTGCTTACGGCAAACCCGCACGAGGTGGATGGGGGATGCCTTCAGCTTCGCATCCCTCTACCAACGGTAGAGGTGGAGGGGCTGGTCATATTGGCACTGGAACAGGGATACCAGATGGGGCATCTGGTGACTTGCCGGAAATCATCGTCGGTGGTGACCAACTCCGGGATATGACCGATCAGGCGGTAGAGGCCTTGATGCGTGTTGAACGACGTGCTCCCACACTGTTCTTGCAGTCGGCACGCATGGTGAGAGTAGGGCACAACGAGATGAAACGCCCCATTGTTACCCAAATGGGTGTCGCGGAGGTCAAAGAAGTACTTACGCACTCGGCGAACTATTACCGCCTGAAGAGACCATTGGGGGCAGATGGTGAGTGGGAAAAGATTCCCGTATCGCCGCCGCGAGAGATAGCCGAGCAGATCCTGGCGCGCCAGGCACAAAAACCGTACTTGCCTTTCCCTCCCCTCGAGGCAATTGTAGAGATACCGGTGATCCGGCCCGATGGCACCATTCTCGATCAGCCCGGTTATGATAGCAGAACACGTCTTTACTACACTCCTCACGCAGGGATGGAGGTCTGCAAGATCTCGTTGGTTCCCTCCCGTGCGGAGAGAGAAGCTGCGCTGGCACTGATTCTAGAGACGATAGGCGAGTTCCCCTATGTCAATGAGGCCGACCTGGCCAATGCGCTTGCACTCCTTCTCACACCCTTCCTGCGTCCAGCGATCAAGCGGCACGTCCCACTTGCCCTCTTAGATGCGCCGAAGCCTGGTACAGGGAAAGGATTATTCTCAGACGTGGTATCGATCATTGCGACAGGCACAAGTTCAGCAGTACTCACGATGTCCGATAGCGAGGAGGAGGTGCAGAAGTCGATCACATCCTTGCTCATTGAGGGCGCGACAATTATCACGATCGATAATATTGCCGGGCGTCTTCAATCGAAACACCTGGAAGCGGTATTGACCGCTGATCTGTGGCGCGGGCGCATTTTGGGCCAATCAAAAATGGTGCTCGTTCCGCAGCGGGCAACCTGGCTGGCCACCGGTAACAACATCAAACTTGGCGGGGACCTGGCCCGGCGTTGTTACCGTATCAGGCTCGACCCACATGTATCGAAACCCTGGATGCGAAGCGGGTTTACCCATGAAGACTTGTCGGGGTGGGTGACGGAGCAGAGAAGTGCTTTAATCAGCGCGCTGCTGACGCTGGCACGTGCATGGTTTGCTGCAGGTCAACCGCTCGCTGCGGGACTGCCATCGCTGGGGACCTTTACCAGCTGGGTTAAAACGGTCGGCTCAATACTCGCCTATGCAGGGGTACGAGGGTTCCTGTCGAACCAGGAAAGACTCTATGAAGAGATTGACGAAGAGAGTTTCCAATGGGAGGCCTTCTTGCAAGCCTGGCTTGACCTGTTCGGTACAGGATGGGTCAAGATAGCCGATATCATTACTTCGATGGATGAAACTGGTGCGAAAAATGTTGCGGGGAGTGGTGATACACTCCCCGCCAATGTTCTCTTAGAAACGCTCCCTGAAGCCCTGCAAATGACCCTCAAAGAGAAACCACATACGTTTAAGATCCGGCTTGGGAAAGCCCTTGAGAAGCGGGTTGATACCTGTTTTGGCGATGACAACCTTCGCCTCGAACGAGGAAAAGATGAGCATAGTAAGGTGAGTCTTTGGCGTGTCGTTGCGGGGAGTGCGGGGAGTTACTCCTTCGCTACGCGTGTGAAAAAAGCCCCTTCCACATCATCAGGGGAAGAGAACGATCGAGACAATAATGGCGGGGCGGACTCCCCGCACTCCCCGCAGGCGGCTGCTAGTCATTACGTACAAAATGGCTCTACAAGTAGTTCTAAGTCACTTTCATCAGATGTGACAAGGAAGCCTGTTGCGGGGAATGGAGATAAACCCCCCGCAAGCGACAGCACTGAAAGGGAAGAGTTCGAGTTATGACCACAACAAGCTTACTCAATGACCTCCAACGTTTGGGTGTAGATGTGACCGCTAAGGGAGACAAACTCGTGGTGAATGCGCCCAAAGGCGTGCTGACTCCTGAAGTGCGGTCACGCATAGCCGAGCAGAAAGTGGCATTGTTAGCGCTGCTTTCTGCTCGACCGGGATGTTCTGATGCCAGTGAGATTGAAGAAAAGGAAGAGTTAACAGCTTTCCGGCCAGGTGAAACTCCTGAGCCATATAAGCGCTTTATCGAAGCGCGAAAGCGTTTAGGGGGCCCAATCAACGTCCCGCTTAGGGTGATCACTCCAAGGGGAAAGGGGAATTTGTGGCAAGTATGGGGGACTCGCATTGGTGTCGTGCTCGACAGTGACCCGAACAAGCGGGTCACTTTTTTTACCCAACCTGCGGATATAGAAGCGACCCAACCACTCGAGGAAGTTTTAACAGAAGTTCCCGAGTACATGCGATAAAGCGAGGTAGAGCTATGACTGGGTGTCATACAAACATCAAACCACTGCTCAAGTACCCTGGCGCGAAGTGGAGCCGGGCATCCTGGATCGTCTCTCATTTCCCACTACATACCAGGTACCTGGAGCCATACTGCGGGTCCGCTGCGTGCTTTTTCAGCAAAGACCCAGTTGATCATGAGGTCCTTGGTGACAAGAATAATCATGTCATTAACCTCTTCCGGGTCATCCGAGATCATGGGGAAGAACTGGCTCACCAGATCGAGATGACCGGGTGGATTGAGGAAGAGTACCATCTCTATGAGAAACACTATGGAGGGACGGGCGATCCGATTGAAGATGCCCGGCGCTTTCTGATTCGTTGTTGGGAGGCGCATGGGACAAAGCTTGGCTCGACGTGTGGGTGGAGGCACAAAGGGGTGAACAGTAATGCGAGCACTACATCGCTCTGGCGCCAGTTACCGGGCCGCATTCTTGCAGTGGTGGATCGCTTGAAGGACGCGGAGATACGGTGTCGCCCGGCTCTGGAGTTGATTGACTACTATAACCGCCCAGACGTGTTTGTGTATTGCGATCCGCCCTATCCCCTGTCAATGCGAACATACAACCTGTATGAGCACGAGATGACCGACGAGGAGCACTTGGCGTTGCTGCAAGCACTGGATCAACACCGAGGACCTGTTGTGCTGAGTGGCTACGCTTGTCCACTCTATGATAACCGACTTGCCCATTGGTATCGTGTGGCGATGCCATCACTGCCGGAAAAAGGCAATAGGCGGACGGAGGTGCTCTGGCTGAATCAGAAAGCAGCGCAGCGCCAGCAATTGAACCTGTTTGAGGGAGGGGACAATGGCAACCAGTAGCATAGAGTAGAGCGAACTGTCCTGCGGATACGAGAGTAACTGGTAGACTCGCTGGAGGTACTCTTAGCTGGGGAATCTTTAATGAAGCAAAAGCCCTTGTATGTGCTATGTGAAGGTTTTGTTGTTGAGGAAAAGAATATGAAAAGAGCGCTTGTAGTCAATTGTTCAGCACCTCACTACAACCTGGGAGCCTGGAAGCTTCACGATTGGCTGAGAGATCAAGGCTATCATGTGACCTATTGCCATGGCGACCCAGGCCTCTGGGGCCTGGATGTCGATTTGATAGCCCTATCCGTGATCTTTTCATGGCATGCTCCTCTGGCGCGTGAGATCGCTTTGAGAATGAGGGATTGTGCAGAAGTATGGGCCGGTGGACCTGGGCTCTTTGCGCTAGCCAATTGGTGGCGCAACGAAACGGGACTGGAGATGGTGCGTGGTCTCGATCAGCGGTTCGACAAACAGCGCGGCGCATACAAGATGACCTTTGCCTCGCGTGGCTGCCCCGTCAATTGCTCGTTTTGCATTGTGCCACGACTAGAAGGCGTCACGTTTACCCTTGATCCTGACTTCATCCCCGCACCAGTCCTTTGTGATAACAACCTCTCGGCATTGGAGCCAGCATACCAGCAACACATTATTGATCGTTACATGGTATTCAACCAACCACTGCTTGATGCCAATAGCGGATTTGAACCGCGCTCCTTTCACGAGGATACCTATCATCGGTGAAAACCGATTTTGCGGGGGCCGTGGCGCTTTGCTTTGGATGAGATGCGCGAGCTAGAGGATGTACGCCGCATGATGGTAATTCTCAAAGATGTCCCGGCGAGCCGGAAGCGCGTCTATTGTCTCGTAGGGAATGAACCGATTGCGCAATGCTATGAGAGGGCAATGAAGATAATCGAATATAACGGCGAGCCCTTTTGCCAGTACGCCTTGCCCTTGAACTGGCTAGGAAACCCTGCCACATTGCGCCCGCGTTTTGACTGGACATACCAACTCGGTAAGGATTTCTGCCGCTACTTTAACAGGTATCTTTGGAGATTTCTGCCGTTGATGGAATATCGCCCGCGTCAAAACGAGCCTGCACCATTTAAGATGATCTCGTCCTCACACTCCTACAGTCATCTGGCTATTGAAACAAGGCAGCCGATAAAAATAGAAAGCGAGTAACACCAATGGCAAGGAAAAGGAAGACGACAACTATAGCTCCACTCGAGCCGATGCTGCTCACCATTCCCCAGGTTGCTCAATCGCTGAGTTTGGGACGTACCAAAATCTACGATCTCATCAACAGGGAAGGGCTTCCCACGGTTAAGCTAGGGTCAGCAATTCGTGTCCCCTTAAGCTCGTTGAAACAGTGGATAGAGCAGCACGAACAACAAAATCGGTCAGCTTGACCACTGTTCGCCCGCTTCAGTCAACAACATAGACTCGCTACGCTTTGAGACTCTAGCCCGGTCAAGAGCGTAGCGAGTCTTTCTATTCCTACCAGAAGGAGGAGAGACCTACCATGGCAAAACATCGTGGGCATGGTGAAGGTTCCATCTATCAACGCCAGGATAAGCGTTGGGTCGGAAGCATCTCGTTAGAAGGCGGAAAGCGTAAATATTACTATGGTGACACCCGGAAGGAGGTTGCTGATAAGTTAAAGGTGGCGCTCAGAGAGCAGCAGCAAGGGACGTTAGCGACAGGGCCGCAGCAAACTTTGAACACCTACCTCACCCACTGGCTAGAGGAAGTGCATAAGCCGACGCTCCGTGTGAGTAGCTACGTGAAATATCGCAAACTTATCAATACGTATATTCTTCCCACTCTGGGACGTGTCCCGCTTCAGAAGTTGACTCCACAGCAGGTGCAAGCACTGTACAAGAAGAAAAGTGAGGAGGGACTGTCGCCAAAGACGATCAACTCCATTCACGGTGTCCTGCACAAGGCATTAGATAACGCGGTACGCTGGAATCTCGTGTCGCGGAACGTCTGCGATTTCGTGTCGCCACCGCGTATCGTGAAACCCGAGATACAGCCGTTAACGATGGAGCAAGCCCACAAGTTATTGGAGGCCGCACGCGGACATCGTCTGGAAGCAGTGCTCACTGTGGCGCTGACGACTGGCCTGCGGCGTGGTGAGCTGCTCGCACTCCGGTGGTCTGACATCGACTTTGAAGGCCAGAGCCTCCAAGTACGCCGCACGGTAGACTTCATCGCCAGGTACGGGTATGTCGAGACCGAACCCAAGACAGCGAAAGGGAGACGCAAGATCACACTCCCTCCCTTTGTTATCAACGTGCTGAAGCAACACCGTGTTCAGCAGTTGGAGTTGCGCCTCAAAGCGGGAACTGCATGGCAAGAGCATGATCTGGTCTTCTGTAGTCTGCATGGAAATTATCTCAATCCCCGCTATATCCTGAAGATGTTTGGGAGAGTGCTCAAGGAGGCAGGTCTTCCTCACCTACGCTTTCATGATCTCCGGCATACTGCGGCCACAATCTTGCTTAGTATGGGCGTTCATCCCAAAGTGGTTCAAGAAATTCTGGGCCACAGCACGATCATCATGACGATGGATACCTATTCCCAGGTACTCCCATCGGTGCAGAAGGATGCAATGGAGAAGTGGGACGACCTGTTTGGAGAGCGATCTTGAAAGTTTTACTAACAAGATCGCTTACAGAGATGCTAATTATAGCAGCGCTATCATGCGAGAAGATAGAAATGTTGAGGTGGGTAGCTACTGTCTAGATCACCACGTTATCAGTGAATTCACAACTTGTTCACTTCCTATCCTAGCCACTAATAGGATTAGGACCACAATAACCTGTTGACAGTGGTAACTCCTTCTCAGCATACTTCGCCTCTATCGTACTAACCAGTCCTTCTAGCTTTTTCCCTTCGTTCATCCGTTCCGTCTTGCATAGCAAGCTGTTACTGGCCTCCAAGACTGTCCCACCTCAATGTGTTCTGGATCTAAGATCTTCTCACGATTTGCCAGTATGGGTGTAAAAGCAGACCCCTGGCGTATCTACCCTGAAAATGGTAGAGTATTAGCAAATTGTTGAGTATAAGGTTGGACGAGGGAGATATCATATGCTATACTTCTATAAACAAAGAACTCGCTTGATAGAGTCACAGGCGATGAAGCTCGCCTCTCAACTGCCCGTAGGGGCTGATGGCTTCTATGACGCTTATAATAGTGTTGTAGAGGCTTTTTTGTTTGGCATGAAAAGACAGGAGTCAGGTTTTGATGATGGATGGATCTGCTTCCCTTTCCCTGAATGAGGTACAGGCCCTGGCCACAGCTGTGCAGGCTAACGTTGCGCGTGTGATCGTCGGCAAGCTCGATGTCATCGACCTTCTGCTGGTGGCGCTGCTCGCTGATGGGCATGTCTTGCTGGAAGATGTGCCTGGCATGGGGAAAACGGTGATGGCGAAGGCGCTGGCCCGATCCCTCGGGGCAACGTTCCAGCGCGTGCAGGGAACACCTGACCTCTTGCCGACCGATTTAACAGGTGTGAGCTACTTCGATCAACGGCAGGGCCAATTCGTCTTTCGCCAGGGGCCGATTTTCGCGCAGGTCCTGCTGGTGGACGAGATCAACCGTGCGACACCGCGCACGCAGTCAGCGCTGCTTGAGGCGATGGCTGAGCGCCAGGTGACGGTTGAGCGTGAGACGATGCCGCTGCCGCGACCCTACCTTGTGCTCGCGACACAGAATCCCGTCGAATTGGAGGGCACCTTTCCTCTGCCAGAGGCACAACTCGACCGCTTTTTGTTGCGTGTGCGCGTCGGCTATCCTTCGCAAGACGAGGAGCGGGCCATCCTGCATCGCTTCAGAAATGATGGGCCTCTCGAGTCCTTACAACCTGTGCTCTCTGCTGAACAGGTCATTGGGCTCCAACAGACGATCCGGCAGGTGCAGTGGCAGCCAGCGGTGGAAAATTACCTGCTGGCGATTGTGCGTGCCACACGCGACTATCCTACGGTGACGCTGGGTGTCAGCCCACGTGGCACACTCGCCCTGTACCGCGCCTGTTAAGCATACGCCGCCATGCAGGGGCATGATTATGTTCAGCCGGACGATGTGAAGCGGTTGGCACCCAATGTGCTGGCACACCGCTTGTTGACAACGACGCGGGCTCGCTTGCAGGGGAGCGATAGTACCGCCATTATTACGGAGATCCTGGAGGCCACTCCCGTACCGGTGGAGACCGTGGTTGTACCACAGAAGGGATAATCATCATGGATACGGATTCCTTCAACAACGCCCACGATGAGACGCTCATGTCGCGTCGTCCCTGGTACGTGCTTGCAGGAGTCCTCTTTCTCCTCAGTGCGGTCACCCACCAACCGCTTGCCTTTCTCGCCGCCCTGTTTGCTTTCGTCATTGGACTGGTGCCTGAAATCTGGTATCGTTACGCCCTACGCAACCTGGGCATTCGCCAACAACTCAGTCAGCAACGTGTCTTCTTTGGGGAAACGACAACCCTCTCCATCAGTGTTGAGAACCGGAAACTGTTGCCTCTGCCCTGGCTAGAAATCGAGGATGAAATCCCTGATCAGGTCGCGCTCCTGACGGGGAGAGCTTCCCCAACGTACAAAGTTAATCGCGTCGCGCTCGTGAATACGTTGTCACTCTGGTCCTTCCAGCGCGTGACACGGCGCTATCGGCTCCGCTGTATGGCGCGTGGCGTCTACACCTTCGGGCCAGCGAACGTACGCAGTGGCGATCCCTTTGGCTGGCTGGTATGCGAGGAGCGGATCTCTGCGCGTGAGACGCTCTTAGTGTATCCGCTGATTGCACCCATTGAGACCTTTGGGCTCCCAGCACGCCATCCCTTTGGGGAACGTGCAACGCCACGCCGCCTCCTTGAGGATCCACTACGCATTGCAGGAGTGCGAGAGTACGTGCTGGGCGACGACCCACGCCGTATTCACTGGAAGGCGACTGCTCGTGCAGGTGCATTGCGCAGCAAGATCTATGAACCGAGCAGCCAGTATCGCCTCCTCATTCTGCTGGATATTACGACCTATCCTGAGCCATGGATGGGCCTTGACCCTGACATTCAGGAATTGACCATTACTGTAGCCGCTTCTATGGCGATGTGGGCCCTTGACGAAGGCTATGCCGTGGGCCTACTCGCCAATAGTCTGATGATGGGCGTTTCCGGTGAGGATGCAACTTCGAGCCATGAGCCAACACCTCAGTCAGTCGACACGACGCAGGCTGCTCAAGCATTCATCCATCGCGTGCGTGTTCCGTTGGCGAGTGATAGTGGTCAGCACGAGCGTGTGCTCTCAGCGCTTGGTCGGCTCCTTCCCTATTTTGGCTCACCGATGGACGCGCTCATTGACGCCGAGCGTTTCACGCTGCCGGTTGGCACGACCGTCGTCTTAGTGAGTGCAGCAGCAGCACTCCGTGAGACAACAGTCGAGAGTCTGATTGACCTACGGACGCACGGGGCAGTTGTTCATCTCGCTCTGACGGGTGATTCGGAGCGTCAGGTGGGAGCAGCAACCTATGACTTACCAGTTCATCATGTAGGCGGAAGGGAGGTATGGCATGAACTCATCAACAGCGCCACCGACGAAAAGCACGACAGCGCCGGTCGAAGCAGCACAAGCCTCTACCTGGATTGAACGCGTTGCCATTCCTCTCGCGATCAGTACCATGGAGGCGCAACCCATTGCGCTCGGAATTGCGCTGCTCACGGTCATGGTGACCAAAGATATCAGCGCCTCACCGATTGGAGCGGGAGGTATCGCGCTTGTCGCACTGGGCCTGCTCTGGTGGGCGATGCTTGTGGAGCATAGCATACAGCGCTCGACCCACGGAAGACGAATGGCATGGCTTCACTTCCTCGGCTGGTTTGTCGCCTTTGTATTGACAGCAGGACCATATATTCCATCGTTGGTCAACGGGGAGAGCATTCCTGCTGTCCTCATTGATCTCGTGCTGCTGACCTGGTTCTGGAGGCGCGGGCACAGACAGGGTTCGAATATGGACAAGTTGCGACCTCCTTCAAGGCAGGTTTTGGGGTGCTGCTGGGCATCCTGACCATTGTGGTTCTGCTTCCAGCAGCAGAGCTACAAGCGCTCCGCGATGCACTCGGGAGCAGTCTACCCGTCTTCTTTCTCAGTGGGTTAGTTGGCCTCTCACTGGTACGTCTGGGAGCGATCCGCAACGCTCGTCGCTCTCTGGAGAGTGCGCAGGCTGACCCAACCCGCTCGTGGCTTCTCGCGCTGACGCTCTTCGGAGTGACCTTGATCGCCATCGTTATCATCATCGAATCGATCTTCTCGTTTCGCTCATTCGAACTCGTGGTGACGGCACTGCTCCCACTTTGGGATGCAGTGGGGACCGTCGTGAGTTGGATCCTGTACGGCATCATCGTCATCGTCTTGGCACCAATCTTCTATGTGATCTCCTTATACATTAAACTAAGAACAAGCCGTCTCGACACAGGGCTGGAACAAGAGTACACTTGTTCTATACGACTGTTGAACGCGCCAGGGAAAGTCTCGGTTCTCCACACGGCTCGACCGATTGAGAAAGCTCGCACTTC
>WNGQ01006098.1_pt1 | contig 14879 bp, 11 predicted proteins | sample 5407661 | NCBI WGS metagenome assembly WNGQ01 (sample SAMN13153382, study PRJNA577476) | soil metagenome | isolation source: 60 cm soil or saprolite under Garry oak tree replicate 2 | place: USA:California | collected 2016-06-15 | reverse complement strand
ATCATGGCAGCCGCGGCCTGGCCGGAAGCCATACGACTTCTGCTCGAACCGCGCCTCCCACTCGGGTTCCAGGGCGCTGACCGCGATAGCCTGGAGCATTCTATCGGCGATCACAGGAATTCCGAGCGGGCGCTGTTTCCCGCCTGCCTTTGGTATATACACTCGCCTGACGGGCTTGGGTGTCCACGGTCGTGAGCGGAGTTGCGCCCAGCTGGCCCATTCGGCCTTGCCCTGTAGTACAGTCGCGGTTTCGCGGCCTGGGGTTGTCGCGTCGCGGACTGTGACGTGGCGGGCCTGGTTTGCGGTTACATGGGGTCACCTCCTTCCGGCCGTCGTGGTCAGGTGGCTGCCGCGGCCAGCAGCCGGGTGCTGTAGTGGTGCCACCGGGCGCGGGCTTGGTGGCGGCGTCGCCAGCGGGACCAGCGCAGGCAGAAGGCGAGGCGGGCGCGGGTGATCAGCCCGGCGGCGTGCTGCCTGGCCAGGCGTTCGATGCGGGCGGTCTCGGCGATGGTGAGCCTGATCGGGCCGATGCGGGGCGGGCAGGGCTGCCCGGGCCGGGCGGGGACGGGCGCGTCGCCGAGCGGGACGCGCAGGTCAGCGAGGCTGATGTCGTCCTGGCCGCCGGGGCCGTCGTCACGGCCCGGGCCGGCGGGGGCGCCGGGGAGGGTGATGTCGCCGCACAGGTGGTTGCGGACGGCGGCCTGCCGCAGCTGGGCCAGGGCGGCCAGGGCGGTGTGCCGGCAGACCGCATCCCAGGTGCGGGCCTGGCACTGGTCCCAGCCCAGGATGTCCTTCCCGGTCTTGAACGTCTCCTCAGCCGGCCACCTGCGGCCGGCGATGGTGATGAAGAACGTCATGGTCGCCGGGGTGCCCTGCGGGGCCCAGCACAGGTAGAAGGCCAGGTCGTCCGGGCGGGAGAGCAGGCGGCGGATGAGCAGGAAGTGCCGCGGGCTGCTGGTGGCCAGCAGCGCCCAGTCCGCGAACCGGGGGCCCTTGGACCCGTTCCCGCACGAGCGCCGCTCGAACACGGCGTTGCCGGCCGCCTGGTCAGCGCGGACGACGGCCCCGGACGGCAGGGTGACGCGGAGGTCGCGGGGGACGACCGCCACGTAGGCCAGGCCCCCGGACTCGCAGAACCGGCGCAGCGCGCCGCTGCGGCCATACACCTCGTCGTAAGCCGCCCACCTGGCGGGCAGGCCCGCGTCCAGCAGCCGCTCCAGCTGGGCGATGGCCAGCTGCGGCTTGGTCTTGCGTTCCAGCTTGCCCGGGATGCCCGCGGCCCGGCGCCGCCGCCAGTCCTTCTCCCAGCGCCCGGGCATGAACACGTCGAAGTCCGCCCAGGCCTGCCCGGACGTGGTCACCCACGCGGAGAACACCGTGGTGATGCAGTTCTCCACGTGCCCGGTGCACCCGGCGTGCTGCGGCGCCACGCACGCGGTCGCGTCCCCGTCCTTGAGCTGCGCGGTCTCGTCGATCGCGATCCCCGGCCCGATCAGGTCACCCGGGTCGCACGGCAGCCAGGCCCGCGCGAGCCCGGGCAGCTCCGCCCGCAGCTCCTTCCAGTCCCACCGGCAGGAGCCGAGCAGGGCCTGCATCCGGTACGGGTTCTCGTGCCCGGCCGCCTCCGCCAGCCACCAGCAGTTCGCCTTCACCCCCGGCGCCAGCCCCCGGACGTAATCCAGCGCCGCCTCCGCGCTGCGCCGCTGCGCCATCACCCGCCCCAGCACCGCCCTGACCTGCGCATCCGCCCTCGCCGAGCACCCGGACACGTCTTCTATGCTGGCCTGTACGGCCGTGTCGTCGTTGTTTGTGGTCACACATCAGGCAACACGGCACGGCCGCCCCGGATTTCACCCGTGTAACTCCGCCACGCGGCTGGATCCAGTCACTTAGCGTTACCGGCGCGGTATGCCTGACCAATCCCCACCGCAACATCGCCAGTACTAAACGTGAAACCGCGACTGTACTACTAAAGAGGCTTCGCCTCGGACCGCCTAGTTTCGTGGTTCCGGTCGCGCGGAGCTGACCGGGGCTTCATCCTCAGACCGCAAGGGGAGCGTGCTGAGGGTGATCACAGTGGACCGTCATGAACAGGCCGCGGCCGGGTCGGCAGTGGTAACGGCTGCCGACATGGTGGCCGGGCATGTCCGGCTGGACATCTCCTGCCTGGACAGGGTGTACCTGAATGGCTATGTCGCCAAGCTGCAGACTCCGGGCGGGGTCATCTACTTCTTCCACGATCACCGGGGCAAGCCGATCGCGTCGCCAGCGCTGTTCGAGCCGATCGGGGAGAAGTTCCGCCGCGACATCAGGGACTGGGCGCAGGCCAACGGCATCCCGGTAATCCGTTTCAGCGCCGGGGAACGCAAGGCGGACGTGATGGCCCCGTACCTGCAAGCCGCCGCGGCGGCGGGGCGCTCGCAGGTGGCGGCGATCGGGTGCGCCCAGGAGTTCCAGCTGGTGTGGACGGCGCGCAAGCGGGACACCGATCCGGGGGCGTGCCCGCAGTTCTCCTTCACCAAGGAGCAGCGGCGGGTGTCGGTGTTCTACGTCTACATCTGGGACACCACGATGGGCAGCGGGTTCATCAAGATCTGCACCTACTTCCCCTATCCGGTCAAGGCGTGGGTCAACGGGCACGAGTGGGCCAAGCGGCAGGCAGCCGCCGCCGGGATAGGCTTCACCGCGCTGTCCAACGGGTTCGCCTCCTGCGAGGACCCGGCCGCGCTGCAGGCCATCTGTGACCGGTTCGGTCCCGGCGCCGTGCAGGTGTGGTTCGAGCGGTGGATGGCCCGGCTCCCGCTGCCGCTCACCGATGCCGACCGGGACGCCGGGTACTGGTGGGAGCTGTCGATGCGGCAGGTGGAGACCTCCCGCACCCTGGTGTTCGACGACGATGTCCACGCCCGCGCGTTCTTCGAGGCGCTGCTGTGCGAGAACATGGACCTGGGCCGGCCGGAGAACGTGGAGCTGTTGTTCCGCCGCGGCCAGCGGGCCGGAGGGCACAGCAGCCCGCCGCCGGGCGGCGGGTTCAAGACCAAGATCGACCGGTACTGCGATCTGGTCACCATCAACGTGTTCTACAAGAATTCCCGGCTGAAGCAGTACCTCAAGGACGGCGTCGCGCTGCGCATCGAAACGGTCATCAACAGCCCGAAGGACCTGCGCTGCAACGGTTCGGCGACCTTCGAGTGCAGGCCCTGGCCGGCGCGATCGCCGCCATGCTGTTCACGGTCACCGGCATCACCAACAGGAGCCTGCGCGCCCTGATGACCGGCCTGCTGCACCGCCCCTACAGCATGAACCAGGCCAGCTACGACCTGTCCCGGCTGGCCCGCAACGGCCTCATCGCCCGGGTCCCGGACCGTAACCGCTATACCCTGACCCGCGACGGGCTGCTGTTCGCCTGCTTCTACACCAAGGTCTACGACCACGTCCTCCGGCCGCTGATGGCACCGGACCGGCCCAACGCACCCCCGGAACTGGCCGCGGCGCTGGCCACCCTCGACCAGCTCGTCGCCAGCAACATCGCCAACGCCCACGTCCCCACCGCAGCCTGACGTCGCGTCACAGCGCGCCGCCCGCGGCCAAGCCTCCCTTCCGGCCTGCCTCAAAGGAAGCCCGTACCATTACCTGCTGTCACACTCAGGATTAACGTCAAAGACGTGGCACCGAAGGTGCCCTAGGTAACGGGCGAAGCCTTCGACGTCGGCGCGGCGGACGGCGAACAGGGCCAGCGAGCGGGCGCGGCACCAGGTGGTGAACTGGCGCAGATCGAGTGCGTAGGCCTAGCGAGTCAGGCCGCGGTATCCGGCCAGGAACCCAGCGAGGGCGACCCGTCCGGCGTCGGTGAAGGCGGGCTGGATCGTGGCGAGCGCAGCGGATGGGGCGGCAGTGGTCATCGGGCACCTCCCGGCCGGGCTGAGACCCGGGAGGCTGGGCCAGCTGCCAGGTCCCAGCGATTGAGCGGAAACTCAACGTGAGCCGCGACTGCCGGTCACGCCATGTAACAGCCCACCGGAATCAGGGAGATACCGACCACCAGGAAATACGTTCCAGACCGCCGATTCCGGGTGGGTGAGGAGTTGCTCAGGTCCATGGGTGACGGCGCGCAGATTATCCACATCGGCGGAGGCGAATGCGGCGGGCGGAGGGTTCGGGTGCTGCCGGGGGCTGCCTCGCCGCCGCACGCGGCTCATCAACGCGGACGTGCGTGCGTGCCGTTGGTGTGATCGAAGCGTTCGTGGTGCTGACGCAGCAGGTCCAGCCCGTAGTCGCCCCCGTTGGGGGTGCGCACCACGGTGTGGATGTGATTGGGCGAGGGGACGGGGTTGTCGAACGCCACGCCGGGGTGGTGATCGAACTCGATGAGCACCACGGGGCTGTGGGCCCGGTAGTAGAAGGGCCCGTCCTCCCCGGTGGCACCCATCCAGGCGAAGTAGGTTTCGTCGAGATGACGGTCGACCTCAGACATCTTCACCCCGCAGTGACCCTCGCCGGCCCAGCCCACGTAGGTGGCCACCAGGGCCCGCAGCCGGCGCCGCTGGCCCTCGGACAGGTCGGCCGCGCACACGCCCGCGTACGGGATCACCGCGTTGTCGCGGAAGGCGCCGGCCACCATCTGCCCCTCGAAAGGATCCTGCAGGCCGGGTGGAAGATCGTCGGGATGGATCGACGGTTGTAGGATCGCCCGCTTAGCCTGCTGGTCGTCGAGGGAGCGGATAAGGCCAAGGCCCATCCGCTCCTCGGCGGTGAAAACCATCGTGCCCGCCAGCGGGCCGCTGAAGACCTGGCACGGTTCGGAGCCCATGAAGGCCGGGGTGAACACCAGCTGATCGCCGATGATGGTGCAGTTGAGGCACAGGTGGTGGCCGTCGAGCTGCCAGGCCCAGGGCCGCTGCTCGCCGGGTTCCCCGAAGAACGACAGGAAGTACAGCCACTCACCGTATTCATCATCCCGGCCCGTCACCCCGGCGAGCAGCCCGTTCAACCGCATGATGTCGCGCGCCTGGGCAAAGCCCCTAGCCGACAAGGTGGCCTGCAACAGGCCAAGGCCAAGCCGGCGGGTCGCCGGCGGGAGGTCTTCCAGCATCACGCCGTGACGGAAGACGAAGGGGTGGGGGTACAGCCACTTGCGGCGCTCGTCCGCGCCGAGCGGGAACACAGCCCGCTGGCGCTGCTCGCCGCTGAGCGCACCCACAAACGCGGCCGCGGCCTCGGTGACCGGCGCGGTGCTCACGCCGGTCGCCCGCAGCGGAAACAAACCCGGCCTGGCCACACCGCCGGTGGTGAGACCCCGGAACGGCTCACGCAGCGGCATGGCCCGCTCTTCGATCATGGCCTGCATCGCCGGCGGGAAGTCGGCAGGCCGGCGCGCCGACAAGGACGGCATCTGCCGGAGCCCGAAATCAGTCCAGTACCTCATGGATCCCCGCCCTAGCGCCGGCGCCTGTCCCACCACCCGCAACGCCTGGCGAGTAAGGCCGCACCTCACTCAGCCCGGCGGCCCATTTCGACCCTGCTTGCGCGTTCCCAGCAGCGTACTCCCCACGCATCAAGCCGAGCGCAAACCCATCCCATCTGGCGGTATGGTGCCGCAGTGCCCCCACGCGCGTCCTCATACGGCTATCGCCCGGGTCTTCACCGCCGGGCAGGGCCGCAAGACCGATGCGACTGACGCGCACGCGATCGCGCTGGCCGCCACCCGCAGCAAGGGGCTGCATCCGGTCACCGATGACGCGGACCTCGAGGTGCTGCGGGTGCTGGCCGACCGGCGCCGAGCCCTGGGCGAGGACCACACCCGGATGATCTGCCAGCTGCACCAGCTGCTGGCCGGCCTGATCCCCGGCGGAGCCAAGAAGGCCCTGATGAGCTAAGAGCCTGATACCCGCGTTCGCGACGCAACCGGGGGACACCCGAAGGGCGGGGACTCCAGCGTCAATCTCTTGACCGGTCTCGCAGAGCCATGGCGTGCCGACGTCGGCGGGCAACGTGCGCACCACCATTCTCATCCCCGAGAGCGGCCCAGCGGGCAATCGGAATCTCTTGACACAGAGGGGAGCCAGATGAGCATGCCCAAACCAGTGTGTCCGAACATGGCGACCGCCACTCCCCTCGGCCCGCCGGGGCCCCAGACGGCGCCGAAGCAGTACGCCGGGTCGCTCGAGGTGGACGCGCAGCCATCTGCCGCCAGAATCCGTCTTCACGAGGGCGCGGCGCGGAAGGTCTCTGCCTCGGTGCGGCGAGCTTGCATTCCGGACATCTCCGCGGCATCGGGCCCCCGAACCGGGGACCTGGAAGGATCCTGATCCCCGGCGACGGAGCAGCCGGGGATCAGGGGGCTCAGAACAGGCCTGCCTGTCCGGCGATGGCGGCTACGCGACGCCTGCGGGCGGTCCCGTCTCAACGACTTCCTGGCGCTATGGTCTCAGGCGCACCTGCCGTCTTGTAACCGGCAGGTCACGTCGACCTCGATCCACATGGCCAGACCAGGCCCGGCTACCGCTCCCCGCAGTCACGCACCGCTATAAGCGGGCACGTTGTCTTTGGCTCGAACAATTTCAGATCGCCGAATCGGTACTCGCTTCCTCGGCATCTGAGACAAAAGCCTGAGACGCAGAAGCTCCAGTTCGGTGTGAGGGCTTAGTCGTGTGGCTTGGTGCCGGTAGGCGGTAACTGCACGCCCTTGGCAGCGGCTCAGCAAACCGGAGCTGGCGGTCCAGCAGCTGGCCGTGCGCTGATCCGGTTGCCGCCCACCTCGGGGAGCACTGGCGCGTCGGGGCGTGCTCGGCAGGGTGTTGTGGCGGGTGTGGGTCAATTTTGTAGGTCAGGCGGTCCGTGTCTGTGATCCCCGGCGATCTGCCCGCCGTCTCTCGGACGTCACGCCTTTCGCGTCGGTCCGCTTGGTGACGGCCGCGGGCTCGATCGCGCCGGGCTGGTGTCGTAGTCCACGAGGCGGCCAAGCAGCCGGGGAAAGTGACGTCGCAGCGTGATGCCGGCCTTCGCGACGGCGCCGGGGAAGACGAACAGGCCGTCGCCAGCGAGCGAGCGCTCCACGGCGTCGACTACCACGGACGTCGGCATGATGCTGCGATGGTGTGCCACCGCGGCCGGGTCCTCGGCGGCGAGGCGACGGTAGAGCGGCGTGTCCACCCGACCGGGGCAGACGCAGCGGATCTTGACGCCGCTGCCCCGGTATTCCGCGGCCAGCACCTCGGCGTAGGCGTTGACCGCGGCCTTGGAGGCCGCGTAGGCGGACATTTTCCGCGCGGGCACCCAGCCGTCGAGCGACGAATAGAGCACCAGCTCGCCCCGGCCACGTTCCACCATGGGGGGCAGGAAGGCGCGCACGACATTGACGGTGCCGGCGAAATTGACACGCCAGATCCGGTCGAAGTCCTCCCGCGGCTGCTCCAGCGCGCGGCCGAGCCGGGCTATCGCGGCAGCATGCACCACCCGGCCTACCGGGCCGACTGCGGTCGGCAAGCTGTCTACCGCGCCCTCGTCGCTCACATCGCACACGTGGGCCTGCACCCCGCTGACCCGTCGTGCGAGCGCCGCCAGACCGTCCGGGTCGATGTCGACCGCTGCCACGGCCCATCCGCTTGCGGCGAGCTTGACCGCGGTCGCCTCGCCGATGCCGCTCGCCGCGCCAGTAACCAGGGCTGTGCCGTTCATCCAGGTTTCTCCCCGTCGGAAGACCGCCCCGCAATCAGTCTTCCATCGTGCCAGCAGGAGGTGAAATTTTCCCTGGCGTCCGAGCCGCGGTTGCCGGCTGCCGGGGTGTGCGCCGACTCTGCAGGTAGCTGAGGTCAGCCTGCTGTTAGCTGGGTGTGCTGCTGCTGCCGGCAGATGGCTGGTTGGGCCGGCTGGTCCCCGGCAGGCCGCACTCGACCGCGTCCTCACGAAGCTGTTCCGGGCGATCCTCGGCGACGACGCGGACCGCCACCTGGTCGAGCCGGGTACGGCTGAAAACCAAGCCTAGAAGGACTTCACGTCACCGGCGAGGTTCTCCCAGCTGCCGCTCCAGTTTCCGCCTCCCCAGCCGCTGTGGTGAATGGAGTTGGGAGCGCATGCCACGAAGGCGTCCAGGCGCCCTGGTCCCCACGCGGCAACCGCCGGTGTCGCGTCGGGCGAGCTGACGATCTGGCCCAGGCTTTCCCACCCGCTCCAGCTTCCGCCGTCCCAGGAGCGGCGCCAGATGGTCTGGTGGTGCGGTCCCATGACGAAGACATCGAGGCGGTTCACGTCCTGGCAGACCGCGACCGGCGCGGAGCGCGGCTGCTCGCCGGGATTCCCCATGTTCTGCCAGCCGAGCCAGTTACCGTTCCAGGAGTTATGGTAGAGGTTGCCGTCGGCGCCCACGATGAAGACATCGAGGCGCTCAGGCCCCCAGGACACCAGCGCCGGGTCGTAGGCGGGGTTGCCGCCGATCTCCTGCCAGCCGCCGCTCCAGGCGCCGCCGTCCCAGCCACTGTGCATGACCGTCTTGTTGGCGCCCACGACGCAGACGTCCAGGCGGCCCTGTCCCCAGGTACAGACCGCGGGCGTGGAACCGGGCGCGCTGACGATCTGGCCCAGGCTCGACCAGCCGCTCCACGAGCCACGCCACGAACGGCGCCAGATGGTCTGGTGGTGCGGTCCCATCACGAACACGTCCAGGCTGTTCTCCGCCTGGCTGACCGCGACCGGTGCGGAACCGGGCGGCTCGCCGGAATTCCCGAGATTGTCCCATCCGGCGTTCCAGTGGGCGCCACCCCAGCCCCGGTGATACAGGTTGCTGTCGGTGCCTACGAAGAAGACATCCAGGTGATTGACCCCCCAGGCGACCGGCGTCGGCGTCGGATAGGTCGTGCTGACCGTGCCGCCGAGATCAACCCAGCCGGTCCAGGCCTGCCCGTCCCAGGCGCGGTATTCGACGGAGTCGTTGGCCGCCACCGCGAAGGCGTGCAGGCTGTTCTCCGCCCTGGTCACCACTGGGGCAACCTGAGCCGACGACCGGACGGTCCGGCCGGCTGAGACGACTAGCCCGTCTTTGGGCGACACGTAGCCGCTTATCGGCTGCCCGGTTTGTGTCGCGCCTACCGCGGCACTGTAGGGACCGTCCTTCTGCACGAATGCGGTCTCGAGGGTGACTTCCGGGTAACCCTCGTCGCCGCCGATCGAGCAGATGGTCTCGTCGGAGACTTCGACCACGATCGCGACGTGCTCGGCGTACCCCTGGCCGTCGTAGCCGAAGACGACGGCGTCTCCGACATGCGGCGTGCTGCCGAGCCTGCCGCTGTACGTGGCGAAGCTCCCGGCCTCAGGGGTCAGCCCGGCAACGTCCGCGCCCGCTTGCGCCCAGACCCATTTGGCGAAGTCAGCGCACCAGGGTTGCAGACAGCTCGTGTAGTAGCCCTTGCCGCCCGCACTGTTGGTGTCGCAGCCTGTCTTTCCGAGGTTCGCCTCGGCGATTTCGACGATCTTGGCCGGGTCTGCCATTCTTCTTTCCTCCCGTCAGATTGTTCCGCTTTGCCTAGCGATATCGCGCCGGTATGAGGTTCGCCTCCGCATGAACCGACCTGCGCCCGGCCGCGGCCGTGCTCGCAGCATCGATGCCGAGTTGCCGCTGCCGGGCGGTCAGGGGCAGAACGCGTTCTTCGGCACGCCCGCGCAGGGATCTGGCATGCTCGGCAACCGGGGCGGCGGCAGCATCACGGTGCGGGTCTGCTTCGGGTAGCGCGCTTCGCTGGGCGGCAGCGGGCAGGGCTCGAATCCCGTGTTGCAGATCATCTGGTCCTCGAGCGGCACGTCGCTGCCGGTACCAGGACCGGCGCAGGGCTGGCCGTCCACGCTCGCCGCCTCGATGTCCGCGGGCGCGGAGGTGAGCGTTCCGCTCAGATCGACGTTGCGGTAGAAGCAGTTCCTCGGCGTGTACGACGACAGGGTCGCGGTGGCCAGGTCGGAGTTCGTCTGGTTGCCGAAGAACCCGTCGTGGCTGAACACGTTCCCGTAGACGAGGTTGCCACGCGCCTGGAACAGGCAGACTCCAGGTGCCGGGTCGTTGTCGATGCCGCCCTGGCAGTGCGAGGGCGGCGGCGGCTGCTCCGGGTCAGGGTTGTCGCTGGTGACCACGCCCCAGGCGCCCTGGTCGGCGATGACGTTGCCGGTCACGGTGTCGTAGGCGCCGCCGGCTATCTGGACGCCGGTCCCCATCGGCGCGGTGGGGCCGCTGCTTGGCGCGTTCGCGTTGTTGTTGTCCTCGATCAGGTTGCCGGTGATGATCGTGCAGGACCTGGTGGTGCTGCCGGGGCAGCGGCCGTTTTGCGGCGGCGGCGCGTCGTCGTTGTTCCTCGAATTCGGCACCACCCCGGTGTGGTTGAGCGCGAACACCGAGTTCGTGATGACCAGCCGCCCGCCCGAGTTGGTGCCGGTATACCCGAGCGCGGAGTTGACCCCGGTGTCGTAGGCGAGCGTGGTGTCGCAGATCTGGCGGCATGCGCCCACGTAGAAGGCCCCGTCCGCCATGTTGCTGGCATAGGAGTGCGTGATGAGCCCGGGGCCGCTCGAGTTGCCGGCGAAGATCCCGTACTGGGCCAAGGTCGGACTGTTCAGGGTTGCCGGCGCGTACTCCGATGTCGCGGTCAGGTAGGACCCGGAGAACGAGCCCAGGCCGATCGTACCGGAGCCGTCGCCGCCGTCCCACCAGATCTCGTTGCCGTGACCGCTCGCTCCGGCCAGGTAGTCGCACACTGTCAGGTTCTGGATCGTGACCCCGCTGGCCTTGAACACCACGATCCCGTCCCGCGGCGTGAAATCCTGCTCGGCGGCCGCCGACGGGCACGGGTGCGCGGCGGTCCCGTTGCTGCCGTCGATGATCACCTGGTCGCGGTCCAGCCCGCGTATGTGCAGGTCCGGCTTGTCGATCCACACGCCCGCGGTCGGCCACTGCGCGGACTTCTCGGGATAGACCCCGGGATAGATGAGGATCCAGTCACCCGGGCTCGCCGCATCTACCGCGCCCTGAACGGTGCTGTAGTAGGGTCCGGCCCCCGCCGGGCACGGGGCGGTGCTGCCGTTGCAGACCAGCAGCACGCTCGTCCCGTGGTTCGCCGCGGTCGCTCGCCCGGGGGCCAGGCTTGACCCGCCCGCGACCGCCAGGATGACAGCTGCACCGAACAGGAACGAACGCCGCATAGCGGATCCTCCGATTGCTTAATCACCGGGTTTGCAGCGGGCCGCGCGATGGCGGGCAGGGCCCGCGTTCACGCTCGTGACGCCGAGGACCGGCACCCGCCCCTGTCCGGGCGCAGCGTCCCCATCCGTGGCGCTTCGCGTCGCCGTGTTCGCCGGCTGCACGGGAATAGCCTGGCTGGCGTTATTAACACACCGCTAAAATCCGATCATCGCGGCGTCGCGGTTTCGGGTTCCGGGAACGACCGAAATGGATATGGTGACGGAATTCTTCCTGCTGGGGCCCTTGCTGGTACGCCGGGGCGGTGTGACGCTGCCGGTGACGGCGGGAAAGCAGCGGGCGGTGCTGGCGGCGCTGCTGCTGAGCGCGGACCGGGCGGTCTCACTCGACGAACTGACCGAGGTGCTGTGGGGCGCCGCCCCGCCGCCGTCGGCGCGGGTCTCGGTGCAAAATCACGTGATGCGGCTGCGCAAGGCGCTCGGCGCCGGCGCGCAGATCCGCACGCAACCCCACGGCTACGAGATCCGTGTCGGCGACAGCGAGCTGGACGTGTCCCGGTTCGAGGCGTACCTGGCCGCCGCGCGGGCGGCTGCCCGGGACGGCTCGTGGGACGCCGCCGCCGAGCAGGCGCGGGCGGGACTGGCATTGTGGCGGGGTGAGCCGCTGGCCGACGTGGAGTCCGACCTGCTCGCGACCCGCGACATCCCGCGGCTCGCCGAACTGCGGCTGCAGGCCGTAGAGGTGCGCCTCGATGCGGATCTCCGCCTTGGGCGGCACGCGGAGGTGATCACCGAAGTACAGCGCCTGGCCGCGGCTCATCCACTGCGGGAACGGCTGCACGGCCTGCTGATGCGGGCGCTGTACCGGGACGGGCGGCAGGCCGAGGCACTGGCGGCCTACGCCCGGGCCCGCCAGATCCTCGTTGATGAGCTCGGGACCGAGCCAGGTGCCGGGCTGCGGGACCTGCACCGGCAGATCCTGAACGGCGACCCGGCCCTGGATTCCCCGGCACAGGCGCCGGGCGCCGCGAATTCCCCGGCACCACTGGTGCCGCGGCAGCTGCCCGCGGCGGTTTCCGGCTTCACCGGGCGTGCCGCCGAGCTAGCGGCGCTGACCCGGATGCTGGATGAGTCCGCCGCCGACGGCCCCGGGACGGTGGTGATCTCCGCGATCGGCGGGACTGCGGGGGTGGGCAAGACCGCGCTGGCGCTGCACTGGGCGCACCAGGTCGCGGGCCGGTTCGCCGGCGGGCAGCTGTATGTGAACCTGCGCGGATTTGACCCCTCCGGTGTCCCGATGCCGGCCGCGGATGCGGTGCGCGGGTTCCTGGATGCCCTGGGCGTGCCGCCGGATCGCATCCCGCTGCAGCCCGGGGCGCAGGCGGGCTTGTACCGCAGCCTGCTGGCGGACCGGAAAATGCTGATCGTGCTGGACAACGCCCGCGATGAGCGGCAGGTCCGGCCGCTGCTGCCGGCCAGCCCGGCCAGCCTGGTCATCATCACCAGCCGCAACGAGCTGGCCGGGCTGGCCGCCGCCGACCGCGCCCGGCTGCTCACCCTGGACGTCTTCAGCGGAGATGAGGCCGTGCACATGCTGACCGCCCGGATCGGTGCCGGCCGGGCCGCCGCCGAGCCCGGCGCGGCCGGCGAGATCGCTTCCCTGTGCGGGCGGCTTCCGCTGGCGCTGGCGGTCGCCGCGGCCCGCGCCGAAGCACGGCCGGACTTCCCGCTCGCTGCCCTGGCCGCCGAGCTGCGCGACCGGGGCGGGCGCCTCGACGCCCTGGATGCCGGCGACCCGGCGGCCAGCGTCCGGGCCGTGTTCTCCTGGTCCTACCGGCAGCTCAGCGCCGAGGCGGCGCGGATGTTCCGGCTGCTGGGCCTGCACCCCGGCCCGGACATCAGCCCCCCCGCGGCCGCCAGCCTGGCCGCGGTAGCTGAGCCCGAGGCGCGCCGCCTGCTGGCCGAGCTCACCCGCGCGCACCTGGTCGCCGAGCATGTCCCGGGCCGGTATGCGCTGCACGACCTGCTGCGCGCCTACGCCGCCGATCAGGCCCGCGACACCGACAGCGAGCCCGAGCGTGCTGCCGCGGTCGGCCGGGTGCTGGACCACTACCTGCATACCGCCCGCGATGGCGCCTCCATGGTCTTCCCGTCTCATGGGTGGTTCCCGCTGGCCCCGCCGAGCCCGGGTACCGCCCCCGAGCGGTTCACCGGGCACGAGCAGGCCCTGGCCTGGTTCGAGGCCGAATACCATGTCCTGCTCGCCGCCATGGCTCTCGCCGTTGACTCGGGGCTGGACGACCACGGCTGGCAGATCTCCTTGGCCGTGCACCCCATCCTGGCCATGCACGGGTACGATCTCGAGTGGGCCGCGGTCAAGCGCATGAACATAGGCGCCGCGATCCGAGACGACGCCGCGATGATCGCCAGCGGTGCCCGCGACTACGCTGGCACGCTGGGTGACTACCAGTGGGTCCCGGAGCACTACGCCGACATGGCCAAGCTGTACCAGCAGCTCGGCAACCGCCACGGCCAGGCCCTGTGCCTCTACAGCCTGGCCGCGCTCGCCGAATTCCGAGGGCAGTACGCCGAGGCGCTCAGCCACGCCGAGCAGGCCGCCAGCCTGTTCCGCGGTATCGGCGACAAGGCCGGTGAGACCGAACTGCTCAACGCGGTCGGCTGGTACCACGCGCTCCTGGGGGACTACCCCCAAGCACGCGGGCTTTGCCGGCAGGCCCTCGCCCTCAACACCGACTACGGCAGCCGCCACCTGGAGGGCAACATCTGGAACAGCCTCGGCTACACCGAATACCATGCCGGCGACTTCGGCGAGGCGGCCGCCTGCTATGAGCGCGCGCTGGGCATCTTCCGGACCGTCGGCGACCGCTGGGGGGAAGCCGACACCCTCACCAACCTCGGCGACATCCGCCGCGCCGTCGGCGAGCTGCTGCAGGCCCGGGAGGCCTGGCAGCAGGCCCTCGGCATCCTCGACGATCTCAAGCACCCCGACGCCACCAAGGTCCGCGCAAAACTCGCCAGCATAGACTCCTAGCTTAAAAGGAGCAGGCGTGCCGATGCGCCAGGCATGCCAAACGTGGGCAGCTCCCCGGCCAGGGCCCCGGCAAAGTCGCGGTCTGCACCAAATGCCCGAACATGCCTGTCCCTGGAATCTGGCTCCCGGCCTGCACCAACGCGGTCGCGTGGCATCGGGCCACGACCCGGGGAAGAGGAGCTTCGCTAGCCGTTTCGGCATGTCCGCTTACTGCCCACCTGGGTCGTAGCCCTCATCTGCGGATTGGAACAAGCCGAGGTTCCGCGCCGGGCCTTCCGGGCCTAGAGTCGATGTAAGGGGGTACCTCACAAGATTCAGCGACTGAGGCCACGTCCAGGGAGTTACCAGGGCAGGCAAGCACGCGCAGGGTCCAACGAGTCCGGCCCCAAGGAGTTGCCCGTGGTCCGAGCACGCAGTCAGCCCGGCGGCTCCCCAGCGTCGGCCAACCTCAAGGGAGTCCAAGATGAGACGACGATGGCTGCTGGCCTGGCTAACGGGCCTGACGCTGTCGGCGGCGCTGCTCGCGCCGGCGACCGCCTTCGCGACCGAGACCACGACCATTCACTTCAGCGGCACCGACTCGCGCGCTTCAGCGAACCCCTGTTCCGGCGCGCCCGGGACGCTGACGATCGTGTTCTCGGGCGTCATGCCC
>WNGQ01008178.1_pt1 | contig 14882 bp, 10 predicted proteins | sample 5407661 | NCBI WGS metagenome assembly WNGQ01 (sample SAMN13153382, study PRJNA577476) | soil metagenome | isolation source: 60 cm soil or saprolite under Garry oak tree replicate 2 | place: USA:California | collected 2016-06-15 | reverse complement strand
GCCCTTTCTAAGAGAGGGGAAAGAGAGTGACCAAAGAACTGCAGGAGCCGACGGGATAAGAGAGGGGAATGTTCGATTGCCGTCAATGCGCCTGCGCGGCGTTCATTCGGGCCAGCCAGGTACGGCTGCCGCCGGCGAAGCTGAGGGAGTTAGTCCTCCTCAATACCACTCTCTAACGTAAGGAGTTCGGCCAGGGCATCGTCGGCGGCCTGGCGCACGGGTCGTGCTGGCGAATGTTGACGCAGGTACAGCAGCTGCTGAATGGCAGGATCAGGAATGGGCCGGTGCAGGGTGCGGAACGACCCGATCGCCTGCAATTGCACCTGCCAATGCGGCCAAAACAGCAACTCTTGTAACTTTTGGAGATACACAGAAGACGCCAGGCCCATTTCACCGATCATTCCGGCAATGAAGCTCTGTAGCGGTGAACCGAGAATCTCACCTGGTGCTTGTTTCTGTTCCAGGACTGCTCTTGCCTCAGCTTGGAGTGAAGAGAGGACCTCGGGGTAGTTCGCGCGTAACGCTTTAACCGCTGCCTCTCGCACCTGCTCGCTTGTATCCCCTAATGCGGTATGGAACAGTTCTACTGGCGCTCTCTCTCCCAACATCCCTAAGACCGCTGTTGCCCCGGCGCGTGTTTTTTCTTCTTCTTGATTATGTAATGCCACAATAAGTGGCTCTATGGGTGTCTGCTCTTTTATTTCTTGTGGCACCGGAACATCGTCATTCCAACTCAGTAAAATCCACAGGACTTTTTCGATGATCCACTCGTCTGCGCTCTTCAACTTCTCTAGAAACCAGTGGATCGGGATATATTCGATTAATTTCCCTAACGCTTCTGTCGCCCCATCATAGTCGTCCGTTGAAAAACCCCTGGCCTCGAGCACATTGATGAGAGGATCTATAGCATTTGCGTCTTCCGTTTCCCCCAATGCGTCAATTATATTCAGGCACACAAACATCTCTTTCTCATCATTTTTCGCCTCAAGCAGGGCGGCTGCGAGCCACTCAACCAGACTTTTCCCCCCAAGCACTGATCGTAAGAGTGAGTGCTGCTCGACAATTGTGAGCGTACACAGCGCTGACAGATCTTGTTCAGACGCGGCAGCCTTCAGACGTTTGAGTGAAACCTTGATGCCTCTTTTCGAGAGGATGCGTACTGCTCGGAGGTGTATGTCAAGGGATTCGTCTTCTAACACATCTTCAAGCGTTTCAAAAAGGACCTCGTCGGAAAGGTATGCTGATAACGTACCAACAGCGTGAACAGCAGTCTGGCGCACGACTTCATTTTCATTTGCCAGCGCTTGCGCGAACACATTTAGAGGCGCATCCTCTTTCAATTTGACCAGGGCTTTTAGCAGCGATGCGCAAACCGAGGGCGCCCACATGTAAAATGCCGTGCTGCCATCGGACAATGTGATTTCCCCACATAAATTCTCAACGTGATAGAATATCTCTTGCAGCATCTTCACGGGCATGCGTTTCCCCCAATGGGACAGCGCCCGAATAACTGCTTTGCGGATGTGCCAGCCATTCCCCGTCTCGAGCACCGAGAGAAGAAGATCCAGGGAAGCTTCGTCTTGGAGCGCCCCAAGTACCTGGATAGCTGGAAGAAGCAGGGGTTTGGTATTCTTTTCTAAGGCTGAAAGCAATTTTTTTGCGTCGATCCACGGCTCAATTTCTGCCAGGGCGCGAGTGGCTTCGTGGACGGACATGTGGTCATCGTCATTTAACGCTTCGATCACGACCTCGATGGGAGCATATTGTCCGAGCATCCCACAGGCCCTCAGTACTGCCATCGCGATGTTGACTGAATGCTTCTTGTCGGTAATCGACAGGAGGGCATCGACAGGGACTCGTTGTCCTAAAGCGCCGAGCGTCTCCGTGGCAGCCTCGCACACCTCCCAATTTTCGTCCTCCATGGCGCGTACAAAAATCTCAACCGAGACCCGCGGGCCCAGCATTCCTAATGCGCGAATCGCCTCTCTTCTGATGTGATAGTCATCATCCCGAAGAGCATCGAGCAGTGGGTCGAGCGGGGCATGTTCTCCGAAGAGTGCCGAGATGCGAAGAGCCGCTAGACGAGTAACTCTATCTGCGTCTTTTGTCGCTGCGACGAGCGGCTCGATTGGGAGGACACTCGCTGCCTCGATCGCGCGATGATGGTTCATCCACCGCCATCGAAAGTGCCAGCGAAAATACCCGCTGATGTCGAGAAACCCCGACGTTGAAACTGGCTCGACGATCTCTTCAATGGCCTCGATTGCCGCTCTTCGCACAGCGCGATCGGTATCTTGCAACAGAAATGTAAGTGGCATGAGAGCAAGGGAATGTTTCAAGGTTCCCAGCGCCATTGCTGCGCTCGCACGGACCTCGGCGAGGGGGGAGCGTGTTGCTTCGATAAGAGATGAAATGGGGGCGTATTCTCCAAGTATCCCCAACGCTGTTGCCGCTTGTTGACAGGTGCTCCTCTGGTGCAGGGCATCAAGTAAATCCCCGACGGGAGCATATCGTCCGAGCCGGCCGAGTGACGCTGCTGCAGCCCCATTCAGCTCTGGATGGGCTTTGCGGAGAACGGAGAGGAGTAATGCGACAGGTGCATCCTGTGCTAAATCCCCCAACGCATGGATAGCAGCAGTACGCACCTCTGCGTGCTCATCCGCAAACGCGTCGACGAGAAAGCTCCCGAACAGGGGGTTCCTGGCTGCGCCAATAGCTTCTATCAATGCTTGGCGAAGTTGCCAATCATCATCGTTGATGAGTTCTGCGCATTGCTCCAGTGGTGGAAGCCTCTTCAGGGCTTTCAGCGACCGCAAGGCGGCCATCTTCATACTCCAGGAACCCGCAAAGAGGATGGTGATCAGGGGGTCGAGCGGGACAGCATCTCCTAAGAAACCGAGCGTTTCTATGGCCGTCCAGCCAACGACTGGTTTTTCGTCACGAAGCAACTGCACGAGTTGCTCCACGGTCCAGGCCACTGTTGTGGGGTGAAGCAAAGCGATATCAGCCGTTAAATCTCTCAGGCGTTTTTCTCGCGCTTCATGATCGCTGCCAGCCGTTTCGAGCACATCCTGCAACCACAAGGTGATCATGTCTCGCTCTAACGCTCGTATTGCTGTCGCTTGCCCTGGCTCTCCATCGAGCAAGGTAATTTCTCTTGCTGATTTCAGCATGAGCGCCAACCCCAGGTTGCCAGGATCACCCTCCGGTTGGGTATATTGCCCAGCCAGCTGCTGGAGCCACTGCCTAGCCGTTCGTATTCCTGCTTTCCCATGCTCATTGGCCAGGACGCCGACCATCAGACAGAGCATTTCTGTCCAGCGGCTGTAGATACGCTTCCTCCATGCCAGTGCCAGCGCGTTCTCTCTTCTCTTCTCATCGTGGCCCATAAGCATGTGTGCCAGCTCGGCTGCGGCAAGGTACTCCTGAAAGGTCTGATGGCGGAAACCGTAGGTCTCACGGGCGACAATATCGAGTACGCCCGATGTGGTGATCTTTTTCGCGATGCGCTCTGCCTCTTCCCACGAGTGGTCTCTGATGTCTTCCAAGTACGTCAACAGCTCGTGGAGGGTAAACGTGCGTCCCTTTTTCTGCTCATACAGCCAGAGCGCTAACCCTGTTAGCGCACGGAGCAGGTGTTTGCGCGCAACGCTGTCTGGTTCCTTCAGGGTGAGCACCGCTTCGATCACCTGTTGGTACAGCACGGCCCGGCTAAGTGGCAATCCTCCGGTTTTGACATAGACCGCCGCCGCCAGGCTAAAAAGCAGTGGATTGTCCCCCCAGGGTGCCGCCTGGGGATGGTGTTCGAGCAGGTTGACGAAGTCGGAAGGGGAGGAGCGCCCGTTTGCTTCGGAGAGCAGCAGGCGGCGCAGCTCCGGGAACAATTTCTCGGCCAGCTCTCTGCGGAGCTCGGGGGTCATGGAGAGCAGTTCCCATGCGGCAAATTGTCCCGCTTTGAGTTGGCCACTCTTATAGTCCGTGAAGCGCGAGCCGACGAGCCAGACATTGCCCGGGTCGGCTGCGAGGCTGTTGACCAACGCGATCATCTGCGAGCGCTGGGCGGGGGGAACCTCATCCAGGCTATCCAGAGAGACGAAGGCCTTTCCCCGTTCAATGGCCGTCCAGAGGACAGCAGCGAAGCTTTTTTCTACTTTCATCCCCTCCACGACATCGACCAGGTAGCTCTGGAGCGTCTTACCTGACCGCGCCAGGTCGGCCAGGGAGAGAAAGATAGGGAGCAGCGCTGTAGAAGGATCCTGCGTCTTTTCCAGAGCCTGGTAGGCACGACGGCTCACAAGATATTTCAGGGTCGTCGTCTTTCCTGTACCAGGGCCACCGAGAATAACAACCCTCCCCTGCGGACTCCTGCTCAGTGCGTCTTCTCCATGCTCCGCGATGATCGATTCTGTGAGCCGCTTCTCCTTGAGATTGTTCCCTTGCTGCTCGACTGATGGTCTTTCAGGATGGTGCGCCCCTCCGCCCTCTTGCGGATGCTCTCCCAGTAGCTTACGTCGCTGTCTGCGTTCCAGATCCTCAGCTGTTAATGGATCACTCCGCAGTGCGAGCGGCTGGAAGATGGCATGCAGCGATAAGCCCTCTGAGAGGCCGATCGGGAGTGCCACGGAACTGTAACTCCGGAAAACCTGTTCCAGGTATTTCCTTTGGTTCTCCTCATCTTTGGCTGGAGAAGGTCGCCGTTCAGAAGCAAGCTGGGGCGTGAGCAGGATTTCATGCCCGACGGTTTGGTCTCGAAGCAGATAGGGAATCGGAAGTGGAGGATGTACGTTCATCGTTGCGTTGACATAGTCAAGCGCTTTCCTTATCCAGCGCTCCAGGTCGCTCAGCGAGAGTGCGTGCCGGTGGTCAAGATCGAATGGGATCTCGGCAATCTCGGCAAAATTGTGGCGACATGCTGTGCGAATGGCCCAGGAGAGAAAACCAGACCCGCCATCGAGTTCGCGAAACTCCCTCGTTCCGTCCTTGCGCGCGCAGGCCGAGAGGATGGCCAGGGTACTTCCCTGCGCCGTTTGCCTGACGATTTCGTGTATATCTTCCTCACCTTTGAGTGCCTCTTCATACGCGCCTTTCGCATGGCAGCAATCGAGAATCAACAGCTTTGATTGGGCGCGACAATCGGACATAATGTCCTTTACCGTGCGGATATCGATAGCGGTCACATACAGGTTGTCGCAGTCGGTCGTGTTACTAAGCAAGTAGAGGCGCCGATCAAAGATGGCGTGCCCGGAGAAATGGACAAGCAGCGTATCGGATGGATCGCATCGTCGGGCAAGCTCTTGCAAACCCGCCAGTCCAGCATCGCGGCTCTCAGCGATGGCCGCTTTTGCTTCCGTAAACTTGCAAAACGGTCCTATGAGCGCTTCTGCCAGGCGAAGCGCGTCGCTTTCCGCGTACCGGAGAGCCATCTGCTCCGGGCCATTGGCCCCGATGAGATAAGCGTAGCGCTGCTGGCTCATGGTTGAGTGCGAGATGGGCTAGGAAGGGCTGCTGTTTCAGAAGGTGTGCTCGTAAGAGGAGGCCGAGATGCCCAGGGACGCTGCTCATCGCGCGAGCTGATGCGCCTGCGCTGGATGATGACAGTGCCGTCAGGCTGACGTGTCTCCGTTTCTTCAACCTCCCAATGGGCAGTGCGATTGGCTGGCGTGTATTGATATAGGATGCGAATGATGAGAGGAGTAACCGAACTGACCAGCGTAGCAACTGCAAGGATCACGGTGGTCGGATCACGTCTCCCTTCTGGCGCGTCGGGGTCAGGTTCGAAGGCGAGTCGCAGCGATGGCATCTCTTGCTGAAGTTCCTCGTAGAGATTGATCTGCTGCTGTTCGAGGAAGGTGTGTACCTCATCTGAGAGATCGAGAATGATCTTTACCTCCTGCGCCATAGCTACTCCTCCTTGCATGTGAAGCTCAGTTTGTGATGATCGCCACTGTATTATAGATAGATCATATTGTCAATAAAGGGGGTGGACACAGTAGGAATAAAAGGTCAGAAGAGGAAACAGGGCAAATGGGCGAAGCTTCGACCTTGAAGAGAGGAGCAAACATCGATTCTGGAGATTATTGAGAAGATTGGCAGACATCAGCCTCACGTTTGGGCTTGCGGATATCACGATCATGTCTGATCTGCAAGACGAGCAGAAGTTCTCCTCCTGCTTTTTCTGAAGAGGTTTTTGGAGGAGTAAGCTTCATTTCCACCTCTTCTGGCCTTTCTGGGCTACGTTACTATTCCAATTTCTTGTTCCTACTGTGTCCAAACCCCGCCTCCCCCCTCCGCAATTTTTCGCCGTTTGAATAATCACAGTCACAAAAACCGGCTGTATCGGGTCTTTTGAGAACTTGGGCGAGTGATTCGCATGATCTTCTTGCTGCGTTACATCTTTGATCGTCTTATCTGGGAGGGAATAACCAACGAGACGAATAAATTCGAATAGTTTCATGAGTTTTCTCAGCGGTTGCCTTCGGAAACAACGGAAAGATTCTGGACAACGGTCCCATTGAGATGGAAAAACGCGACAGGTTTAACGGTTTGGTCACCAATTGTCATGCTCCAGAATGTGCATGACATGAGTCAGGCATTTCGTGAGTTGATCGATGCAGGGTATCCAGTCAACCTGACGGCGATCCCGAGGCTGAGCGTCTACCCTTATGGGCATGTGCGGCGGAATGGTGAATATGATATGGATGTGAACGACTTTCTCCTTCCAATTGCTGAGGATATCCTTACCACCCTTCTCGAGCGCACGACTCAATTAGAGCCAGTTTCCGTTTCCAAATTGATTTACTCAAAATTGGCTCAATAAACTCCATTCACATAGCACATGTAAGAACGCTACATTATCGGAGTACCCCTAATATGATGCTCTGGGCACGGCAGTGGCTCGCTCAGAATGCACCACGGTTTGGCCACTATGGCATCGTGCGATTGATCCAAGAAGTCTGGGCTATTCCAGGGCGCATCAAGCTGACGGACAAGGGTGTACAGAGCGTTCCCTTGCGACGTGTGCTGCGGCTTTCGCCCACTGCTGGCCAACGGTCACCTCGAGGTCGTCTTACGGTAGAGTCAAAAAGGGGCTTTTTGGCCGAAATCTTGGCAGCTGTCCCGCGCCACGGACATGTGCCAGGCTCGCTTGTCCCTAATCCATCCCTCGTGATGGCTGTCCAGGGACCACTCGCCCGCAGCGCCTCCGACCTCGAACTAGCTCTGAACGTCATAAGCGGCCCCATTCCCGGCGAAGATGTCGCCTGGCGCCTCGCAATCCCACCAGCACGCCACGCAACGCTTGCAGCCTTTCGTGTCGCCGTCCTCCCGCGTCCCGCCTGGTTACCCATCGAGGCTGAGATCGCTGCAGCGCTAGATGAGCTCGCCACATGGCTGGGCCAGTTCGGTGCAACAGTGGCCGAAGCACAACTGGAAGGGTTTGACCTGCGAGCGCACGAGGAGGTCTACAGCTCCCTACTGAATGCCATCATCTTCTCCGATCGAGATGACGATGCTCGCACGCACATGGCACAAGCCTTGCAGCACTCACCCGACCCAATTGCTAATAAGCGCGAAGAGTCGTTCTTCCCACGGGTTGCGCAACGAGTGGTATCCCATCAGTGGAGTGGCTTTTGACCGTCCTTCCTCGCTTTCTTGTTTCCAGAAAGCAGAGGTATTTCTGATCCTTTGTCAACAACAAGCGAGAGCATTGAACGGGCCTATGAAGCCACTTCAGCCGAAGGGACAGCTCGTTGCGCATCCCGTGGGTTCTTACACACTTTTGGTGATAAAAGCTCATCAGCATGCCGCATTGAAAACGTCCATCCGCTCTCACAGCGATTTCTGGAGATGTATTCGTAGCTCTGCAACATTCGATTCACCAAAAGTGTGTAAGAACGGAAGAGTGAGCAGGTTTTAGGGCGAAGAGTGAGCACTCGGCGCGAGCGCGAAGCGATTAATCGCTCTCTTGCTCATCGATAAGACGTGGGACATATTCGCTCAGTTGTTTGAGACTATGTAGTGGTTCAGGCAGTAGTGTAGCCTCGTCTGTGTTGTAGGATTCCTCTCGTAGTCGATGGGTAATGAGCGCAAATTCTTCAGCCTTATCTCCCGGCAGGAGGCCGCGCAGATGTATTTCGAGCGTAGTCGGGTTCCATGATGGATGCCCCGGCGCATAGGAGTCACGGTGGCGGCGGTCTTTCACTTTATCTGCGGTACCCGGCTTGGTCTGGGTTGAATAGAACGTATCCGGGGCAGGCGCAAAGAAGATCCCCGTTGCGCTTCCCCCTGGATTGTATACCGGATACGTCTCTGGCACGGTTCCATCGCCCGCATAGCGTATTCGTGCAAGACGGATAGGGCGCGTTCCGAGCGCAAAGGTCGTTTTGAGATCAACCTCACCGATGTTCTCGTCAAGTAACTCTGGAAAGACGCTACGCAGATTTTGTTCATGCAGAAGCAAGAGCCCGTCACGCGGAAGCGAGAGATCGCGCAGCGCACTCGTAAAGAAGAGATGCATCTTCTCCTTTTCCATGCTGCGCTCTTCAGAGTGTTGCATGAGGCGGGGCGCATCACTATAGGGGACCCAGTGCGGGCCACGTTCATTCGGCAGGCAAACATAGACTTGCATCTCGTTTCCAGGTGCATAGGCCAGCATGGGCAGCCTGCCACCCTCTTCTGTCCGTCGGTGCCCCTTGCGCTTGGTTGTGCGAATGATCCACAAGGCCAGGATGTCAAGATTGCCAGCAGGGGGAAGGCAGGTGCGCTGGTAGCCGGGATAGAGCGCGTTCCATCTATAGCCCATCTGACGCAGCAGATCACGCACTCCGCTCTTGACGCGTTCCTTGTAATCTTTCGGATCGTCATCCAATGGACGAATGAATTGTTGCTTGTAGCCGATTTTCGCGAGTCCTGTCCGGTCTGCCGCTTTGGGATCGCGCATCGTCTCACGTGAGCCTGCGTGGTAGAATTCATGCGAATAGTCATGCATCTCAATCAGCATGCCGGCATTACGTCCGTGTGCGTGTGGGATGTGACGGGCAATCTCACGAATTCGTTCGTAGTTTGCACCCAGGCAGGCATCTGGATCATTCGTGGCGTCATGAGGAAGTTCTGCGGCCAGATTATACTCAAACCGGTTGAGATGAATAATGAGATCGGGATGCTCATCCTCGCTTGTGTATCCCGTCTCGTGTAAGAGTTCCTGCTGCCAGTATTCGGCATCGTCGCTAATGATGTCAATTTCAGCCGGGAGATGCATTGAAGTAAGCGCACGCTGGCGCACGCTGGTCGGTACGTCCCTCTCTCGCTGATCGGTTGAATCGTAACTCTTTTCTATTCGTGCAGGCATGGTGAAGTATGCCTTGGGACATACCGAAAGTCGCCGTGCTCCATAGTAGGCAAGGGGTTCAGAGAGTTGATCGTAAATTTCAGCATAATCTGCCGACTCTACTCCACCCAGGACGCGGGTCTTGACGGACATTGAGGCGTCATAGGAAATCACGATCTCTGGAAATGCTTGTGGATTGCGCAAGAGCATAGCCAGGTCAGGGAGCTGCTCATGAACGCCAAGTTGTTCGAAAATGGCTGGTGCACGGGCAACCCATTCAGCTTCTTTTCTATAGTGTGTGATCGCAAGTGGGATGAGGTAGTCTTCTGCCTTTTGTCGTGAAAGCCAGCTTTCCCCCTGCCGGCTGAGAAACACGCGTTTTTCGTAGCCGAAGCGCAGATCGAGATATCCATTGTCTTTCAAAAGCGGCCAGCCAACCCACCGGCGGACCCCGGGGCGACAGGTAAGGAACAAGGATGGTGTCCCTGGTAGCGTGGCAATGCTGAATTTGAGTGAATACGAAAATGGATATTTTCCGCGATACAGATCAGGGGGATAGCTCACAAGCTCGGCGGTATAGGCATCGGAGGAAGGGGCACGCCGCAAGTGCCACTGATACGGAGTTCCATCCCGATCGGTGAGCAGGATAGGCGTGTTGGTCTCAAGCAGCAGATGGGTATAGAGCGATGGCAAGATTTTCCGGGCAAGCTGTGTTGGGGTCGTACCGAGGTGGATTTGCTGCCAAGCGAATGCGTCAGGATGAAGCTCCCGGGCAGTGCGATGGCCAATTCCTGGATAGGAAAGCATCATCCAGGCAGCAATGGCTTGGGTAAGTCTCTCGGTATCAAGTATTGGCGCCCGCGTACTGGCATATATCCAGAATGGCGGACGATTGCTTGGCTCACGGGAAAACGATCCGCTCGTGATATCAATAATCCCTGCATCCAGCGCACGCAAGATGTGATAGAGCTTACTAATATCCGGCATTTTGCTGTTTCCACTGAGGGCACGAATACGGGTTCTCACGTCATCTGGCAGGACGAGTCCAAGTGTGGGCGGGACTTCTTCTGAGATACGTGTTAGTTCCCAGGATAAGGGTTGGAGCGCGGTTTCAATGCTGGTCACGGTAACTCCTTTTCTAATGTTTTCAAGGCGAGATGGGCGGGGCCATATAAGGCTTCAACCAGTTGACGGTCAAATGGGTCTTTGGTACTCGTGGGGGCAAGGTAGTCGTCAAGAATGCGTATCCACCCCTTGAGAGTGCTGCGGGTCTTATTCATCGGGTGAAAGGCACCATCTACAAAGTAAATGTTGGCAGAGCGCCCACCTCTGAAGAAACGCAGGCAGGCTTGCCACATGATGATAAACTGATCCCACAGATACTGATCATAGAGATCGTTGGCCATCCCTTGCAGGCCATGCTCCTTTTGGGAAGAAGGCATCTGGCGCATCCATTCATGGTAGGCATGCCGGCGTAAGGTCCCAATCATCTCGGTAGCACTGTCCCCGTAGCTTGCTGGTACAATCCACTCGGGCACCATTTCTTTGATGGTGTAGGCGTTCACCCCGATGACGGGAAGTGACGCATCGTCAGGATGGGGGAATGGTCTAACCAGAAAGTACGCACTTCCGAGGAGTGCTTTACCCTGATCGTCTAGGACGTTATATCCTCTCTGAAAGGCGAGCAGTGGAAAGATTGGCAGTTTCTTTCCCTTCTCACGCAAGCGTTCAATCTCCCCGCGTCGGATGGTGCTATCGGTTGCACCAGTCTCCCACGCCATGATTGGATCAGATTCGGCATCAGACTTCATCGCGATTGTCTTGTCATGCCAGAACGGGATGGTTTGCAGCACTTTTTGCACATGATCGACCTGCGCATAGCTATTGACGATGAGTGCCGGCAGTCTTCCCTGGTACTGGTCAAAATCGCGTTCAAGGATGGATTTGCTGTCTGGGCCTGGCTCTGCCAGGTAGTGTACGAGCCGTTCAAGATTGCGGTAGGGGTCTTGCCCGTCTTCTCCATAGGTGCCAGAAACCCTGATTGGTTTGCCTCCGATGTCAGGCACATAAAGGAATTTGAACGTGCTTTCAAGAATAGCCTGTCGTTCCTGAAGAGGTGGAGAAAGCACTGCACTGACCGGCACATGAATATGGAACTGTGGCGAGCCTGGTGCAAAACCTGTTGCAGAAGCAAAGACGACGTGCGGGCCTTTGATATCATCGGTAGCCCGAAAGAGGTCATGGAAATGCAAGAGGATCCAGCGTCCAATGCCACGACTCTGTAAGTACTGCAAGAGCGGGCCCCCTTTGCGGTTAGCAAATTGATAGCCAAGTTGCGCGCCAAATGGGCTGTTGGGAACCAGGTCTTGATATTCGGATGGTGGTATCTGGTCCAGCAAACGCCCCTCCTGTGCAGGTCCGGCATGCGACCGTTCCTGGATGAGCGAGTGGAAACGTCGATCCATCGATGCAAGGCAGATGCTAAACTCCAACTTGAGTAAAAGCATCTGCCTGTGAGGATGGGCGGTAAGGTCAAGTGGTGCGCTGCGTGCGGGATCGGATAGCCACATGTGGAGCTTGGGAACAAGCGTGCCGGCTTTCTTATAGTTGGAGTTTAGACTAATTTCGCGTCAAGCGGCTTGTAGACTGGTTTCATGCGATTTTCAAAAATATGGCTTGCACGGCTTCTCCCCTTGCCTCGCAAGAAATTAGTCTAAACTCCAATTATAGTTTACATCAGTGGCAAACTCGGCCAGCTTCCCATTTTGATTGGTAGCAAAGGACCAGAGTTCTGTATACAACTGCTCAGCATTGTCCTTGTTTTCTTCCCCGTGCTCATCGGTGCAGAGTTGTGAGGCAAGGAGGCGAAAGAGTGACATAAGAGAGAGCGGGCGTTCTTTCAAGAGAGTGGCCACCTCTGTATGCAAACGCAGCAACTCAAGTGCCAGATCAGCGAAATGACGCGCTTCCTCAACAAGCTTCTTCTGATCTTTGTTGCTTGGGTTGAGCGCCGTTCGTGCGTAGTTGCGGAGAAAGGCATCGGAGAGATTGGAATCAATCACGGAGAGGATAGCCTCATCGGATGCGCCGCGCAAATCATTGGTTGGCGCAGACTCGGCATCCAGTCTTGTTTGGAGGAGATCGGCTTCATCGAAAAACACCACATCGCATTCACGATACATCAACTCCAATGTGCGCATATCGTCGCGTGTTACCTGGGTTGGTGCTCTGGTATACAGAAAAGATGCCGGGGTTGCAATCCACACCTGAGCAGCAGCCATATCTTGCTCGGCTTGATGCAGCGGGCAGGACGATAGGAGTGGGCAGGTGTAAAATTTACTCCCATAATTAGTATCACGCCTGAGGCTCGTACAGGGCTCTTGTCCCAATGGAATAGCGCCGGTTATGCCGGCAATCGCACACGGGCCACTCATCCACTGGAGTGATGGCCTGGCAGCGGCATCTGTGCGGAAGATGTCTTCCGGCAAGAGGTCGGTTTTATGGGCTTGTCCAAACTTGAGTCGGTGGGCTGCGCGATCCTGGCCAGCAACCAGCGCCGCTTTTACCTGCATTCGGGCAAAGTCCTCTGCCATGTTCACGCTATCGACAAGCGTTGTCACGATCATTCCGACGCGCAAGCGTAACTTCGTGGCAAGGTGGTAGGCCAGGACCCAGAGGAGCGTTGACTTGCCTGAACTCCCGATACCGATCAGGTTATAGATACCATCAAGGCGCAGTGCTCTGGTTGAGAGGTCAAGCTGTCCCCCACTATTTTGCGCAAGGCGCTCCTGCAAATCGCTCATCCTTGCTGTCCAATTGCCGGTAGGCATGTATCCATCCATTTCTGCCGCCGCAATCAGTAGGTCATCGAACGAGATGTCCAGTGGATCGCGACAATGGGAAATTGAGCTGGGAGGAGGACTTGTTTCGTGCGTGAATGCTTCAGGGAGAGTAACGCGACGTGGAGTATCGTCCACGATAAAGGTATATTCAGTGCCGGCTTGTGCATGTGATGGACGAGGCTGAATGTGGGGTGCTGGAACCAGCAAGAGTTTATCATAGATGTCTATACGCTCCGGCCAGAATCCGTTTTGTGTGCGTGTGACGATCTTCGTCACCAGATCAAGTGTATAAAGCCGGTACGTTGCAGGGATATCCATATAGCGGTCTGCCCACTTCTCCCAGGCGTCAGATGTACGTAAGTACCTGATACGCTGCCGTGCTTTCATACACATCGCAAAGCGATCCTCCCTATCGTTAATGCCGGCAAACATATAACCTGTGAGTAGTGGCCATATTTCGGTATAGGGGACATCGGGGAAGATATGGTCATGCAATCGCAACCCCAATTCGATCTCGAAGAAATGCTCTTCGTCATCCTCATCGGCAAAGGGCGTATCTTCAAGCTCCTTGACTTTTTTATGTAAATCGTGTTGCCAGCGTTTCCACCTACTCATCCGTCGTCCTCCTCTAGAAGATGTTGCCCGTATTGCTCAATTTCACGAATAAATTCGCTGACATACAGCAGGTCAATGCGTTGGCCCTCCGGCCGAATCCATAGACGGTTAAGCGTTTCACGGTAGGTGGGTGTCTTGCGGTGGTCTGGAAGAAGCAAAAACATGCGGTCCCATGGTTCTGGGGTGGGGAAGCTCTTGCCAGTCAGCGTTCTTGCAAGGTTGGCGGCACGCTTGTAGTCTTTCATATCAGCGGCCCAACGCGCATGATCGGAGAGTGTTACCACCAGATCAGGCTGGTCAATATGCGGCCAGAGTTCACAATGGAGCCCCATCCCTTGCGTTAATCTGTCATAGAGATGAATGAGTGCAACCTCTGGTCCGGCCACCGATGCCTGAATACCAGATGTCGTCTGAAGTGCCACGGCCGGCATGATTGGTTCCCACACCGCTGGGAAATGGAACTGTGGTACGCGTTCTACACACAGATCGTCATAGCAACGCGCCACGTTTGGTTCACGTGCGCTCCATTGCAGCGGCCACCCACAGCGCAGACAGCGTGCAATCACAGGTTTGCCCTGCTCATAGCGAATACAGGCTTGCAAGATTGGCTCGTAGCACCGTACCAGTTCATCGCGAATCTCTGGCGCCCAGCTTGGATCACTGACAATCGTGATCTTGCCATCAGGCAACACCTTGTTCCTGCATACAAAGGTACGCCATCGTGTATATTGCTCAGCCGGATCGAACCCTTCGCTGAGTTGACCTGCCCAGCACATATCAAGGATGTGCTTGCTTGGCAAATCGGCAATCTCGCGCTCTGGATTAACAGACCCACCCATTTCGCGATCAAGCTCACGGCATGTCTCGGTGGGAATACCATAGCTGAGCAATGCTCCTTCATGCTTAAGACGAGAAGAGATGAGTGTCCCGATCTCTGGCCATTCTTCCAGTGGGAGATGGAGCCAACGAACAAGATCGGGAAGATGACGCGGCGGCTTTATGCCGAGTCCTAGTACTAGTTTCCATTGCGAAATAGAATCGGCTTGGGAAGGGGCTTCACGGCATCAGTCTGTCGATGGATTATGCCATTTCTGCTGTGA
>WNGQ01003932.1_pt1 | contig 14884 bp, 17 predicted proteins | sample 5407661 | NCBI WGS metagenome assembly WNGQ01 (sample SAMN13153382, study PRJNA577476) | soil metagenome | isolation source: 60 cm soil or saprolite under Garry oak tree replicate 2 | place: USA:California | collected 2016-06-15 | reverse complement strand
CTCAACCGGCCGAACGACGTGATCGTCAAGTCCGACGGCTCGATCTACTTCACCGACCCGAACGGCAACTTCGTGCCCGAGCAATGGGACTTGACCTTTGCCGGCATCTTCCGCGTCACGCCCGATCTCGGCACCGTGACGCTTCTGACCGACAGCTTCGTCGGGCCGAACGGGCTCGCGTTCGCCCCCGATGAAAGCGTGCTTTATCTCAACGATTCGCGGCGCCGCCACATCCGCGCCTTCGACGTTCTGCCCAATGGCACGCTCGCCAAGCAGACCGACCGGGTGTTCGCGGAGCTCGGCGGAGCCGAGCCCGGCGTGCCCGACGGCATGAAGGTCGATACGGCAGGCAACGTCTACTGCGGCGGCGCCGGCGGGATCTATGTCCTCGATCCGAAGGGCAAGAAGCTCGGTCGCATCGTCCACGGGCAGCCCGCGACCACCAATATCGCCTTCGGCGGCGATGACTGGAAAACGCTCTACTTCACCAGCCGGAGCACGCTGTTCTCGGTCAACGTGAAGATTCCCGGCGTCCCGGTGCCGGTCGGGAAGAACCAGAAGACCTAGCGCGCGTTTCGTTTCTCCCCGCTTGCGACCCGCAAGCGGGGAGATGGAAAGGCCCGTGCGCGCTTAACTTGGGCGCTTAACTTGGCGCCTCTGGGGTCAAGTCCGAGGGCGGCGAACGCGCGTCCGCGTGAGCGAATCGCGGACTCTTTGCCTCAGCAGGACGATGACATCACCGCAGACCGGGCGGGATGCAAGTTCGAGCGCCGACCCGGCAGTGCCAACCGGTCTTGCGGCCTTCACTCCAGCCGTGTGGCCTGACGGCGGGGCCGCGCGCCATCGTTCTCGTGCCGATCGTCGTGCGACTCGGAGCAGCGACGCCGACCGTCGCGTGAACATTGCTGCCGCCCTGCATGCCCATACGTTGCGCAGCACCCGCATCGGCCGCGATCGCAACGGACAGCCCCGCAGCGGCCGCCGTCATAACAAACAGATTTCTCCACATTGCACATTTCCTTCTCGATCTGAAGGCACGGCATGCACAAAGCCGAGAGGCAATCGCTTTGACCGCTCTGCCTGTCTCATGCTGCACCGTCTCATGTTCTCCCCGTGTACGAGCCTGCCCCGCGTCGAAAGAGTCCGACGGCTGTCCTCGGTTCTCAACTCGCCGGCTCCTCGCCGGTCGGGGGCAAGAATCATCACGCCCGGACAACTCCATGCCGGAGCAACCCTTCGCCCGGCGGGATCAGCACCACCGGCAGCGGTAGAGGTACGGCCGATGGAATGCGTATACCGGACGATGGAAGTAGTGCCGGCGGTGAAAGAAGACGACGCGATGGTACCGGCGATGGTGCCGCCACCAGGCCACGTCGGTCACCGGGTCGACGGTCTCGGCGGCAAGCCGCATGTTCGAAGTTGCCAGCCCGAGCGCCGTAGCCTCGGCGCGATCCGATATCAGCGATCCCGCCCCGAGCATTGCCGCCGCCGTGGCGATGGCGAGAGCGATCCTCCGCATTTATTCCTCCTTGCGATTGGCAGTCGGCGCGAGCCGGCTGAACGCACGAAAGTCAATGCGATGCTCAAGACTTTGGTTCCCTGCGAGCGGATGGATGAGCGAGACAAAAATCGTCGCCGTTCATCTCCCGTTCATCGACTCGAGCACGGTCGTCGACATTGCCTCCATGACCATCGCGAATCAGGCTTCGCCCGCTGCGCGTCCGAGCCAAGCTCGACCGGCATGCGATCGGCACCGTTTCGATGGCCGTTGATGTTCCATCACGTGTCGCGGAAGTTATTTTCCGATCATGGAAGTCAGAGCGGGTTTCGATCAGGTGGAGACGGTGTTTTGTCTCCGCTCGTCCCCGCGAAAGCGGGGACCCAGGGGCGGCAGACGGAGGACTTGGGTGCGAGCGGCCCTGGATTCCCGCTTGCGCGGGAATGAGCGGATGAGAGCTGTGGATCAACTCGACCGGAATACGGCCCACCGCGGCATCGGCGTGACTGATAGCAATCCGGCGCGGCTTTCGGAAGCCGACTAGGGGTTGGCGCGGCGCAGCGCGGTTCTCAAATTCGATTTGGCAAAATGCGTCAGGGCGTCATTGCGCAATCGGCGCCGTTGAGACTCGCCTTGCCGTGCCATCTCGATGATGCGTTTGGCGATCGTCAGCCGCGTGTCTTCGGCGCAGGCATCGGAGGCAAAGACCGCCCCGCTCGCTTGCAGCAATTTCCAGGCATCGTCGAACGCGGCGACCAGAACGGTCACCGCCTCGGGGTCGAATGCCCCGTCGCTTGCAATTTCCCGGAAGAGCTCGTCCATCCAAGCTGCCTGGTTGTGGCTACCTTGCATGGGCCAGACGTTCAGCTATCCGCTCTTCGGCTCGCTCGGCCAGTCGCTCGTATTCTTCGGCGATCTTGACCATGGCGCGCTTGGCGTCGGCATCGGCCATTTGCTCCGCGAGTGCGAAAGCCTCAACCGCGCGCTGGCGCCAGTGATCGGGATCGTCGATGACGGATGGCATGGGCCCGCCCTTCCAGCCCGCATCGCTCTATCCTGGTGCGCCCGCCCCAGGCCTCAAGCGCGCGCACGATATCATCGTTTTCCAAAGTCGGCCGGTAACGTATGGCCACCATGCCAACGTGCTGTAAAATGCATTACGGGTGCGAACGAAATTTTACTAAAGAACGTGAAGCGCTCCTGCGCGGGTGATCCTCGGTCCGCTTTGGCAAAAAAAGGCGCTCGCCCGGCCTTCGCGGCGGCGGCAACCGTTGAACGCAATCAATTATGAACGTGCTCGTGCTGCCGCTGCAGTTCGGGGAGCCGCAATTTCGAATGGTGCCGCCCTATTGGTCGGTTGCGATCGAAATCCAGATGTACCTCCTGCTGTTTCTTTTCATCGCCCGGCATGAGCGGCTCGCGCTCTTGGCGCTCGCCGCCGGCGCCTTCTATCACCTCGCCTGTCTGTCCGACGATGCCGGTTTCGGCGCCCGCTATTTCACCGCCCCCGCCGCCATGCTCTCGTTTTCGATCGGTGCCCTGATCTACTTCGGGGCCAAGCGTGGATTGCTGAACGTGAGTCCTGCGACCACCGCCTGGGCATTCGCGGCTTGGACGGTCAACTTATCCGCTGGCCAAATCCGTCGAAATCCCACTCCGAAGTTCGAGCCGAACATCGATCCCATCAAATATCGGCCAAAATTGAAATGTTGTTTTCCTTTGGAACGCGCAACTTATCTTTGAAGATCTTTCGCATATAGGGCAGGTCGTACGTGCAATAGACGACATATGGATCGTTGCCTCTCGCATTGGCGAGCCACTTCATCGCCGTTTCGTGGGGATTGGGGAATTTGACATGGTCGCCGGAGACGACATAGGTGTCCGCCGTTACCTGCTGGAAGAATTCGGCGGTCACATTGTTTTGGCTGCCATGGTGCGGCAGCTTGAGCAGGTCCACATGCAGTTTGTCGTTCTTGAGAAGCTTCGTCTGGCGTAGCCCGTTAAGCACCTTGTCCCCGCGGGCATCTCCGGTCAGAAGAGCCTTCTTGCCGTCATACTCGGCGAGGACGACTATGCTCGACAGATTATACGGCGAGGCATCCTTGAATGCCGCGGTGATGCTCTTTTTTCGAAGTTGCTTCCATTTCTTCCGTAATACCTCCAATTCATCGACAAACGGGCACAGCACCGTCAATGACAGACCCGATATCTTGGCAGGTTTCTGGTTCTTCTTCACCAGGACCAGCGGCTGGAACGGATCGTTCATCGAATCGATGATTCCGTGGCGCTTGGGCCTCTCGTTCGCCTTTAGAATCGTGTTTTGACTCTTGCGACCGCGATGATGTCCCGGCAAGGTCCCGCGCAGCAGCTCCTTCAACTGCGTGAAATCGTAGGTCTGCTTGACGCGCGAGTTCCGAAGTCGTTGCAGCGCGCTTGCGGACCCCTCGTCCTCTTGCGCTGAACGATCCAGAAATGCCGGATGGGTTGCATCGATCCCACAATCGACGATGGCCCAGGTCAGATCCATGCTTTTGATCGAGAACAGCCGGGCGGCAGCATCGCCTTTCACTGTCTTCACCGACTGAGTCAGCGCCAACATCGCCGCGCGATTACGATTTATCGAGTAGATCAATCCGGTCTTGTCTGGTTGCGGGAGGCCCAATTTCAGAGCCTTTCGCCAGCCGGTCAGCACCCATTGCGCTATCTTCCGACGCGCGCTTTCGGCCCTGATGCCGTCAAGCGACCTGTGCAATTCGGCCAGTTGCTCGTCGAGGTCCTCTTCTTCTTTTTTGGATCGGTCTTGGTCCGAATTACCTCCCAAATAGGCGATCACTCCTGCGATGCGCACAAACGCCAGGAGGCCGGGATGCGGAAAGCTGGGCACTGCCGGCCGCACCACATCCTCCCACATCTGATCTTCCGTAGGCAGCGCCAGCTTTGCGCTTCCTTTGCTGCTGGCCGCCTTTTTCCGTGCCGGACGCTTCTTGCCTTCGGGAGATTTGCCGAGCCGAACATACCAGCCGGTCAACGGAATGATTTCAGCCACAAGGTCCTTCAAGGTCAGGCGGCACAGCACCGTGGTCCGGTTGTAGACGACCTCATGTCGATCGCAGACGGCATCGCCCATGCGCTCCTGCATCCGCTTGACGATGTCGAACGGGGTGAGCTTGAGCCAAGGTTCCAGCAGCAACGCGACTTGATCATGCGGGTGCTGCAGATATTCTGCCCACACGTCGGGCAAGACGGGACCGTCCTGCGTGAAACGTCGATGCGTTCCGGCGCCATAGAGAATGGTGGTAACGGTCCCTCGTGGGTCTTTCATCCCGCAGCCTCAGGTAAACTTAGCCGATGCCGCGGTTGACGATCGTGCCCGACCGGCCGGCATCGGCAGCAACTATGGAACTGATTGCGGCAGTGACACGCCGCGATCCGACGCCGCGGTGCTGGCGACTTTTTCCGCAGCCACGGGACATGGCACGACGTCGATCGAGGCCCAGGTCTGGCCGCGAATCTCGGCGACCGACTTGACCACCTTCGCGCATTGGCCGGCCTGGATGAGGCCGAGAATTGGGTTGAGCTTGTGCTCTTTGTCTTCCGTATTGTCCGTGTTCTTGCGCAGATTCACGCTCCAGCGGGCGCGGATCATGGTACCGGCTTTGATCGTGCTGTCGCCGACAATGCCATCGGGAGGAACATCGAAATTCACATCGGCATAGCGGCTGGAGGGGAAGCGCCCGACCGCAACCCAGCCATCGCTGTTCTGATTGCTCTCGCGCTTGGATTTGTCCAATGCCGTCACCGGTTTTGTGTCCTCCGGGACCATATGTTGTTCCATCATGATTGCGATGAAATCATTGCTGAGCTTGACCTTGGTGTAGTGGTTATAGGTCTCAAGCCAATGGACGCGATACAACCGGCGGCCTTCAAGCGACATGTCGTTGCCGAATAATCGTTCCTTTTCCTTGGCAAAAAAGACGACCTCGATCGCACGCTCGAGCATCTGCTGATCGAGCTTGTGTTGCTCCAATGCCTGCCTTTGCTTTTCGAGGTGATCGTTCGCGTAATACCCCGCCACGGCCAGGACGACGGGAACCATTGCCGCCGCCAAACCTTTAAACGCGCTCTCAAGCTTGAGCCAAAAGTCGCGCTCCGTCATGACGCTCTCCCAGAGCAGATGATATGTCGGTGGGCCGTCTGCATTGCAGGAAACGCCGGCCGCTTATGGATTTTGCGGAAATTTTGCGCGCAGGCTTGAGCGAGGTAAATCAGCCTGAAGTATCGCCAATTCGACCGGCGAAAGATCGACGCCGTGGAAAAACGGCTCATGGGCTGAGGGACTTGAGCGCGGCCCCCGCGGTTTCGGAAGGCAACACTTTGGTCCCAGGACTTAGGTCTTGCGGAACGAGGATGACGGAGCATCCCCGCGAATCATTCGCCCTTGATGTTCGCCGCCTTGATGATCGGCCACCATTTCTCGATCTCGGCGCTATGGAACGCGGCGAGCCCTTCCGGCGTCTGCTGCTCGCGCGAAGCGACATCCAGTCCGAGTTCGGCGAAGCGGGCGCGCACGGCTGGATCGCCGAGGACCTGCACCATCGCGCCATTGAGCTTGGCGATCACCTCCTTCGCAGTGCCTTTCGGCGCAAAGAATCCGAACCATCCCGAGGCGTAGAGGCCGGGCACGCCGCCCTCATCGGAGGTAGGTATGTCGGGCACCGCCTCGGAGCGGCGCGGGGACAGGTTTGCGATCGATTTCAACGTTCCAGCCCGCACCTGCGAGAGCACGGCGGCGGCCTGTACGACCATCAGGTCGACCTGGCCGGAGAGCAGATCCGTCATTGCCGGACCGGCGCCGCGGTAGGGGATGAACTGAAGGCTCGTACCGGTCAGCTGCTGCAACAGCACGCCGCTGACCTGCGCTGCCGCGGTCTGATTGACAAGCGTCGCCCTGCCCGGGTTCGCCTTCATCCAGGCGACCAGCCCCTTGAGGTCGTCCGCCGGCAAGTTCTTCTTGCTGACCATCAGCTGCGGGTTGATGGACATCAGCCCGATCGGCTCGAAGTCCTTCTGCAGATCGTAAGTCAGGGCATAGATCACGCTGCCGACATGGGTGTCCCACTGGCCGATGTCGATCGTGTAGCCATCGGGGGCGGCGCGCGCGACCCGGCCGACGCCGATGCTGCCGCCCGCGCCGCCGACGTTTTCGATGATGATCGGCTGACCGAGCAAGGGCCGCATCCGCTCGGCCATGATGCGCGCGACCACGTCCGTCGACCCTCCCGGCGGGAACGGCACCACGATCGTAATCGAACGCGACGGATAGGTTTGCGCCCCTGCGATCCCTGGTGCGATCGGCAGCGCGGCAGCAACGCCTGCCAGCTGCAGAAATTGACGGCGCAGAAGTCTCATGATGGCCCCCGATCAGCGCGGTTGACAGGCGTAATCTAGCATTGCGCCAGTGGAGCGGGTGAAGGGAATCGAACCCTCGTCATCAGCTTGGAAGGCTGTTGCTCTACCATTGAGCTACACCCGCTTGCGCCCGTGGAATCGGCCTCTTCCGAGTTTCGCACTTCCCGGCCACGGAAGCGACCAGGAAGTCGCGAACCGTGAACGCGGCTCGGGACCGGGCGGCGCGCGACCTAGTCGCACGCTCGGCCGGCCGGCGCAAGCCCGAGGCCCGTGGTGCGGCCGCGTTATTCTCATGCCAGGCGCCGATGGGTTGATTGATCCTCAACGACTCTCGCTGTCGAGCCCGTGCATGGGATGACGCGTGTCCCCGCGTCTGTTTTGCCGGCGGACATACATGATCAGTGCTTCCGGGCGCTGCATCTTGACTTTGAGGGCGGCAACCAACGCGTCTTCCGCGTCCACGACGACGTGGCCCGGCTTCCCCTCCAGCTTATAACCGACGGCAAACTCCAACTGCGTTCTCCCTGCCCTCTTCAGGACTCGGCGATGGGGGCAGCGGCCAGGCATTTCCGAAGCCGAGCGGTAAACCGGCCATGCCGCACTTGCCCGTGCCCCAGCCTATTTCATTTTGCGCCGATTTGCGACCCGCTCAAACGACCGGAGCCGGCGGTGTAGGGCGCAATAAGCGCAGCGCATTGCGCCATCTTGGTGGCGGCTTGCAGCAAGTCGCGGAACCCTTTGCAAACCGATGCGGCCAAGCTCGGCTCAATGCGGCGCAATAAGCTATTGCGCCCTACGCGCTGCGCGCTCACTCGGCGGTGATGTTCGCCGGGCGGCGACATCGGTCGGCCCGCCGGCCGCGAACGGGACGATCAGCGTGATCGCGCGCCGCGGATAGTCGGATTGCGCCGCCGCGCTCCCAATGCCTTGCAGGTCGGCCACAAGCGCCATCGCCGCCAGCAGAAGGTGCCGTCCCATGGAAATCCTCCCAGCCTCGGTTGTGGAGGGGTAGCGTAACTTAAGTTTTTCTTGCCTTCAAAGACAGCGCGAGCGGAATCGACGGAACGCCGTCGGGCAGCCGATAGCGCTCTTCGTCAACCTTGACCATCATCGGGAACAGCTTGAACGCCAGCCAATCGTGCTCGTGCAGCATCTCGATCTGCAGCCCTGCGTCGAGGAGTCCTGACACGATGTTGGAGATCGAATGGATCCACTGATAGGTCTTGGTATTCGCCAGGGGCGTGGGATCATCGTTATAGGTGGTCTTGTCCTCGAATTCGAGCGGCGCATCCGCCGGCGTCGGCGACGGATAGGTCGCGACCAGCCGGCCATCGAACTCTTCGAGCATCGCCGCGGCCGGGTGACAGTCGGCGAAATACAGAATGCCACCCGGAGCAAGAACCGTTGCGATGACTTGGGCCCAACGGGCGACATCCGGCAGCCAGCAGATGGTGCCCCAGGTCGTATAGACGATGTCGAATGGTCCGGGCGCAAGCGTCGCGGCGTCGTAGACATTGCCCTCGACGAAGCGCGCCGCAATCCCGCTGCGGCGGGCAAGATCGCGCGCAGCCTGGAGCGCGCTTGGCGAGAAATCGAGCCCGGTCGCGTCCGCGCCACGGCGGGCGAGCGACAGCGTGTCGAGCCCGAAATGGCACTGCAGATGCAGGAGCCGCCGGCCGCGCACATCGCCCAATTCGGCCGTCACGGTCGGACCGAGCGAGTCCGAGCCGGCGAGAAAAGCGTCGATCCCGTAGAAGCCGTTCGCGTCCTGGAGATGGATCGGAACCCGATCCTCCCAGTTCCTGCGATTGGTCTCGAAGAAATTCCTCGGTTCCATTTTTTGTCTCGCCCGTGCGCCTGACGCCTATGCGAGAAGAGGCCGATTTCCGTCAGCAACGCGTAGGGCGCAATAAGCGCAGCGCATTGCGCCATCTTCGCCGGCGAATTGAAACAAATCACAACTCTACTTGCAAACCTATGCGGCCAGGCTTGGCTCCGATGCGGCGCAATGAACTATTGCGCCCTACGCGCTACGCGCTTAGCAAGCGTAGCCCGGATGAGCAACGCGAAATCCGGGACATTCTATCCGCACGCAACACTAGCCGCTTCCCTCATGCGGGCTACATACGACATCCTTGTCACCGCGTAATTCCCGTTCTGTCAATTGAAAATCCAATCAGCGGGAGCTTCGCGGACGGCGCAGCCTCGCCGACCGACTCATGGCCAGGCTTATCAATTGTCCGACCCGCGCACGCACGGCCGGATCGTCAAAGAGTTGGTCCAATCGAGGCGGCGGGGACGCGAACAGCCTTTCGATAAAATCGTCATCGATTTCATCGGCGGCAAGATTGCAATCTGAGTTATCGGACGAGCGAGGCATCGGGCGCGACACTTCTGTCCTTTGCATCGGCAACATCCTTGGTTCGGTATGGTTCCCGACCAAGGCTGCAAAAGATGCCGGCGAAAAAGCACGTAGGGCACAATAAACGCAGCGCAGTGCGCCGTCTCGGTCGGCGGCTTTGCAGCAAATCGCCCCTCCCTTCCGAACCTGTGCGGTCGGCTGCTTCAAGACGGCGCGGCATCGGTGCGAATCGCGGCGACGATGGCGCAGGGACGGTCCTTCTGGCCCTCCTCGCGGCCGAGCACGTGTTCGGCGTACCAAAGATAGCTGTAGCGGATGACGAGGCCGGGAACCGGTTCGGGCAGCGGCACGCGGGATTATTTCAGTTCGGTGTCGAGAGGCGCGAATTCATCCGGCACCTTGGCGCTGCGCGCCGCCTCTACCCATTCCTCGGGAAGCTCGGCCGTCAAGCCGACCCGCCGCACGCGCTGCTTGAGGCGCGCATACGCCTCGGCCGAGAGCACCACCAGGTGATCGCGCCCTTCCTTGGTGATAGTCACAGGCTCCTGCAGCGCTTTGTCGGTCAAGACGCCGAAAGCGTGCTGGAACTCCGTTTCGCTGACGCGTGTCATGTTTGTGCGGACCTTTCCGTCAGGCATATATAATACTCTAAATTCGCGTGAAATGGCAATTATTTAGTCCGAGTCCTCGCCGAAGCGCATGGCCCCAGCGTAGGGCGCAATAAGTGCAGCGCATTGCGCCGCTTTGGCCGGCGGGTTGCAGCAAATCGCGATGACGATGACAACCTGTGGCGGCTGCGGCCGGCATTGGCCCGATGCAGCGCAATAAGCCCGGCGGCTTGCAGGAAATCGTCACTCCTTTTCCAAACCTATGCGGCCGGGGCTGCTTCGAGACGGCGCAATAAACTATTGCGCCCTACTCGCTTCCTAAAGTTGCTACATTAGAGCCCCGACCGTGCGAGCACCCGGAACGACTTGGTGGAGCGGATGAAGGGAATCGAACCCACGTCATCAGCTTGGACGGCTGTTGCTCTACCATCGAGTACATCCGCATATCGGAGGACGGACGACAGAAGACGACCGACGGAACAGCGTCTCGCTCATCCGTCATTCGCCGTCCGTCCTCTGAAAACTCGTGGACGGGGATGGGCCACAAAAAACCAGCATTGTAAAGGGCTTATCGTGTCCCACTTTGCTCCGCCGTTCCATTGAATTCCAAGAGCTATTTTCGAGATTGTCCCACCACGAAAGTGCGCTGCGCCTAGGAAGCCCGCCCCAGCGCGCAACCAGGCCGGGTGGCCGAAGTGCGACCAGGGCGAGTGGCCCGAGCGCAGCGGCGCCGCTTGCGGCGGACGGAGCCAGCATCCCAATAGGTCGGTTCCGCATAGCCTACGTTTTGGAACAGGCGATGCCAATATTGAAAGGCTTGCTCGAAGACTTCTTCGGGCAGCAAACGCTCTTCTCCATCTGCAATATAGAGCCGAGTGGCGTACTCGCGGCCCAAGGCGATGTCTTCGTTGCTCGGATTGTCACGTGGGCCCCAAATGGACATCGCTCGAACGGAGCCGTCGACGCGATCCAATTTCATGTGCTTCGAGCCGTTCGCGACCAGTCGACAGATATAAATACCCCGCGACTTACGGGTCACGGCCGTGCAGAATGCTTTGAAGTTCTTCCGGTTGTTTCGACCTAGTGGAAACTCCATCAAGTTGGCAAATGCCTGATGAACGTATTGGTCACCAAAGCTCCAAGCCCAATCGGTGCAGTGCCACGCGGTGACGGCGCAATTGTAGGCGTGATAGGCCGGAACCACGCTTTCAAGAATTGGGGACACTTCTCCTGGTAAAAGCGATTTCCTGAACTGAGATATTTCCCAACTCAGTTTTCATCAGCATGTGCAGCGGCGTGGCCAACGAAAAGACCGTCGGCGGTGGTTTTGGCAGGTCGGTTAGAATTTGTGGCATGTAGTCATCCGACAAAGTAGCAGAGTCGAGCGGCCGAAACTCGAAAACACTCTGTGGCCATTCTATAATAGCGGTGTGCGCCATTAGGCAAGCGGAAGGCTACACACGCGGGGCCGATCAACAACATTTAGCGTAAAGCGCGATGCATCTGTTCGAAATGAAATGAGTCCCCTATTGTTGAGACTCCTTCACCTCGCCGCCAATAGATTTTCGGCGCGCATATTGAAAATCCGCGATTAGCAAACGTTTCCGCGAAGCTCTATGCGGGTGCCATGCACGCGATAGATTCTGCCAACGACCAGCGGAATTCGCGAACATCACGCTCACCGCGATATTGCCGAGTTCATAGAGCCAGTAAGCGATAACGTCCCCGCGCTCGTTCGACTCGCAGTGCAGGTCTGACCGCCCAACGGTGCCATCGCACTTCCCAAATTGAAGATAGACTTCGGGGTGCACATGGCCTTTCATTAGCATCTGAAAAAGGCGCAATATCAATCGGAACCCTGGGGGCCACTTCACAAAGCATGCAACCGAATAGTTTCAAGAAATAGAGATGGACGTTCGTCATCTCCCGTCGGGTGTCGTGCCGAAAAATCCTGTTACAACGCACAAAGCCGTCAACCTTGATTGGCGGATGGCGCTTTCTGAGGTATTCTGACATGCGCTCCCACGCGCGATCATGGGGTTGGGTACGGGCGCTGTTGCATTCGACACAAATTCGAATCGGCGCTTTCAAAACTTTTGCGTTCAAACTTTTAACCGGGCGATTGGGTTGGGACAAGTCGTGATAGTAGAACGGCGCTGCTTGCGTCGGATTCCCCAACACGGCGAGTAGGTCACTCCGCTTGGTTTTGTGCTCACGTGAGTTTGCCTCGTTGCGATTGCAAATCCAGCACAACGGGGGAACCACGTCGGGTGCCTTCACTTTTTGGGCGACTGTTGAACGGTCAGTCATGGTTTCGCGAGCCGATAGGAGAAATCGTGAACCAAAGACCTGTCCCACTTTTAGGGCGATTGGGACAATTTCCGAATTCGTCCGCCGAAATCAATAAGTTAGAAAAGTGGTGGTGGACGGGGATGGATTCGAACCACCGTAGGCGTAAGCCAACGCGTTTACAGCGCGTCCCCTTTAGCCGCTCGGGCACCCGTCCGGCGAGCCGCGTTATATAGGTTTTGGGGAGGTCGACTCAAGCGCGCAACAGTCAATATTCCAATAAGGTCAGCGGGCCACTTCCGAGGGCGATGAGCGGAACCGACGATGCGCGAGCGACCATGGAAAGACCGCGGTCAAAACCGCAAGGCCGGCCCGGCCCCGGCAGGGAAAGGCGCGTGGCGCCAGCGCGGCCGCGCACCTGCCCGCCACGACCGGCACGACGATGGCGCGGCCATCCTCTATGGGTGGCACACGGTGAAGGCGGCGCTCGACAACCCGGCCCGCCGGATCAGGCGGCTCCTGGTCACCGAGAACGCGGCGCGCAGGCTCGCCGACGATGGCGTGGCGCTGCCGATGACGCCCGAGCTGGTGCGGCCGGACGCGCTCGCGAAGAGGCTCGGGCCGGAGGCGGTGCATCAGGGACTCCTGGCCGAGGCCGATCCCCTCCCCTCGCCCGAATTGGAGGAGATCGCGCCCGAGGGTCTTCTGCTCGTGCTCGACCAGATCACCGATCCGCACAATGTGGGGGCGATCCTGCGCACCGCCGCGGGCTTCGCGGTCAAGGCGATCGTCACCACCGCGCGCCACAGCCCGGAGGCGACCGGCGTGCTCGCCAAATCCGCCTCGGGCGCGCTCGAATTCGTGCCGATCGTCACGGTGCAAAACCTCGCCCGCGCGCTCGCCGCGCTGCGCGAGCGCGGTTTCCTCCTCGTCGGCCTCGACAGCACGGGCGATGGCGACCTCGGCGAGCTGGCGTTGCGGGCGCCGCTCGCGCTCGTGCTGGGCGCCGAGGGCAAGGGCCTGCGGCAATTGACCCGCGCGAGCTGCGATCAGGTCGCGCGGCTCGACCTGCCGGGCCGGATCAAGAGCCTCAATGTCTCGAATGCGGCCGCGCTTGCGCTCTATGTGGCGACCAAGCGGCTCGCGAAGGTCTAAACCTCCCCCTTTTAAGGGGGAGGACAGGCGCGCGAAGCGCGCCAGGTGGGGGTCCGTCCTTTCCGCGCGCGCCCACGCCCCTAAGAGATGAACCCCCACCTGGTCGCCTTCGGCGACCGTCCTCCCCCTTTCAGGGGGAGGTTTAGCGCTGGTCACTTGTTCCGCGGATCGAGGGGACGCATGAGCGGACGGCGCGGGGCATATCGACGTGGCGCGATGTCGTTGCGGCCCGATACGTGGATGATACGGGGGCCGGAGAACGGGTAGTAGGTCATCGCGGGCTCGCGCCACTGCGCAGGTGGGTATCCGCCGTCCAGATAACGCGGACCGACAGGGTAGTGGCGGATCGGGTCGGCATAGGGCCCACCATCATAAGGAGGGTAGTAATAGTTGCCGATATAGGGATAGTGCCGCAGGTGCCTCCTGGTCTCGAAAAACGGCGAGGTCACGATGCCGGGTCCGGCATAATACGGCCCGTGGTTCACCACGTAGTAGGGCGTCACCTCGTACGGCTCCTGGCAGCCCGTGGCGCAGGCGCAGCAGCCAACGCCTCCGGCGTGGACCGGCGTGGCAGCGGCGATCGCGGCAAGAACGCCGAGAGCAGCGAGATCGAGCGGGCGTCGGATCATGGGTCTCTCCCCGGAGTGGCGGCCTCCGCGACGGAAGCCTGGTTGATCGCAGTCGGACCTTGTTGCTGGGTCGCTGTTGCTGGGTCAGTGGTGATTGCGACGCGACATGCGCTTTCGCACGTTGATTTCGGGCGCGATGATCAGCGGCGGCGCATCGATCGGTGGATCGATCGTAGCAGGAAGCGGATCGGACTGGGTCGACCACTCGCGGTAATAGCTGGGCGCGCGCGGCGGCAGCCGCCGATTGGGCGGCGGCTCGATCTCGAAACGGCCATAGCCGGGCCGGCGCCCGACCGTCGGATAGTAACCGCGGCTGTAGCCCTGGACCGGAAAAAACAGCGGAGCCGTGACGATGGTGGGCGCCACGTGGCCGGGGCGGGCGAGACCCCAGTCGCCCTCGACGACCCCATAGGACACATCGACGCCATTGATGATGACCGGCACGCCGGGCTTTCCCGGAATGACAATCGCGGGCGCATCCGAATCCGCGGCCGCCCCATGAGCGACCAGCCAAGCCGCAAGTCCCACCAAGACTGCCGCGAGCGCACGCATTGGAAGCCGCCACTCCCGCTCCACAACGAAGTCGGCGGCATTTTAGGTCAAATGATGAAATGCAAATTCACCGCGCCGGCGGAATTGCGCGGTAATCTTAATCGCATCCTACCGCGGCGCGGCCCCTCGGCCGCGTATGGTGGGCGACGGCGGCTTCGCCGTTGCCCACGCGGACATCACGCGCGGTTTGGAGAAACAGGCTGTGTCCGAGATCGACCGCGTGGGCAAAGGCGCGCAACGAATCATCCTGTGGCCACGACGTGTTACGCGGTCGCGGTAGGGACGCTCATTGCTGAGCGCCCCCCGCACAGAACCGTACGTGCGGCTTTCCCGCATACGGCTCCCACCTCGGGTGGGTGACGGCGACTTGCCGTATGCGCTC
>WNGQ01003931.1_pt1 | contig 14884 bp, 18 predicted proteins | sample 5407661 | NCBI WGS metagenome assembly WNGQ01 (sample SAMN13153382, study PRJNA577476) | soil metagenome | isolation source: 60 cm soil or saprolite under Garry oak tree replicate 2 | place: USA:California | collected 2016-06-15 | reverse complement strand
CCACGCCGCGCGCGCCGATCTCCTCGCCCGTGCTCTCCTGTGGTGTCCGTGGTTGCACTCAGCACGGTGCAGTATCCCGCGCCGGCACGTCGGACGAGGGCCTCGCTCGCGGAGCCATGAGGCCCCGGATTTGCACCTCGATAAGATTACGACCATACTATAAAGGACGCAAGTCACCATCCTCCGATGCCGAGGAGGGTGGTCAGGTTCATCGCGGGGCCCAGGCCCCGCGGCTGGGTTCTCCGCAGCCGATTCCGTCACAGGGCGGGGAATCGGCGATACCTGCATCCGCAGCCGAGCAACGACAGAAGGAACGTGAACATGAACATGAATGAGTCAGCAGACGTGCAGAACAACTTGATGACGTCGTGGAAGGACACCCCCACACGCAGACTCTCCGCGGGTGGAGTGGAGTTCGCCTACCGTCAGCTCGGCCCGGGCAAGGGGGTGCCGGTGGTCTTCCTCACCCACCTGGCCGCGGTCCTGGACAACTGGGACCCCCGGGTCGTGGACGGCATCGCTGCGAAGCACCGGGTCATCACCTTCGACAACCGGGGTGTCGGTGCCTCCGGCGGGTCCACGCCGACGACCATCGAGGAGATGGCGAGGGACGCCGTCACCTTCATCCGTGCCCTCGGCTTCGATCAGGTCGACCTGTTCGGGTTCTCCATGGGCGGCATGATCGCCCAGGTGATCGCGCAGGAGGAGCCGCAGCTCGTGCGCAAGATGATCCTTGCCGGAACCGGCCCTGCGGGTGGCGAGGGCATCGACAAGGTGACCCGCATCTCCTACCTCGACATCGCGCGGGGACTGCTCACCCGTCAGGACCCCAAGCAGTTCCTCTTCTTCACCAGGACTGCGAACGGGCGCCGGGCCGGGAAGGAGTTCCTGGCACGGCTGGAGGAACGCACCAGCGGCCGCGACAAGGCCATCTCCGTAGGCTCATTCCGCGCGCAGCTCAAGGCCATCCACCGATGGGGGCAGCAGAAGCCCGCCGACCTCGCGAGCATCCACCAGCCGGTGCTCGTCATGAACGGTGAGAGCGACAAGATGGTGCCCTCCAAGAACACCGTCGACCTCGACCGGCGGCTCCCGGACAGCCAGCTCGTCCTCTATCCCGACGCCGGGCACGGCGGCGTGTTCCAGTTCCACGAGGACTTCGTCAAGCGGGCTCTGGAGTTTCTCTGAGAGTCCCGCTCCGCCGCACCCCCCTCAGGCGGATCGGCCCCGGCATGTCGTCCGCGCCGGGGCCGGCCGTTGGCGTCCTTCCCCGGCCTGCCCGGCACGGTCGGGACCCAGGCCGGTCATTCGCCGCGCGCGAGATCCGTCGAATTGCTGGTTCCGCGCTACAGCCCGAGGCGGGCGGTTCGCAGTAACGGATCAACCCACACAGACTCGAACGCCAGCCACCGCGTTGTACAAACTGCGGGTTACGGCGACAGTGGCCACAGGATCCGCCACCCCGGGCACCGCGCTGCGGCTCGAACCGAACCCGGGAGATCAGGATGTGCAGGGCGTGTGGTCACACTGGCCGGATCGCGTGTGAACCGCACCACCGGGGAGCTAACCCCGGTCATCATGACATGACGCTGGCCCGGATCGGCCTCGGGCCCTGACGTTCCCGCTCACTCGTCGTCGAGCAGGACCGCCGCCGCCCGCCGCCAGGCCGAGACCTGGAAGCGGATCAGCGCGGCGAACACCGCGATGGCGACCAGGACCCCGGCGATGAGCGCCGCGATGAGCACGTGGCCAGAGACGACGGCCGCCAGCAGCCCGGCCGCCGAGCCGGCCAGCACGGCGGTGACGAGCCCGACCATCGCCGCGACCGTCAAGAACTTCTGCCCGCGCCCGCCCCCGATCCCCTGCGTGGCCAGCCGCTCCGCCGGCGGGACGCTGAGCAGATAGCCGGCCAGTTCGGGCGCGTACTGAAAGTAGTAACCGCGCAGCCGCGCGATCCGGACTGCGTAGCCGAGGTCCTCGATCCCTGACTGCAGCACCCGGTTGAAGGTCGCCAGCCCCACAAAGACCAGCGTGGGCAGCAGGATGAGCGCGAAAGCGTAGAACGCCGTGCGGACGCCGGCGGCGGTAGCGATCAGCCCGAGGGCAACCAGCCCCCCGCTGACCGCGCCGAGGAACATCGTCGCCCGGCCGCTCGCCTCGGCGATCGTCGACGAGCGGGCACCCTGGAGGGTGAAATGCTCGGTGGTCACGAACGTGACCGCCGCCGGTCGCGGCCCGGTCTCCGCTTGCCCGGCGCCAGCCTCACGATCCGCCATGGCGTCCCCGTTCCCTGGGATGGGTGGATTGGGCTACTTAACCTTGGCCCTTGGCCCCGCCGCAGCGGAACACCAGGCTGCTCGTCACGCTCATCATCGCTGCAGTGGCTGCTGTGGACGGTGCCATCGCCGTGATCGTCATCATCACCGGCGGGTCATCCTCGGGCGGATACGGGCGATCAGCCACGAGCCTCGCCAGCGACCTGAGCTGCACCGCTCCGCATCCGTCACCATCACCAACCGACGACGTGAACACCGGCCTCCGAATACACCCGCGTGAGGTACGCGCCCCTCGATGCCGTACGTCGCTGAGCCGGGCACTGGCAATGTGCTTTTTCGAACACGCACTTAAACTTAAGGGCAAGGCCTTTTTATCTCACCTTGACGACGACCTTGCCTTTTGCACGTCCTTTTTCGAGGTAAGCCATGGCCTCTCTGGTTGATTCGAACGGAAAGACCCGGTCCATGACTGGGCGTATGACCCCCGAGTCGATGAGAGCAGTGATCTCGCGTAGCTGATCTCCGTTTGCTCTCATGAAGAGAAATGAATAGCTAACATGACGGCGTTTCGCCGCTCTCCTGATCCGGTAACTCAGGACGCGCATCACCGGCTTCAAGATCCACGGCGATCCGATCTCTCTCGCGAAATCGGGATCAGGCGGGCCGGAGATCGAGATGAGCTTTCCGCCAGGCTTCAGCACTCGCAGGGATTTCTTGAGCGTCTCGCTGCCGAGGCTATTCAGGACCACGTCATAACCGTACAGGAGCTTTTCGAAGTCGTCTTTCCTGTAGTCGATGACAACATCTGCACCGAGGCGCTCGACCAGATCGGCATTCGCCGCGCTGGTTGTCGTGGCTACCGTCGCGCCGACGTGCTTCGCCATCTGAATTGCGAATGTGCCTACACCGCCGGAGCCTGCGTGGATGAGAACTTTCTGCCCCTTCTTCAGATTCCCTCTTTCGATCAGTGCCTGCCAGGCGGTCAAGCCGACCAGCGGGATGGAGGCTGCTTCTTCCATGGTGAGTTGCTCCGGCTTCAGCGCCAGGTCATCTTCTCGTATCGAAATGAACTCCGCGAAAGCGCCGATCCGGTCTTTGCCTGGCCGCGCGTAGACCTCGTCGCCGGGCTTGAATCGCCGCACCCGGGACCCGGCCCGGACCACGACCCCGGCCACGTCATTACCCAAGATAACCGGCAGGCGATAAGGCAGAATCTGCTTGAATTCCCCGTTTCTGATCTTGGAATCCAGAAGGTTTACGCCGGCGGCGTGGACCTGGACCAGTACGTCATTCTCCCGCACTTCCGGGTCTGGCATTTCGGCGGCCCGCACGTTGTCGCTGCTTCCATAGCGATCCACGATGAATGCCTTCATCATTTTATCTCTCCCAGTTTGCTGCTGATAAGAACGACGGGATGTGCCGTTCAGGGCAGACGCGGAGATCCGGCAGGGGCGTCGCCGTCGGCGGCCAGTGTGGGCTGCCGGATGCCGGCCAGCCGGTTGAGTTTGCGGATCTGCTTGTCGAAGACCCGGGCGGGGGCGAGGCGGCGCAGCACGCTGATGCGTCTGGCCCTCGGGCCGGCGGGGTAGCGCAGCTTCGGGTTCGAGCCGGTGGCTGCCGCGACGATGGCCTTGCCGGCGATGGCGGGATCGTCGCCGTCCTTCATCGACGCCGCCAGCACGTCGTCGAAGATGCGCCGCTGTTGCGCGTAGACCGGCAGCGGGCTGTCGGCCCGCACCACGTTCGCGCCGAACCCGGTGCTGGTGTTGGCGGGCTCGACGAGCAGCACCCGCACGCCGTGTTCGCGGACCTCGTGGTCCAGGGACTCGGAGTAGCCCTCGACCGCATACTTGGTCGCGATATAGGCGGCCATGAAGGGCTGCGGGGCGAACCCGCCTATGGAGGAGATGTTGATGATTCGCCCGGCTCCCTGGGCGCGCATGTGCGGCAGCACGGCCTTCGTCATCCGCATGAGGCCGAAGACGTTGACCTCGAAGACGCTCTTGTCCTGGGCGATGGAGCTTTCCTCGACGGCGCCCGCGTTGCCGAGGCCGGCGTTGTTGACCAGGACGTCGATGCGCCCGAACCGCTCGATCACCTGCTGGACCACGGTGCTGACCGAGTCGTCGCTGGTGACGTCGAGGTCCAGGAACGTCACGCCCTCGCGGGGGCTCAGCCGCGAGGTGTTGCGGCTCGTTCCGATCACCTGGAACCCCGCGCCGACGAGGGCGAGCGAGGCTGCCTTCCCGATACCCGAGGACGCGCCTGTCACGAGCGCCACCGGCCGAGTTGCTGTCATCACGGACTCCTAGGGCTATTAGATTACGATCATACTACCATGTGATGAGAACCCGCCTGGGAGCAAGGGCTCCCCCGAATTTAGATTATGATCGTATTAACATGGGATCGGGCAGGGCACGTGGGTCCTCCCGGCGGGTGAAGGAGCGTGCGGTGCGGTACGGGACAGAGCACAAGCAGGCGACCAGGCAGCGGATCATCGAGACGGCCGGCCGCCGGCTCAAGCGCGACGGCATCGACGGCTCCGGGGTCGCCACGCTCATGGCCGACGCCGGGCTGACCAACGGCGCCTTCTACGCCCACTTCGCCTCCAAGGACGACCTGGTGGCCACCACGGTCGCCGACCAGCTCCGCGAACAGCGCGAAAGCCTCAGCGCGGTGGCGCCCGGCCGCGCCGGAGTCGAGCAGTACGTGCATGCCTACCTCTCGGCCGGGCACCGCGACAACCCCGCCGACGGCTGCCCGTCCGCCGCCCTGCTCGACGAGATAGGCCGCGGCACGGACGCGGTCAAGCGGGCCTACACCGACGGCCTGCTGGCCGTCATCGACGACATCGCCGCCCGCTTGGACCCAGACGACCCGCAGTCGGCACGCGTGACGACGCTCAGCGTCTTCGCCCTGATGGCCGGGACACTGCAGCTCTCCCGCGCCCTGGCCGACCGGCAGCTCGCCGACGCGGTCCTCGACCAGGGCCTTCAGAACGCCCTCGCGCTGCTGAGCGCCGGGTAACAGCGCTGAGGCGCCGCATCACCAGACCGTGACACGCCGGGGCTGGTGACGCGGTCCGGCCATCGGTTCCTCTTGTAATCCTGTCCGTCTCGCTCGCCGGGCCTGCACCATCTGACGGTCCTGATCTTGCGGATCTTTGGTGTCAGTCTCTCGATGCTGGTCATGCTGGGCTGCGTCATCTTGCGCTCTGTGTCTGACGCCGGCGAGTTCGTCCGGGCGAAAGCTTCTTCCGGACCCAGCGAGGCCGAGGCAGCGACACTTGCGACCATGAAAAGCTGACACGGTTCAGGTTCGGGCGCTCAAGACCCTTGGCTCTCCCGCGGGGCCCATGAAATACCCTCTCCGGCGCTGCTGCTGACCAGGTGCCTTTCGGGCAGTATCGGTGCATGCCGCCGCGTGAACAAGGCCGACACGGCCCAGATTGCAAGACCGCCCTCGACGCGGTCGCCGCCGGCGCTCTCGCAGGCCGACGGGTCACGCGTGGCGGCGCCCGCATGACCGAAGGCATGACCTTCGCCGACCCGAGGCTGGCGACTGCGGCGCGGTGTGCCCAGGCGGATCCGCCGGCGGCGAGGCGGATCTGCATGTCGTCGCCGGAGCCGGCGGGGCCGGGCGGTTTCGCCACAGGCTGAGCGCTCCGCAGATCCATGCGAGGTACGTCGCAGGTCTACCAGAGGTCAATCACTACGTGCTTCACGAGCCGCTCGCAAGGCTGCCTCACCAGACGTTCGTGTACCAGGCTCATGCGATACGCCATGACCTTCAGCGCTGTCCTGGACGCCGGTGCGCATCTAGCTCGCATGCACGCTAGCAGCGGCAATTACGGACCGTATCTGCCTCCCGCGGACCGGCCCGCCGCCATGTTTGCTCCATGTTTGCTCGGATGTCGCGGTACGGCCCGGTAGCGGCCGGTACTAGACGGCACCGGATCACAAGGGTTGCCCTACAGTTCGGCAGGTACTAGCATTATCCGACACCAGGAGGTATTTTCGAACACTCTGAGCAGCGGACTCTTAATCCGCGGGTTCGGGGTTCGAGTCCCTGGCGGCGCACCCGTATTGACCTGGGGCTTTATGACTCCAGGTCATTTTTTATGTGCCCGTTTTGTCCCCATGTTTGCTCCATGTTTGCTCGCGCGCACGGGCCCAGCAATCCGGTGCTTGTCAAAAACGGCCCGACCGGCGCCGGATCCGGGGCATGCGCCGCGACACCGGGATCACTGGCGTCCGGCCGACGTCGCCCCTCCTTCGCTAGACCATTGGTCTAGACCTCTGCGTTGAGGCGTCGGGAGTCATCCTGGAGCGCCCACTTCATGCCGTCACGCAGCGTCATATCCGCTGGTAATCAGCATTCTTGCAGTGATGCGCCGACGGCGGCGCTGACCGGGCGCATCAGTATCTGCCACGGACGCTGTGCTTGCCGAAAATCTCATCCGCCCAGGTGGGAGCAGTTACCGGTAAACTCCCACCGGCCGCATCAGAGAATCGCGAACGCCCGGCCGCTGCACCCATTGCCCTCACCGATCCCCGAGCCCGGCGCCGCCACCCTCCTCCATATAGAAAGACGCGACCGCTTCGGCGGCATCCTCCAGGAGTACCGGCATGCTGCTTAACCCCTGCACGGATGAGATTTTCGGCATGGACAGGGCTGGAGGGAGGCCGAACCTGGCGAACAGGCCGGGGTCGCCGAACATGACGATGTGGCTGATGCCGGTGGCCGTCGCGGTGAGCACCACGATGGCGTACGCGTGGTGGATGCCGTCGCTGCCGCGGCGGTAGGCCGCTGCGGCAGGCTGCCCATTGGCGAACGTCGGGATCATGCGCCAGTCGCCAGGCGATCCCAGGCCTGCGATGGCAAAGGCCATCGCGTTGCCGCCGGAGAACCAGGTCGTGGACGGCGTCATCTCGATCGTGACGTCCTTGCGCACCAGCTCCGTCAGGGCTGCGGGATCGGAGTTTTCGAACGCCGCGATGTATTGCTCCAGCAGCGCCCGAGCGTGAGATTCGGTGGGCTCGGTGACCTGACCGGCTGCCGGTGCCACTTCGTCGAGCCGGGCGCGGGCGCGCTGCAGCGCGCTCTTGACCCCGGCGCTGGTGGTGCCGAGCATCCTGGCGACCTCTGCGGTAGGGAAGGCCAGTACCTCACGCAAGATCAGCACCGCGCGCTGCCGGGGTGGCAGGTACTGCAGGCTGGCGATCAGCGCCAGCCGCAGGCTTTCTCGTGAGACGGCGATGTCCGCGGGGTCGCCGGATTCGGGGGTCACCAGCGCGTCGGGGATCGGCTGCAGCCACGCGATCTCCGGCCCGGCCGGCAGCGGCGCGTGCGGATTGTCACCGGGCCCGCCCAGCCCAGTGGGCAGCGGCCGCCGGGCCTGGTTGCGCAGAGCGGTGAGGCAGGCGTTGGTGGCGATCTGATGCAGCCAGGTTCGCAGCGACGACCGGCCCTGGAAACCTTCGTAGGACCGCCAGGCCCGCAGGTAGGTTTCCTGGACCAGGTCTTCGGCATCGTCAACCGAGCCGAGCAGCCGGTAGCAGTGGGCCAGCAGCTCGCGCCGGAACGGCTCAGTCAGCTCAGTGAACTCGGCCCTGTCCACCGTGGTGCCTGACTCCCGTGACATCCCCCGCTCCTTCCGTTCACCTATGAAGACTCGCCTTGCCGCCGCTGGGAATCGGCTCCGTCGGCGGTCACCGTCGGCGGCGGTGGCGCATCGGTGGCGCTCGTGAGGGTCGCCGTGGGTGACGGCTGCACTGCTGCCGCGGACGTATTCGGTGCCTGGCCGGCGTTAGTGTCAGGCGGTCCGGCTGGCGGGTGTGGGCCATATCTCGCGCAGCGCGGGGATCTCCCGGTGGGCCTGGGCTATGCCAGCCTCCAGCGCGGCCGGCACGGTGTCGCTGGAGTTCGCGTCCGGGCCGATCGCGGCCAGTGACTGCTTGTCCGCGATCACAACGTGGACAGTGGCCGGGGCGAGCGCCCGGGTTTCGGCGTCGAGCTTGGCCTGCAGGTAGTCGTTGAGCGGTATCGGGCTGAACACGATCACGACGTCGTGACCGGCCGCCAGGTCGGCGCTGTACAGCGAGTGCGCCCCGCCGTCGGCGTACTGGCGCCCGTTGATTGTGATCAGCGGGTGGAGGCCCGGCAGGGCGCAGCTGGCCGCGACTGCGTCGAGCAGGCTGGCGCCGGAGTCGGCGCCGAAGGCGGCCCGGGCGCCGGATTCGGCGTCCACGGCCGCAATCAGCAGTCGCTGCCGGGGCCACTGCCGGACCGGGAGCAAGGCGGCGATCTGGCGGCGGCGCCCAGCGGCCTCAGGTTGGCGATGCGCCTAGCGGCCTCCTGCTCGTCCGGGGCCTGCGCGATGATCTGCATCGACGCGGCGATCCACTGCGGGAGTGTGGCATGGACTTTGACCGCGGGAATACCCCCGTGGCGGTACATGCCGACGGCCTGGCTGAGCACGCCGGTGGCGAGCTGGGCGCCAGTCCGCGCCCCGGCCGAGGTCCCGACGATCAGATCGGCCTCGCCGAGGTCGGTTCCCTGCTCCTGGAGCGCGCTGACGAGCCCGGCCATCCACGCCGCGCCGGCGTGGCCGCCTCCGGACAGCACCAGAGCCTTGCTGGGTATGGTCATGATGATCAGCCCTTCCTTTCACGTGATCCTTGCTGCTCCCGCGTGGCCAGGCTGGCACCGGGGCCAGCACCGGATCGGCCCGTCCTGCGGGGGTTATCGGCTGTACTCGGGGAGGTAGGTGAGCTGGACAATGCCGTTGGCGAACGCCGTGCTCCCGGTGAGCTTGAGCGCCATCCCGGTGGTGTCGATGCCCTCGAACAGCCGCAGCCCGCTGCCCACGACCAGCGGAAAGATCGACAAGTGGAACTCATCGATCAGGCCATGCTGGATGAGCGTGCGGTCCAGCTGGCCCGTTCCGTACTTCATGATGGTCTTACCGGGCTGGTCCTTCAGCCGGGCGACCTCAGCTGCGACATCACCCGTGATCAGCGTGGAGTTCCACGTTGTCTCCTGCAGGCTCGCCGAGGCGATGAACTTGGGAAGGGCGTTGATAGTGTCCAGGTACGGGTCGCCGCTGACCTGCGACCAGGCCGCCACGAACTTCTCATACGTCACCCGCCCGAGCAAGAACGCATCCACGTCCCCGAGCTGGGCCTGCGAGTAGTTCTTGTTCTCCTCAGTCCAGAGCGGCAGCGCCCACTCCTCCGGGGAGCCCACCACCCCATCCAGCGACACCAGCGTCGCCTCAACCAGCTTCCTCATTTCGATCACTCCTCCCTATTGCCGTCGCACCGGTCACTAGCCGCACCGCGCCCGCCGGTGATCGCCAATACAGACCCGCATCCCGTCGCAAAGGAATCGCTGCCCGCCTGATCGCCTGGTCGCCAGTTATCGGCCGGCATGTGGGGGTTGCGGTGGGATGTCAGTCCGGCATCTCGGCTGGGTCATCACTGGGCCAGGCGATCTCATGCCGAACGAGTCGCCCGTCATGGGTCACGAGGCAGGCGTTTCATGACCGGCACGGGCTGATTCGAGGGTCCGCTTCATCGCGGCGAGGCCGGCGTCCATCATCGTGTCGAGCCGTTCTGCCAGGTCATCGGGGAGCACATCAGTGATCCAGATGAACCGGCAGCGGCCAGGATCTTCGCCGTCGGGCAGTATGTGAGCCGACCCGCTGTGGTGGGAAGCGCCCGCTAGGTCGGTGATCGTCCAGGCGATCCTGCGCGCTTGCCCGTCGATGCCGATGAGCGCTTCCCGCGCCGTGGCACCGTTGAAGAAGGTGACCACCCTGGTCCGGTCATCCTCGAGCTTGGTGCTGGTCACGAACCCAGCGGCGAGCTCATGGAGCGCGCCGAAGTCGCGGAGCGCGTCCCATGCCGCGTCGGGACTGGTGGCGATGCCGGTTTCCCGGATGATCGAGGTCATCAACTAGCTCCTTGTCTTCCGCCCGGATTTTCGGTGTTTCGTCGGCCTTGGCGCCGTGCGCGGTGCTTCAGGGGCCGGATCGATCCGTCAGCAGCACGCAATCTGGAGCCAAGGGCGCGATCCAGGGCGATGTGCGCCAGCCAGCCCAGTGACGCTGCCACATAGGGTGCTGCCTGCCCGCCGGACTGGCCATCGGCAATGACGGCCGCCAGCATGATCACCGGCAGCCACAGCCGGTGGACGAGGTTGTAAGCCGGCACCACCCGAGCTGGCAGCAGGCCGGGCTCATTCGGCTGGCCGATGCCGGCCAGGAACGCCAGATCCGGGCCGATCAGGCCGAGCAGCCCAGCCCAGATGGCGGCGCCGCCATGCAAGGCCATCTCGGCGACGCTGCCCGCCAGCAGCATCACCCCAGCGGCACCCCACAGAAGTCGTGGGTGCCGCCGCTGCGGGCTTGTCATCGGCTGCGGGCGCGTCATCGGACGGTGGCGTGCTCCGCCCGCTCCTTGAGAGCCTGGTTGAGCGCGCGGAAGTCCGACTCCGTCTTCGCGATGCTCTTACCCGTGAACGGGACGAGAGCACCGCGGAAGGTCTCGGACTGAGTCAGGCGGGTATGTTCCCCAAGATCCTCCAGCGAGAACTGATGCGTGCCGTCGAAAATCCCCGGCATGATCAGCCGACCGATCCAGCGCAGCAGCACGGCGGGCTGCACCGCCAGCAAACGCGGGTGCATCGTGAACGCGCGGCCGTCAGCCGGGACCATCCGCAAGGTGAGCCTCGACCCCACGGTCAGCTGCCCGGAAGCGGACCGGATGAACGGATTCCAGTCCCGATAGGCGTCCAGGTCAGCGAGAACCGCCCAGACCTGCTGCGGTGTCGCCGAGATGTCTGTGACGGCCGAGATGCTGTGCATTCGTTCGAGCTCCTCAGAGAAGGCCAGGCGGGTAGACAGCGGGCGCCTTGGTGTCGTCGCTTGCCTCAGTAGCATCCAGCTCAGCTGCGGTGAAGGTCTTGAAGATCCTTGCGGCCCGTTGTGTCGTGCCCGGGTAGTGCCGGCGGTGTGCTGTCGACCGTGACCCTTGCCGCCCGGCCGGAGTTCACCCTGAGCGCGGTGGCCTGCCGCGCCCATCACGTCCGGTGGTCGGAGCCAGAGGTCCGCGATGACTATCGCATGGTGCTTGTGCGACGCGGCAGGTTCCGGCGGTGGGCCGACGGGACCGATGCCGATCTCGATTCGACGATGGCCTATCTGGGCGTCCCAGGTGAGGAAGAACAGTTCGCACACCCCGCCGGCGGCGACGTCTGCACATCGGTGTTCTTCGACCCCTCACTGTGGGAGCGGCGCGCTAAGGGGATGGCGGTGTACGTGGACGCGCGTGTCGATCTCGCTCACCGCCGCCTGCTCGCTGCGGACGGGGACGGCGACATCGACTATGCGCTGACGGAGGAGTTGCTTCACCTCATAAAGGCGGCCACCCGGCAGCCGGTCGACCCCCCGAGGCCCGCCGACCGGGCACTCGTCGCTTCGGCCCGTGAAGCGATCATCGAAGGGGCGCCCGAGTCGGCGGGCCTCTGCCCGCTGGCCCGGCTGCTGAAGGTATCTCCCTACCGGCTGAGCCGAACGTTCTCGCAGCAGGTGGGCGTCTCGCTGACCCGCTACCGCAACCGGGTCCGCGTCAGCCAGGCCATGGACCAGCTCGCCCAGGGCGAGCCCAGCCTGGCTAACCTGGCTGCACGCCTCGGCTTCGCCGATCAGGCGCACCTAACCCGCACCGTCCGCGAGCACCTTGGACATGCGCCAAGCACGCTGCGCCGACTGCTCGCCCCGGTTTCACAGAGAGGCTGAGAGCGGGCCATAGTTCTGTCTGGGCGCACGCCGCAGCCAGCGACCTAATGGCTTCAATGGTCACGATGAGGGCCAGAGCGGCGAAGACGCTGGCCGAGGTGAAGGTCATGGCCTGGAGTGCCCTCGGCGGGGCGAGGACCTTGTCGCGCAGCATGGCTGCCGTCCAGCCGACGGGAGATCGCCGACAAGGCCGACGGCCCCTGGAAGATCAAGCCGAGCATCAGGAGCTGCACGAACGGGTTACTCGCGGAGCCCTGTGGGGGTTCCAAAACTCGGCCACTAGTGTTGACCTGGGCTTTTATACGGCCCGCTCGTGACCTGCCCAGCGGCGCGCAACCGCGAACCCGTCTGCCAGAAGCCTTCGGAGCACCCCGCGATGCGCCGTGGACTCGCCCCGGTGCCACCCAGCAGGCTAGAGATACCGAAGGTGCGCATTAGGCACATCGCCCACCTCTCGCGTCCGAGGACAATCCGAGGCTGTGCTCCCAGGTCAAATCCGGGCGCTGCCAGCAGGGATCACGAATCGTGTCGGCCGCTGTCAATGGCCAAGTTAAGGTGCCGTCGTGCGCGCGGCCGTCGCTGAGGTGGAAGCGGGCCCATCGCAGCTGGTCGGCGACCGAGGAGGCAACGCCTCCGCCCGGGTTGTTGGCGCGGTTGTCCGTCCACTGCCGGGCGATGGCGTACTGGCCGTTCTCGTCTGCGTTGTGCCCCATGGCGACGGCTGGCCGCGCCATGATGTCGTCCATCGCGTACAGGGTGTCGCTCAGGCCCAGCGGCCCTAGGAGGAGGGTCTCGACGGCGCGCTCGAAGGTCAGGCCCGTGACCTTCTCGATGATCCAGCCGGCCAGGTTGCAGCCGACCTGGCTGTAGGAGGTACGGGTTCCGGGGCCGCGAGCTGTTCGAGCCCGCCCAGCCGCGCCACGAACTGGGCCAGCGCGTCGTCTCCGTCGCCGGTGTCGACGATCATGCGCCAGTCCAGCCCGGCGGTGTAGTTGAGCAGGTTCAGCACGGTCATCTCGCTCGTCCACTGCTCGTCGGGGAGCACGAGCTCGGGGATGTAGCGGCGGACCGGGGCGTCCAGATCGACCTTCCCCTGCGCGACCAGCCGCATCATCGCCGTGGCGGTGAAGATCTTGGAGATCGAGCCCAGCCAGTACAGCGTGTGCTCTTCGACCGGCTGCGGGTCTTCCAGGCTGGTCACGCCGTGACAGGCGTAAGTCTCGGCGCCATCAGCCCAGGCAGCCACGGCGACGCCGGGTATCGCGAACTTCTCGGCAGCCGCCTTGACGAAGGCCGCCAGCGTCGTATCTGATATCTCGATCCTTCCTTTGGCCACTGGCATGGCACGATCAGCCGGTGAGCGCGGCGCGGAGCAAGACCCGCAGCTCGTCGTCGGTGAGCTGGGCCGCGGTGACCGGGGTGAGCTGGATGGTGCCTTTGCTGGTCTTGATCTCGGGGTGATGGTCGGTGACGGGGGTTTCGCGGCCTTGGCTCCAGCCGTAGACGGACAGGCCGTGCTTGAAGGCGCCGATGTAGAGGTGGTGCGGGCCGGTCTTCCAGCAGAGCATCTGGTACGAGATGCCGGGCGTGATTCCGGGGGTGATCTCGCCGATCAGCCGCAGCAGGCGCTCCAGCAGCGGCTGGTGCTCGGCAGGGATCGCGGCGAGGTAGGCGCGGACCTCCCCGGGGACGGCGTCGCCGTTGCGGGTGTGATGCGGCATGGCCAGCTCCTATCGGTTGGTCCGGCCTCCGGCCGGGACTCACGGTGTCTCGTGCCCCGCGCGGCGTTGTTGCCACCTGGGGCGGGTGATGTCGTATTCGACTTCGCCCTGCTCGGCGCCGGGCACCGCGCCGGCCCAGAAGCCGAGACCGGGCACCTCGCGGGCGGCGGCGAGCCGCCGCTGGTGCGCCCGTTCGACCTCGGCGCGGGTCGATGCGCGACCGGTGAGGTAGCGCATCACCTGGGGATCGGCGTCCAGTTCGGCTTCCAGGTCCAGATGCTCGTCGCTCAACGGCGCCAGAGTGAGCCGGGCGGTGCGCAGGACCGGTTGCGGCACGGGCCGGTTCTGGCCCGCGCCGCGCGTGGACATCGGCCGTGCCGCGTCCGGTGTGCCGGCGGGGTTCACCGTGTCGCTCCGGCGTCAGATAGTGGGTTGATAGGCGCCGGGGGCGATCCGCCGGGGCAGCGCCAGGCTGCTGGCCGCGGCCGCGGCCAGCAGCGTGACCTGCGCGATGACGGTGACGGCGAAGGCGTGGCCGTAGCTGGCGGAGGCGGTGAGCTGGCCGAAGAAGACCTCGCCGGCCACGGCGATGCCCAGCGCGCCGCCGACTTGCTGGACCGCGTTGGCCACGCCGGAGGCCGCGCCGGCCTCGTCGGGGTGCACCCCGCTGAGGATGAACGGCAGCAGCGGGACAGCGACCAGGCCCATGCCCGCGCCCATGATGAACAGCGCCGGGGCCAGCTGCCAGCCGGACAGGCCCGGTCCGGCGTGGCTGGCGATTACCGCGCGGCGAGTCCGGCCGGTGACGGCGGCCAGGAGCCCTGGCCCACGCCGCCCACGCCGGCGCCGCCGGGTGCCGCGGACCAGCGCATCGCGCTGGGCCTGGTGGTGCAGGCCGGCGAGCCGTGCCTGACCCAGAGCCTGCACACTGGTGTGCTGCATCATCGTGGTCTCCCTGGGGTGCGGAACTGAGCATTGGTCTGAGGATGCGGCTAAGGTGAGGCCGCGCGGATCGGCCGATCGCACAGGATCGGGGGTCGCATGCGCTTAGATTCCCAGCCTCGGTGCTTAGGACAGCGGGCATG